>JADMIO011227151.1_pt1 | contig 59682 bp, 54 predicted proteins | sample 8958161 | NCBI WGS metagenome assembly JADMIO01 (sample SAMN16585339, study PRJNA669376) | soil metagenome | isolation source: Crop rotation soil | place: USA: Cullars Rotation, Alabama | collected 2011 | reverse complement strand
CGCGACAACTTGTCCACGTGGAATTCTAAGCTTAGGATCCCAATGTGCTGGAAAGCGGCGCGTGTGCGGCTCCATGCCCACGCGGGCCAGAGGGAGCGGGCCGCGGCGGATGACGGTCAGGCTGTCTCTCGAGCAGCGTCCGGCCACTCCACCGCGCCCATCCCGTCCCCAAAAAATCTTCCTACGAGCGGATCAGACGGAACCTGACCTTTTGCGCTATCGCGCAGGGCAAACTCCTCGAACGAGTTGCTTTGGGAGATAGTACTTACATGGTTTTTCCGTCGATGTTGCGTCGCGGCCGCCGCAAAGGCGTGCCCTCGATGCGTGGTGAGGCGGAGGTCGCGCTGACCGATCGGTATCTCCATGCGTCGATGGCTGCGCTGCGCAACCGGGGCGCAACAGAGGATCAGGTCGCTGAATTCATGGACCAGTGGCACCGGCTGCCGTCCGGCGTGCCGCGCGTGCCCTGCCCGAACTGCTACCTGAGGGGCGGCTGGGGCAGCCTCCAGTTCGAAGCCGAAGTGTGGTGCGCCGTGTGCAGCCAGAGGGTGCCGGTCGGTCCGCCGGAGGGCTGAAGGCGTCCGGAGCGTCGACCCGGACGCGTCGCGCATCGTCAAGGCGTCCATCGAGGACGCATTCGGGGAGCCCTCACTCAGGCAGCAACCCGGCCGTTCAGGGACCGACCGGCCGACGCCGTGCTGGAGCGCGACTGGAGCTCTTCCTTGCGCTCCATCATGCGCTTGCCGAGCCCGGCCATGTCGACTTTCGCCCGCTTCGCCCTGGGGAACATCTCTTTCTGCTCTTCCTGCACGTGATGGTCGATGTACTCGCCCAGCACCGTGACCTTGGCGTCGTAGTGCTCCTCGCCGGGCCGCATCTTCGAGAGCTGCGCGATCAGGGCCTTGGCGCTTTCGTGCTCCACCTCGGCTTCGTCGATCATGTCCTCCTCGTCGATCGCTGCCCGGACGGCGGGATAGAAGATCTCCTCTTCGACGGTCGTGTGCACGATCAGCTCGGAGCAGATCTCCTCCACCAGCGCGGATTTCTCCCGCGCGTCGCCGTCTTCCCTGAGCTTCTCGAATCGCTTGAACAGCTTCTTGACGTTGTTGTGATCGGCCGTCAGGAGCCTGACTGCATCCGTCGAGGAGTTCTTGCGCGTCCGCCGTGCTTTTCTGGCCATGGAGCCTCCATCAGATTGGTTTGAGTAAACGGGTGATTCAGCTTCCGATGATAGGCTGGGTGCGGTGGACGACTGTCAGGCTTTGGCCGATTTCCTTTTCGTGGCTGTCACTGTGAACGGAATAGCGCGCGACACCTGTCGTGTGGCGCAGACATCCGCGAACCGTTCCGTGCGAAACGGTCTGCGCGCTCGCGATCGAGCGCTCCGCGCGCGGCAGAAATGTCGAGGCGGAATCTATCCGCTGTAGCGCCGGTGCAGGGCCTGCTCGCCCTGCTCGGTGATGCGGTTTGCCTCGACCAGGCCTTTTTCTTCCAGCTCCTTCAGCGCGCCTTCGACTCCTTGCGGCGGCGGCGGACCGCCCCCGGGAATTGCGATGCAGCGCGATGAGCAGCGCCCATGCAGGCTCGGACATTTTCGGCAGCCCGGTCACGGGATTTTCACGCGCTACATCCTCCCGGTCCGCCGAGTCAAGAGGCGTAGTCCATGCGGCGCATGACGGACCCGGGAGCGAGGTCGGGACGTAACATCCCGGCACGTCATACTGAGACATTGAAACGGCCCAGCGATGACGGACAACGCGAGCATTGTCCAGTGGCAGTTCATCCGTGACCGGGTCCACGACACCTGGTCGTGGCGCAGCATGCGCATGGACGGCACGACCGACCGGATGTCCGCATCCTTCACCGAGTTCGGCAAGACCGTATCGGACGCGGTCCGCAACGGCTTCAATCCCTCCGGCCAGCACTGGGTCATCGCGGACCGGGAATGGGCCACCCATTTCGAGCCCGGCGCCGATCCCGTCACGATGCGGCGCGATGCCGATGGCTCGCTGACACCGCGGGCAGCGGTCTCGGAGGCGGACAAGGCGGGCGGCGCGGAAGACGCGACATAGATTCCCGGGTCGCATGCCCGTCTCCCGTCTCTGGCACAATACCGTGCAGGCGGACCACCGCAAAAAGGGAGAGAGGACATGCGCTTCAATCGCGTAAAGAAGCTCTGGCGTGAGGGCAAGCCGGCGGTCGGCGGCTGGCTGTCGATTCCGCATTGCCTGCCGGTCGAGGTGATGGCCCATACCGGGCTCGACTGGCTGTGCATCGACATGCAGCACGGCTGCATCGACTACTCCGACACCGTGCCGATGCTGACGGCCATCTCCACCACCAGCGTGACGCCGTTCGTGCGCGTGCCGTGGAACGAGCCGGCGATCATCATGAAGGTGCTCGACGCGGGCGCCTACGGCGTCATCGTGCCGATGGTGAGCAACCGCGCGGAGGCGGAGCGGGCGGTCGGCGCCTGCCGCTATCCGCCGGTCGGCATGCGCAGCAACGGCCCGAACCGCGTGCTGCTCTACGCCGGGGCCGACTACCAGAAGTACGCGAACGAGGAGGTGGCCTGCATCGTGATGGTCGAGACGCCGGAGGGCATCGAGAAGATCGACGAGATCGCCTCCACGCCGGGCGTCGACGCGGTCTACATCGGCCCGACGGACCTCGCGCTCTCGCTGGGGCTGCCGCCGGTGATGGACAACGACGAGCCGAAGCACGTCGCGACCGTCAACAAGATCCTGGAATCCTGCAAGCGCCACAAGTGCGTCCCGGGCATACACACCGCGAGCTCGAAGTTCACCCAGCGCTACCTCGACCAGGGCTTCCAGATGGTGATGCTCGGCACCGACCGCGGCTTCATGGCGAACTTCGTCAAGGCGGAAATCGGCCGCCTGACGGGCTGGACGCCGATGGGACCGACCGCCACGCCCGGCGCGGGCGGTTACTGAAACCCGTCGCAGAATCAGACAGGATTGACGGGACGAACGGGATGGACGCCGTTCCGAACCATCCTGTAAATCCTGTTCATCCTGTCCGTTTCGATCTCGACTGGCTTTCTACATGGATACATTGCTCTTCTCCCCGCTCGCCCTGCGGGGCGTGACCCTGCGCAACCGCATCGTGCTCTCGCCGATGCTCACGTACTCGGCGACGAACGGCTACACCAACGACACCCATCTCGCGCACCTCGCCAAATTCGCGGTCGGCGGCGCGGGCCTGGTGATGGTCGAGTCCACCAAGATCGACCCGCGCGGCTGCTCGACCCCGCGCGACCTGGGACTGTGGAAGGACGAGTTCATCCCCGGCATGCGCCGCATCGTCGATCTCGTGAAGACCTACGGCGCCGCCTGCGGCATCCAGCTCGGGCATTCCGGGCGCAAGGCGCGCCGCTCGGTGCCGTGGGAAGGGCGCACGCCGTTGACCGACGAGTACCCCGGCGTGGACCACGGCGAGCGCTGGGAGCTCATCGCCCCGAGCGCCGTCGCCCACGACGCGAAATACCAGTCGCCGCGCGAGATGACGCACGCGGACATCGCGGAGCTGGTCGAGGCGTGGTCGCAGGGCGCGCGCCGCGCGGAGGAGGCGGGCTTCGACGTGCTGGAGATACACGGCGCGCACGGCTACCTCATCCACCAGTTTCTTTCGGCGACGGCGAACCGGCGCACCGACCAGTACGGCGGCTCGCTGGAAAACCGCATGCGCTTCGCGGTGGAGGTCGCGCGCGGCGTGCGGCGGCGCTGGCCCGATCGCAAGCCGCTGTTCCTGCGCGTGTCCGCGGTCGATGAAACGGGCTGGGCGATCGAGGACAGCGTGGCGCTCGCGCGCACGCTCGGCGAGCACGGGGTGGACGTCATCGACTGCAGCACCGGCGGCATGTCGGATGCGCAGCCCGCGGCGAGCCCCGATGCCTACGGCTACCAGGTGCCGTACGCCCGGGCGATCCGCGCGGGATCCGGCGTCAGGACGATGGCCGTGGGCCTCATCGTCCACGCCGACCAGGCGGAGGCGATCCTCAAGGACGGCGAGGCCGATCTCGTCGCGCTCGGGCGCGAGTACCTGGTCAATCCGAACTGGGCCCTCGACGCGGCGCTGAAGCTTGGCGTCGACGCCCCCTATGCGCAGGTCCCGCCGGTCTTCGGCTACTACCTTCCCCGGCGCCAGCGGTCCTTTGCCGGGCTGCGCAATTCCACATCGCAGACGGGGATGAAGAGCTAGAACCCTGTTTCATAGCCAATGAAACAGGTTTCTTGCCTGACGCTGGGACGCCTTGCCGGCGCCTCCCCGGGCCGCCGGATTCCACATGGCAGACGGTCGTTCGGAGCGCGGCACGAAGATGCGGCGGGCTATCGCCTTTCGCCCGACTGTCGCGCTAGTATGGGGAAGTTGCAGGCCCACACTGGGGGAGGACGATGCAGGAATTACGTTATGAAGCGCCCGGGACCGCGGAAGCCGCGGCGGCCCTGCTCGCGGCAGCGGGCGGGCAGGCGAGAGTGCTGGCCGGCGGGACGGATCTGCTGATCCAGATGCGCGGCGGCCGCGTCGCCCCGGAGATGGTGGTCGACGTGAAGCACATACCCGAGATGACCTCGATCGCCGCCAGCAACGGCGCCTACCGCTTCGGCGCGGCAGTGCCGTGCATGGTGCTGGTCGAGAACAAGGAATTCGGAAAGGTGTGGCCGGGCGTCGTCGACGGCGCGAACCTGATCGGCTCGATACAGGTGCGCGGGCGGGCCACCGTGGGCGGCAACCTGTGCAACGCGTCGCCGGCCGCGGATACCGTTCCCGCCATCATGGCCGCGGGCGCTACCGCCACCATCGTCGGCCCCAACGGCCGGCGCGAGGTGCCCGTCGAGAGCGTCGCCACCGGGCCGGGCAAAACGTCGCTGGCGAAGGGCGAGCTCGTCGTTTCATTCGGCCTGCCCAAGCGCCCGCCGCGCTCGGGCGACGCCTATCTCCGCTTCATCCCGCGCACCGAGATGGATATCGCGGTGGTCGGCGCGGGCGTGAACCTGAGCCTGGACGAAAAAGGCGTCTGCAGCGCCGCGCGTGTCGCGATCGGCGCGGTCGCCGAGCGCGCGCTCCTCGTGCCCGAGGCCGCCGCCGCGCTGATCGGCTCGAAGGTCGACGCGGACGCGTTGAAGCGCATGGCGGCTGCCGTCAGCGCGGCGTGCCGGCCGATCGACGACAAGCGCGGCACGAAGGAATACCGCATCAAGGTCTGCGGCGTGATGGCGCGCCGCGCCGCCGAAATAGCGCTCGAGCGGGCGCGGAGGAAAAGCTGATGGCCAAGGTCCACGTAGCGGTGACATTGAACGGCAATCCCGTCGAGTTTCTCTGCGAGACGCGCCAGACGCTGCTGCAGATACTGCGCGACGAGCTGCATCTCACCGGCACCAAGGAAGGCTGCGCCACCGGCGACTGCGGCGCGTGCAGCGTCACGGTGGACGGGCGCCTCGTGTGCTCGTGCCTGGCGCTCGGCGCCGAGATGAACGGGAAGGCGATACAGACGATCGAGGGCATGGCGAACGGCGACAAGCTGCACCCGCTCCAGCAGAAATTCCTGGAGCACGCGGCCCTGCAATGCGGCATCTGCACGCCGGGCGTGCTCGTCGCGGCGAAGTCGCTCCTCGAGCGCAACCCCGATCCGTCCGAGGAAGAAGTGCGTTACTGGCTGGCCGGCAATCTCTGCCGCTGCACCGGCTACAACAAGATTATCGAGGCGGTGCTCGATGCCGCCTCCGAGATGCGGAGGACTTGACCATGTCTAGCGTACTGACCAATCCCGAAAAAGAGCTGAAGGTCGTCGGCAAGAGCCCGGTGCGGCCGGACGGCGTGCCGAAGGTGACGGGCACCGCCCAGTACGGCGCGGACTTCACCCTGCCCGGCATGCTGTGGGGCAAGATCCTGCGCTCGCCGCACGCGCACGCGCGCATCCGCTCGATCGACACGTCGAAAGCGGAGAAGCTGCCGGGCGTCAAGGCGGTGATGACCTCCAAGGACCTGCCCGATCAGAAGTTCGAGTACCTGGGGCCCGAGCGCGTCGCCGTGAATTTCTGGCACATGACGCGCAACATCATGGCGCGCGAGAAGGTGCTCTACGAGGGCCACGCCATCGCCGCCGTCGCTGCCACGACGCCTGCCATCGCCGAGGAGGCGTTGCAGCTGATCGAGGTCGACTACGAGGTGCTGCCGCACGTGATCGACGTCGACGACGCGATGAAGCCGGATGCGCCGCTCCTCTTCGAGGACATGATCACCCGCGGCGTCGAGCCCGCGCCGACGAAGCCCTCGAACGTCACCAAGCGCATCGAGTACAAGATGGGCGATATCGCGGCGGGCTTCGCCTCCGCCGATGAAGTGGTCGAAATGAGCTTCCGGACGGCGCCGGTGCACCAGGGCTACATCGAGCCCCATGCCTGCCTCGCGCGCACCGACGCCGACGGCCAGTCGGAAGTCTGGGTATCGACGCAGGGGCACTTCGTCGTGCGCACCATGGTGTGCAAGCTCCTCGGCATGCGCACCGGCGATCTGCGCGTGCACGCCGCCGAGATCGGCGGCGCGTTCGGCGGCAAGACGGTCGTCTACGTCGAGCCGGTGGCCGTCGTCCTCGCGAAGAAGTCGGGCCATCCCGTGAAGATCATGATGAGCCGCGAGGAGGTGTTCAAGGGCACGGGACCGACCTCCGGCGCCGCGATGACGATCAAGATCGGCGTCATGAAGGACGGCAAGATCGTCGCCGCGGACGCGCTCTACAAATACCAGGCGGGCGCCTTCCCCGGCTCGCCGGTCATGAACGGCTGCATGTGCGGCTTCGCGCCCTACGACATCCCGAACCAGCGCACGCTGGGCTTCGACGTCGTCTGCAACCGCCCGAAGACGGTCGCCTACCGCGCGCCCGGCTCGCCGATCTCGGCGTTCGCCGTGGAGAGCACGCTCGACGAGTGCGCCCGGCGGATCGGCATGGACCCGATCCAGCTGCGGATCAGGAACGCCGCCAAGCCCGGAACGCCGCTCGTGTACGGCGCGAAGATCGCCCACGCCGGCTTCGCCGAGACGCTGCAGGCGCTGTCGCGGCATCCCGCCTGGAAGAAGCCGCTGGGCAAGAACCAGGGCCGCGGCATGGCCTGCGGCTACTGGTTCAACGGCGGCGGCGAGTCGAGCGCCACGGTCCACGTGAACGAGGACGGCACGGCGGTGGTGGCGACCGGCAGCCCGGACATCGGCGGCTCGCGCGCGTCCACGGCGCAGATGGCCGCGGAGACGCTGGGCATCGCGTACGAGAGCGTGCGGCCGATCATCGCCGACACGAATTCGGTCGGCTACACGCAGGCGACCGGCGGCTCGCGCGTCACCTACGCGACCGGACGCGCGGTCATCGACGCGTGCAAGAAAGTGATCGCCGAGATGTGCGCGCGCGCGGCCAGGATCTGGAAGATCGACGCGGCGGACGTCATCTGGGAAGACGGCGCCGCGAGGCCGGCGGGCGCGCGGGCGGGCGAGTTCCCGCCCATGACGTTCAAGGAGATCGCGTCCAAGAGGACGGCGACCGGCGGGCCCATCGTCGCGGCCTCGGCCGTCAACGCGGAAGGGCAGGGCCCCGGTTTCGCCGCGCAATTCTGCGACGTGGAGGTCGACACCGAGACCGGGCAGGTGAAGATCCTGCGCTACGTCGCCGCGCAGGACGCCGGCCGCGCCATCCACCCGAAGTACGTCGAGGGGCAGATCCAGGGCGGCGTCGTGCAGGGCATCGGCTGGGCGCTGAACGAGGAGTACATCTACAACAGCAAGGGGCTCCTCGATAACCCGGGCTTCCTCGATTACCGCATCCCGGTCGCATCCGACCTGCCGATGATCGAGACCATCATCGTGGAGGTGCCGAACCCGAATCACCCCTACGGCGTGAAGGGCGTGGCGGAAGCGAACATCGTCCCGCCGATGGCGGCGGTCGCGAACGCGATCAACAACGCCATCGGCCGGCGCCTGACCGAGCTGCCGATGTCGCCGCCGAAGGTGCTGGCCGCGATCGACGCGGGTTGAGCGACGGCGCGGTATTCAACCGGAGGGTTTCGAGTTTTTTTGGATCAGGAGGACAGGGCATGAAGATCAAGCACGGGCTCATCAGCTGCGATTCGCACGCGCAATTGGACAAGGACACGTGGACTTCCCGCATGTCGAAGCAGAAATGGGGAGACAAGATGCCGCAGCTGCGGGAGACGACGGACAAGGAGCACATGATCCGCGCCTCCGACAAGCCCGTCGAGCGCTGGTTCGTGAACGGCAAGGTCGTGGGCGAGCGCGGCACCGTCAATTGCCCCACTGTCATGGCCGATCCGCTGCGCAAGACCTTTCCGCAGCGCTGGGACGAGGTGCCGAGCGTGGTCTACGACCCGGCGGAGCGCCTGAAGGGCCTCGATGACGACGGCGTCGACGGCGAGGTGCTGTTTCCCAACGACCCGGTGCAGAGCGCGACCTTCTTCCAGGGCGATGCCGAGTTCGAGCTCGCCTGCGTGCAGGCCTACAACGACGCGCTCGCCGAGTGGCGGCAGCACAGCGACCGCTACATTCCTCTCGCGCTGATCCCGTACCTGGGCACGATCGAGGCCGCGGCGGAAGAAGTGAAGCGCGCCGTGAAGAAAGGCCATCGCGGCATCGTCATGCTGGCCGAGCCCTCCATGGTGAAGAAGGGTCTCAAGCATTTCAACGATCCGTGGTGGGATCCGCTGTGGGCGACCTGCCAGGATCTCCAGGTGCCGATCCACTGGCACGCGGGCGCCGGCATCGCGCTGCGGGTCCCGCGCTGGAAGGGCTACACGCCCAACCAGGGACAGGCCATGGGTCCGGCGGGCGGTTTCTCCGTGCAGGCGCAGTTCATCCCGAACCTCATCTTCTCGGGCGTGCTCGACCGCTTCCCGAAGACGCGCTGGGTGTGCGCCGAGACCGGCGTCGGCTGGGCGACCTACATGCTGGAAACCTGCGACCACGAATGGGAGCGCCGTCACCTCTGGACGCAGGGCATCGTGACGCGGCCCTCCGAGCTCTTCAAGCGTCAGATGAGCCTCAACTTCTGGTACGAGCGCGCGGGCATCGAGCTGCGCCACCAGATCGGCATCGAGAACATCATGTGGGAATCCGATTTCCCACATTCGACCTCGACCTTCCCCGAGTCGAGGGATTTCGTCGAGCGCTGCTTGAAGGGCGTGCCCGATGCCGAGCGCAAGCAGCTGTGCTACGGCAACGCGCTGCGCACCTACGGCCTCGACTAGCACCCATCCCAAACCAGCAGCAGTCCAAAACCATTCGCCACAGAGGACACAGAGGCCACAGAGGGACAGCGCGGTAATTCCAACGCCTGGTTCCTCTCTGTGCTCTCTGTGAGCTCTGTGGCTTTTTTTCACCAGGGTCTGGCAATCATGGAACTCAAATACGGATTCATCAGCTGCGACGACCACGTCCAGGAACACCCGGAGGTGTGGACGAAGCGCATGTCGAAGGCGAAGTTCGGCGAGCGCATTCCGCACGTCGAGCGCCAGGCGGACGGCACCGAGCGCTGGGTCGTCGACGGGCAGAAAGTCGACCTCGCGGGCGTGGCGATCGCGGGCGCCGCGATGCCCGATCGCGCGCGGGAGCCGCAGCGCTGGGAAGAAGTGCCGAAGGTCGCCTACACGCCGCGCGAGCGCCTGGCGGCAATGGACGTCGACGGCGTGGACTACTCCGTCCTCTATCCGTCGGTCGCGGGCCGCGCGGGGGAGACTTTCGGCCGGCTGAAGGATGCCGAGCTCGAGCTCGCGTGCGTGCAGGCGTACAACGACTTCCTGATCGAGGAGTGGGCCGCGGTCAGTCCGCGTTTCATCCCGCAGTGCATCGTGACGCTGGCGCCGGTCGACGCCATGGTGGCGGAGATCAGGCGCGCGGTGGGGAAGGGCCATCGCGGCGTCGTCGTGCCGTCGGTGCCGATGATGCTGCGCGACGTGCCGCACATCAACGAGCCCGTTTACGATCCGCTGTGGGCGACGTGCCAGGAGCTCGCCGTGCCGGTGTGCTTCCACTCCGGCGTGACGCGGGAGATCCAGTTCCCGCCCTACGTCGGCTTCTCGGCGGAAGTCGCGTCCTGCATGGAAGCGATCACGCGCCCGGTGAGCGCGGTGCTGGTGATGGCGAACTTTCTCTTCGCGCGGATCCTCGAGCGCTTCCCCAGGCTGCACGTGATATGGGCCGAAACGTCGTTGGCGTGGGGCGCGTACGAGATGGAGCTGGCCGATCACCAGTTCGAGCGCCAGCGCCTGCACACGGAAGGCTACGACCTCCTGCCCTCGCAGCTCTTCAAGCGGCAATGCCATATCGTCGGCTGGTTCGACAAGTCGGGCATGCAGACGCGCGGCCACAGCGGTCTCGACAGCCTGCTCTGGAGCACCAACTTCCCGCAGAGCACCTCCACCTGGCCGGAAAGCCGCAAGGCGATCGAGCGCTCGTTCGAGGGCGTGCCGGAGAAGGAGCGCAAGCAGGTGCTGGTGGACAACGCCGCGCGGCTCTACAAGATCAGCTGAAGAGCAGAAAACTGACAGGATGAACAGGATGCACGGGATGGCACGCTGAACATCCTGTAAATCCTGTCAATCCTGTCTGTCGTTCTGCAACAGCCCGCAGGCTTGCATCATGGCACACGACAATTCGAAATGGCTCGCCCGGCACCGTGAAGACGCGCTCGAGCCCGCGCTTCCCATCGTCGATCCGCACCATCACCTGTGGACGCGGCCGGGTAACCGCTATCTCCTCGATGATTTCCTCGCCGACGCGCGCGCCGGCCACAACATCCGCGCTTCCGTGTTCGTCGAGTGCGGCGCGTTCTACCGCAAGGGCGCCCCGCCCCTGATGGCGCCGGTGGGGCAGGTCGAGTTCGCGAACGGCATCGCCGCGATGGCGGCGAGCGGCGCCTACGGCGATACCCTCGTGTGCGCCGGCATCGTCGGCACGGCCGATCTCCGGGCCGGCGCCGCGGCGGGCGCGGTGCTCGACGCGCAGATCGCGGCCGGCGGCGGCCGCTTCCGCGGCATCCGCTTCATCACCAAGTGGGACGCCGACGAGGAGCTGAACACCGGCCGCTACGCCCCGCCGCGCGGGCTCATGCAGGACCGGGGCTTTCGCGCGGGCTTCGCGCTCCTCGGCCCGCGCCGGCTCTCCTTCGACGCGATGGTCTATCACCCGCAGCATCGGGAGCTCGCCGATCTCGCGCGCGCCTTCCCCGACACGACCATCGTGCTGAACCACTGCGGCGGGCTCATCGCGCTGACGCGCACCTATCTCGACCGCAAGGACGCTGCGCTCGGCGACTGGCGCGCGTCGATGGCGGAGCTGGCGCAGTGCCCGAACGTCTACGTCAAGCTCGGCGGGCTGGGGATGCCCTATCTCGGCTTCGGGCTGGAGAAGCTGGAAAAGCCCGCCTCTTCGGAGCGTCTCGCGCAAGCGTGGGGACCGGTCTTCGAGCACTGCATCGAGAAATTCGGCCCCGGCCGCTGCATGTTCGAGAGCAATTTCCCGCCGGATCGCGAGTCGTGCAGCTACGTCACCTTCTGGAACGCCTGCAAGCGCGTCGCCGCGCGCTATGGCGCCGACGAAAAGCGGGCGCTCTTCTCCGGCGCGGCGGCGAAAGCCTACAGGTTGAATCTGGAACCGGCCTGATCTACCTCAGCAGCGTCGCGCGCGACACCAGGTTGCGCCCGGTCCGGTCGTCCACTTCCCGCAACGTGCTCATGATCGGAGAGCTGTTGTTCAGGAACGTCATCACCGTGTGCTGCAGGAAATAAATTTTTCCCGGTGCCGCGCTCAGGGTCACGTCCTCGCTTCCGCCACCGCCAAATCCGGTGATGCGATGCGTCCCCGGCTCGACTTCCCAGCGGTAGTAGGTTCCGCGAAACGTGGTGATCGAGTCGCGCTCGTCGAGCAGCAGCGTGCGGCCCGCATCGGAATCGACGGCCTGGCGCGCCACGTAGATCACGGCTTTGCCGGGAATGCTCTCGAACCGCTTGGCCTCGGCATCTCCCGGGGGCGGCGGCAGCTGTGCGCAGCCGGCCACGAGCAGCAGGGGTATCAGGATATGCCGCATGCGACTGTCCTCCGCGGTGCAGTCAGACCCGATTTCCGGACGGCGTGAAAAGGCCTGCGCGGAGTCGGGTCTGCCGTTCCTGCTCTACCTCAGCAGCGTCGCGCGCGACACCAGGGCGCGCCCGGTCTGGTCGTCCACCTGCTGCAGCGCGGTCTGGATGACGGCGCCATCATCGCGGTCCGCCATCACCTGGTGCTGCAGGAAGTAGATCTGTCCCGGCGCGGTGGTCAACGTCACGTTCTCGCCGCCGATGCCCATCCCGGTGAAGCGGTGCGTGCCCGGATCCACTTCCCAGCGGTAGTAGGTCCCGCGCAGCGTGGTGATGGAAGCCTTCCCGTCGAGCAGTATCGTGGCGGAGCCGTCGGAATCGACGGTGCGGCGCACGACGTAGACGACCGACTTGCCGGGCACGGCCTCGAATCGCTTGGCCTGGACGTCTTCCGGGCTCGGCGGCAGTTGCGCGCATCCGGCAACGAGCAGTGCGGGAACCAGTATTCGCCACATGGCATCCTCCGTAAGTTTAACGAAACGTAAGGTTCAACCTGGGTAAACAGGAAGCGAACCTGAGTAAACAGCAAGCGGCCGTATTCTATTCCATCGGCGTGGCGCGCAGGCGCCGGTTCGCCTCCTCGAAGGCGCGCATGGTGTGCTCGACGTCGTAGGGCTGCTCCTTCAACGTCGCGGGATCCCACTCGCTGCGCGGCGTCGCGAAGAAATCCCCGCCGTAGACGTGGATCGCCGCGGTGATGCTGTCGAGCTCGTTGGTGACGGCGTGTATGACGCTCGCGCCCAGCCGCTCGGTTTCCTGCGCCTTCAGCTGGCGCGTGCCGTGCTGCGTGAGGCCCTGTGCGCTGCGCGTGAAGAACGTATTGTTCTCGCGGCCGCCGTAGATGCCGATGACCGCCCACATGCGGTGGTCATGCGGGCGCACCGACATGCGCGGTCCCCAGGCGAGGTTGAGTATGGTGAGGTCGTCGGCGCGGTAGATCGTCTCCACGCCGGAGCGCGTGGGCTCGCCCAGCTCGCGCACCACGGCGCCGGGCTCGCGCACAGCTCTCGCCACCAGCTCGCGGATCGCCGCCTGCACGTCGTGCTCCTTCAGCGCGGCGCGGCAATCCTCGATGAAACGGTCCTTCCCGAACATGGCGCCTCCACGGGTCTCCTGCGCGCTGACATGTTATACGTTCGAAACGGTGCTCCTGGCAAACGAGGTTGATTTCACAGGGGAATCCTGCAGGGCGCCGCTTGTCACAACGGTTCACAGCGATCACGGAGGCCCGATGACCATATTTGTCGCTACGACGACGCTGAGTCGTCATTCCGCCACGCACGACCACGCGAACCACATCTGCTACCAGGTCAACAAGCGCGCCATCAACGACTCGTTCATGGAGGACGAGCACCGCGTGCGCGAGACGCTCGACAAGGTCGCCGCGCCGCAGCTGCAGCGCTCGCTCGAGATCTCCATCGAGCCCGTCGACATGTAAGGACGCATTCCCGGAGCGCGCGCCCGCCCAGGTCCGCCTGTGCGGTTTTTTGTTTTCGAACCCAGTCTAAAAAACGGACAGGATGATCAGGATTTACGGGATCGCTTCCTGAACCGCTCTCATCCTGTCAATCCTGTCCAGGTCCTCCGTCTTTAGAAATCCGCGGCGACGCGAAAACCGCGCCGGTGAACGCGCACCACCGCGGGGCTGCCGACCCGGTACGCCACGCGCAGGCCCGCCGGCGCGTCCTCCCAGGAGCCGCCGCGCACCGCGCGCAGCGAGCAATCGCCCGTGGTCGCGGCGCTGCCGTCGCGGGGCGCGCCGGCATAGCTCGCGTTCCAGCAGTCCCGGGTCCACTCTTCCACGTTCCCCTGCATGTCGTGCAGGCCCCATGCATTGGGGCGGTAGCTCCCCGCCGGCGCGGTGTAGGCGTGCCGGTCGTCGCAGGCCGCGGCAGGCCACTCCGCGGCACCGGGGATTTGCGCGGCGGCTGAGGCGTCCGCGCCATTGGCATATCGGCAGGAGACGCCCGCATCGTCGCCCCAGAAGCGCGCCGTGCGCGTGCCGGCCCGCGCGGCGTACTCCCACTCTGCTTCCGTCGGCAGGCGATAGTTTCTCCCCGTGCGCCGGCTCAACCATCCCGCGTAGGCGGTCGCGTCCTCCCAGTTGACGCAGGTGACGGGATGCGTGTCCTCCTGCGCGTAGCCGGGATTACGCCAGCTCGCGGCGGCGTCCAGCTCGAAGCGCGTGCCTACCCAGACGAAGCAGCCGCCGGCCGCGCGGCCGGTCGCTTCCGCGAACGCGCGGTACTCGCCGCGCGTCACCTCGAAGCGGCCGATGGCGAAGCGCTGCACCGTGACGCCGTGCTGCGGCTCGCTGCGGCCGCGAAATTCATCGGCCAGGTTCTCGCGTTCTTCCTCGCCCGGCGCCGCGCCCATCAGGAAGCGGCCGCCAGGAATGACCACCATTTCAGGACATTCGGCGCAATCCCTGAACGATCCGGCAGGTTGCGCCGCAACCGGCTGGGCACAAACGAGGAAGACGAGCGTGCCGAGCTGCGCCCTCATGGCGAAGAGCGTCTCAGAAATCCTTTGCCACAGAGGACACAGAGATCACAGAGAACACAGAGAACATAACTGACTTATGAACGCGAAGTGAGGGAGACACGAAGTCACGAGAAAAATTCGTTGCTGAATAGATCCATCGCGTCTTCCTTCGTGCCTTCGTGATAAAGCTTTACCTCTACCGGATGAGCTGCCCGCGCGATACGAGGTTGCGGCCGCGCTCGTCGTCGATCTGCTGGAGCGACGTGATCGTGATCGTGCCGTCGCGGCGGTTCGCGAGCACCGTGTGCTGCACGAAATAGAGCTTCCCGGGCGCCGTCGTCAGCGTGACGGCCTCGGAGCCGCCGGCGAACGCGGCGATGCGATGCGTGCCGGGCGCCGTTTCCCAGCGGTAGAAGGTGCCCTTCCAGGTGGTGATCGTCGCGCTCCCGTCGAGCGTCAGCGTGCGGCCCTCGTCGGAATCGACGGGCTGGCGCACCACGTAGATGACGGACTTGTCGGGAATCGCCTCGAAGCGCTTGGCGTCGGCGTCGCCGGGCGGCGGCGGCAGTTGCGCCGCGCAACCGGCGAGGAGCAGCGCCAGGACCAGGATACGCCGCATGCGGACCTCCCCGGGGCAGGCTGGGGCTAGCGCAGGAGCTGCCCGCGCGAAACGAGGTTGCGTCCCGCCTGGCCGCTGATTTCCTGGAGCGCGGACACCAGCACGGTGCCGTCCTCCTGGTGCGCGAAGACGGTGTGCTGCACGAAGTAAACCCGCCCCGGCGCCGCATTCACGGTGACGGATTCCGCCCCGCCCGCGAAGCCGGAGACGCGATGCGTGCCGGGCGCGACCTCCCAGCGGTAGTAGGTGCCCCGGTAGGTCGTGATGATGAGGCGGTCGTCGAGCGAGAGCGTGTGTCCCGCGTCGGAATCCACGGGCTGGCGCACGATGTAGATGGCGGCCTTGTCGGGCGCGCTTTCGAATTTCTTCGCCTGGATGTCCTCGGGGCTCGGCGGCAACTGCGCGCAGCCGACGACGAGCAGCACGATTGCGGGTACCAGGAATCGCCACATGATGCCCTCCGTTGGTTCAGGAAACGCGAGTATGCGCCTCGTAAACAGGCCGCGGTACCATCCTATTCCACCCGCGTCATGACGCATGACCCATGACCCATGACCCATGACGCATACGCATGACCCATGACCCATGACCGATGACCCATGACCCATGATGGATGCACTACGGCCTCTCGTTGCTCACTTCCTTCAGCTTCTCCGGCAATCCCGCCGGCCGTTCCACATTGACGGTCCCGATCTTGCCCGGCACCGAGACCTCGAGCGCTTCCTTGTCCTCGGACACGTAGATCTCGTTGTGGCGCACGCCGCCGGGGATGAAGAAGGAATCGCCGGCGGCAAACGTGCCGACGGTGCCGTCCTCGAACTCGATGACGAGCTTGCCCTTGAGCACGTACACGAACTGCATCTCGCAGGTGTGATAGTGCCAGCCGGTCGGCTGCGTCATGCCGACGATGGAATTGTTCTGGTAGGCGCGCATGCGCCCGCCGCTCGCCGCCTCGAGCCCGAGGTCCCGGTACTTGAAGAAAGGGCGCCTGCCGGGAGAATACGGGGTCGTGCTCACGAAGGATTTCAGCAGCTTCATGCCGGGTTGGGTAATGCTTGGCTCGTCAACTGGCTTGTTCATTCCGTGCTCCTATTCAGTGGAGACCCATCCCCACCCTGGCCCTCCCTTGAAGGGGAGGGAAGCAATTTTCCCGAGCGAAAGAAGCTCTCGCCTCTTGGTAAAGGGAGCGCTGCTATTGCGCCCCGCTCTATGCTCGTATGACGCTCGATTGAAATCAGATCCCGATGTGTCTTCTTCGTTATTTACCGATCGGTCTCGCGTGCCTTTGCTCGTGTGATGCTCGATTGAATCAAGTTCTTGATCGTTGTGGAACTTGTTTTCTTCGCTATTGACCGATCGTCTCCCGCAGCTTTGCCACCGTTTCAAGCTGCCGTTCGTGATCGCCGGCGAAGCGGAGGACGAGATAACGGGCGCCTTCCCGCACGTAATCGTTCAACCACTCCGCGGCCGCGCCGGGCGAGCCCGCGAAACAGGCTTGCGTCTTTTTCATCACATCCGGGCGCCGGCCATAGTAGGCCTGCAGAAAACTGTCGACGCGCTGCTGGGCCCTGTCCGCGTTCTCGTCGATGGCGAGCGTGAGGTAGAGCGCGGGCGTTACCGCCCCATCGCCGCGTCCGGCTTCGCGTGCCATGGCTTGTACCTGTCGCCATTGCTCGCCCCAGCGTTTCGCGTCGGGTCCGTTCGGGAACCAGCCGTCGAGATGCCGCGCCGCCCGCTCGAGCGCCGCGGGCGCCGAGCCGCCGCCCCAGATGGGCGGGCCGCCGGGCTGGTGCGGGGTCGGCCCGATGACGCCCTGGTCGACGTGCCAGCGGCCGTCCCAGTCCACGGGCTTCCCGGTCCACAGGGCCTTGCAGAGCCGCATGCCTTCCATCAGCGTGCCGACACGCTTATCGAACGGGACCCCGGCGGAGCGGAACTCGGCGCGGATATTCGGGACGTCGCTCGCGATGCCGACACCGAGGATGACGCGGCCCGCGCTCACCCGGTCGAGCGTCGCGACCTGGTGGGCCAGCACGACCGGATTGCGGAGCGCCGGCAGCAGCACCGCGGTGCCGAGCTGCACGCGCTTCGTTCGTCCCGCCACGCAGGCGAGAAGCGTCAACGGCTCGTGGCGCGGGCGCGCGAGCAGGGAATCGCCGACCCAGACGGAATCGTAGCCGAGCCCTTCCGCGCGCTCGGCGAGCGCCAGCAGCGGCTCGGCCTCGTGCCGGCCTTCCATGATGGCTTCGCGGGTGGGCAGCAGGTAGCCGATGCGCAACGACATGCTCGCGTGAGAACTAGCGGTTCTTGCCCGCGGATTCTTCGCTTTCCTTGCCGACCCGCTCGAGCACCTTGCTCGCCACCCGTTCCCAGCGGTCCATCGTTCTTTCAGCGGGTTTTTCCGCTGGCGCCGCTGCCGGCTGTGCTTTCGCCTCTGCTCTCGGCGGCTCTGCCTTCGCCGGGGCCTGGTCGGCAGGGGAAGGCGCGGGCTGCGCCCTTGCGTCCGGCTTCGGCGCTTCCGCCCTGGCTGGCCGCGGTGCCGGCGCGGTCCATTCCCGCGACGCGGGCAGGCCCATGGCTTGCTCGGCGGCGTCGAGCACGCCGAGGAGCTCCCGCAGCGGGATATTGGCGGCGATGATCGCCGGCGTCGCCACTGAGAGGTCATGCGACGCGTGAAACGGCTCGCCGGCGTTCTCGCGCGCAAGGCGCAGCTCGTCGATCGCCACCCGGATGTCGAGCGGGATCTTCGTGTGCCAGATCGTTCCCGGTATCGCCGTGCGCAGCGCGTGCGCGGTCAGCACCGGAGGACGGGTCATGCCTTCGATCGTGCTCGAATCCGCGAGCAGCCGCTCGAGGAGCCACGCGGCGAGCGCCTGGTGCGGCGCGGTATCGTCGTCCCACGGCATACGGCTGCGGAACTCGCGCCAGATCCCGGCGGCCGGCGCGTAGGCGGCGACCTCGATCGCGTCGAACTGGGTTTCGAACTCCGCCACGCTCACGTCGCCCTCGTCGATGACCGAGTCGATGAGCGACGCCTGGAAGTCCGGCTGCTGGTTGCGCGCCGCTTTCGGACGCAGGCCCGTGAGGCTGCAGGTGATGCGCTGGCGGATATCGGCGCGCTGCGCGAACCAGCCCATGCGTGCGGTCGCATCCCACGCCTCGCGCAGTACCTCCGGCGTCCACCAGGCGAATTGCGAGCCGCGCAGCTTGACCAGAAGCTCCGCGATCAGCTGGAGCGCTCCGTGTCCCGCGACGTGGGAGCGCGACGCCTGGCCGAGAGCGGCATCGTCCGGTACGGACGTCTCGGGATGTCGGAGTGAAGTGAGAGCGTCGGGCATGGAGTTCCTCGGGACGTATGAAAGGCTAGCGTAGCACCGCGCATGCCGGCGGGGTATGGAACTATCCCGCGATCGCCGGCACGCGCCGTGTCCGATGTCATTTCGTTATTTTAATCAATAACTTGTGATCGAGCCCGCGGACTCTTCCGCGGTGCGCGGCGGGCGCCTGCGCCGGTATTTCCGAGCTCGGTCTCGCGGGAAACATAGCGGCCGCAGCAGGTGTGGCAGGCAAACTGGGTGAAGTACATGAACATACGCGCGCCGTCCTTGCCTAACATCGGCTCCTGCCAACTCCCATAGCCGCTGCGATGTCCCAGCCGAACGAGCCCGATCAGACGCAAGAGGCCTACCAGGGCGACGAGCGCTTCCGCCTCCTCGTCGAGAGCGTGAGCGACTACGCCATTTTCATGCTCGATCCCCGCGGCAACGTGATGACCTGGAATGCCGGCGCCGAGCGGATCAAGGGATACAAGGCCGAAGAGATCATCGGCCGGCATTTCTCGCAGTTCTACCCGGCCGACACGCTGGCGAGCGGCCTGCCGGCGCGCGAGCTCAAAGTGGCGGCGGCCGAAGGCAGGTTCGAAGACGAGGGCTGGCGCGTGCGCAAGGACGGCTCGCTCTTCTGGGCGAACGTCATCATCACCGCGCTGCGCGGCCCCGGCGGCGAGCTGGTGGGATACGCCAAGGTGACGCGCGATCTCACGCAGCGCCGCGAGCACGAGGAGTCCCTGCGCCAGAGCGAGGAGCGGTTCCGGCTGATCATCGAGGGGGTGACCGACTACGCGATCTTCATGCTCGACGCCAACGGCTACGTGATGACGTGGAACAGCGGGGCCGAGCGCATCAAGGGCTACCGGGCCGACGAGGTCATCGGCCGCCACTTTTCCACGTTCTACCCGGCGGACGCGAAGGAAGCCGGATGGCCGGAGCACGAGCTCCGCGTCGCCGCCGAACGGGGGAGGTTCACGGACGAGGGCTGGCGGCTGCGCAAGGACGGCTCGCGGTTCTGGGCGGGTGTCGTCATCACGGCGCTGCACGGCCAGGGCGGCGCGCTGCGCGGGTTCGTCAAGCTGACGCGCGATCTCTCCGAGCGGCAGCGCGCGGACGAGCTCGCCGCCGCGGCGGCGCAGAGGGAGGAGCTCCTCGAGGCCGAGCGCAACGCCCGCATGGAAGCGCAGCGCGCCGCGCGCATCAAGGACGAGTTCCTCGCGACGCTCTCGCACGAGCTGCGCACGCCGTTGAACGCGATCCTCGGCTGGGCGCAGCTGCTGCGGGCGCAGGTCGCGCCAAAGCCCGAGGATCTGCACCGCGCCATGGAGGTTATCGAGCGCAACACGCGGGCGCAGACGCGGCTCATCGACGATCTCCTCGACTTGAGCCGGATCATGGCCGGGCGCGTGCGCCTGGACGTGCAGCAACTGGGGTTGACCGACATCGTGAAGAGCGCGATCGAGTCCATCGAGCCTGCCGCCATCGCCAAGGGCGTGCGCCTGGAGGAAGTCCTCGATCCGCTCGGCGGCGTGGTATCGGGCGATCCGGGACGGCTGCAGCAGGTGCTCTGGAATCTCCTCAGCAACGCGATCAAGTTCACCCCGAAAGGCGGGCGGGTCCAGGTCGTGCTGCAGCGGGTGAACTCGCATATCGAGCTCTCCGTGAGCGACACCGGCATCGGCATACCCGCGACCTTTCTGCCGTACGTGTTCGACCGCTTCTCGCAGAAGGACAGCTCGACGAGCCGGCAGTACGGCGGGCTCGGGCTGGGGCTCGCGATCTCCAAGCAGCTGGCCGAGCTCCATGGCGGGACGCTGCGGGTGAAGAGCCCGGGGGAGGGGCAGGGCGCGACCTTCGTGCTCACCCTGCCGCTGACCATACTCGAAAAGGAAGGCGGACCGCAGGCCCGCGTGCATCCGACGCAGGCGACCGGAGAAGAGCACGGCGCTTTGCCCGCGCTCTCGGGCATTCGCGTTCTCGTCGTCGACGACGAAGCGGATGCGCGGGATCTCATCCGCAGAATCCTCGAGGAGCGGGGAGCGCAGGTCACGGTAGTCACTTCCAGCGAGGAAGCGTTGCGGATGCTGGCGGCGAGCAGTCCGGACCTCCTGGTGAGCGACATCGGGATGCCGGAGATGGACGGCTTTCAGCTCATGCGCCGCATACGCGCCGGCGAAAGCAGGGGAAAGCGCATGCCGGCGCTCGCGCTCACCGCCTTCGCGCGCGCCGAGGACCGGAAGCGGAGTCTGCTCGCCGGCTACCAGGCGCATCTCGCGAAGCCGTTCGACATCTCCGAGCTCGTCATCGTCGTCGCGGGACTCGTCGGCCGCACGTAGAATCTTCCCCGCCGGATACCGCGCGATCGTTGCGGCCGGCCCTTCCCCAACTGACCGGAAGCTGACGTCCGCATGTCGGCGACGTCAGGTTGAAGCGCAAGCCCTTGCGTCAGCCATGAGAATTTCTGGGTTTCTCATCGATCGTGACGATTCGTAAGTCTCGTGTAAGTCCCGGGGAATAGCGTCCCAACGCTTCTTCGTTGCTCACGAATCGAACAGTGCGCCGTACCCTTCGAGCGCACGCACTTGCCAGCGTGTCCGGCGTTCGGGGCACGTTGTTCTGAGCGCCCGGCTTTTCGCGGCGCCCGCCGGTTGTGCAAAGACTCGAGCGGTTCTTCCGGGAAAGTAGACGTTTGCTGGTGCGTCGTGCGCAGTGAGCTGCGGTGATGTACTGCATTACTGCCTCATCCGGTCTGCAGGGCATTGCGCAAGCGCGCCTCACCTTATCCAACAGGAGGCAAGGAACATGTGTCCAATCTCCGCATCTCGTTCCACGAAGAGTGCAGTTTCCACGCCCGTGCGATTCGCGGGAGCCCGCCGGGCGATGCTCTGCGCCGTGCTCGGCGGTGTTCTCGGTTCCGGCGCCGCGCTTGCCGACGATGGGAACGGCCCCGGCGCCGTCCGGTTCGTCGGGAGCATTCCCGTTCCGAACGCCGCTCTCCATGGCTTCGATATCAGCTGGGTCGACGCATCGACCGAGCGTTACTACCTCGCCGACCGGTCCAACGCGGCGATCGACGTCATCGACGCCAGGGTCGGAACGTTCCTGAGGCAGATCAAGGGTAATTTTGCCGGGGTCAAGTTCAACGCCAGCGGGGGAGCCAACAACGACATCTCCGGACCGAATGGCGTCGTGGCGTCCGGGCGCTGGCTCTTTGCGACCGATGCCGGGAGCCGGGTGGTGTCGATCGATCTCGGCACCGATCTCATCGTCAGCGACGTCAAGACCTCGCCGAGCGCGAACCGAGCCGATGAGCTGGCATACGATCCGGACAGCGGGACCCTCCTCGTCGTGAACAACGCCGATTCGCCGCCGTTTGCCACGCTGATCTCGGTCAACAAGGCTACCGGTGTGCTGACCGTGGGCAAGCGGATCATGTTCGATGCGTCCGGCGGCGTCGTTGCCACCAACGGTGCGGAGCAGCCGGTGTGGGATCGGGATACCGGGAAATTCTACGTGTCCATCCCGGAAGTGAGCGGGCCCGGCGACGGCACCGGTCCCAATGGCGCGGTCGTAAGAATCGACCGGAAAAGCACCGGCACCGTGGAGGCCGTGTTCCCGGTGCAATTCTGTCAGCCCGCAGGGCTGACCCTCGGTCCCAGGAGCGATCTGCTCCTCGGCTGCAGCGTGGCTTTCGATAGCGCGGGCACGGCCTGGAGCGCCGCCGATCCGAATTCCGCGGCCCCGATCTCGGTCATCATGGACGCCAATGACGGCAAGATCGAGCGCATGGTCGCGGGAGTTTCCGGAAGCGACGAGGTCTGGTTCAACCCGGGCGACGGGCGCTACTACCTCGCTGCGCGAAACCAGCCCGGCGGTCCCGTGCTGGGCGTCATAGATGCGCGGGCCCGCACGCTCGTTCAGGTCGTGCCGACTCTGAACGTTGCCAGCAAGGCATTCGCTTTTCCGGCGGGGACGGCACATTCCGTGGCCGTCAATCCCCGCAACAACTACGTGTTCGTGCCGCTGGCGGCCAACAACGTATTCCCAAGCTGTCTGAACGGCTGCATCGCGGTGTACGCCGCGCCGAAGGATAAGGACTGAGCCGAGTCACCGCGCTGCGCGGAACCCGGACGGCGGCAACCGTTCGTCCGGGTTCCAGGCGATCGAGTCGGCCTGCAGCATCGATCCGCCTGCACACTGCATCCGCCGCAATACCGAAACGTCAATGTGACGGCTGATGCCGTCCTTGCCTGCCCTTCTCCGGCGACCTCGGGTAACACCCCTTGCCGTGCCGCCGCACTCTCCCCCGCGGGGGCGATTCGTCGCGCCAGCGGCGATGCTAGGATCCTGCGCCGCGCGACGTTGAGCGGCACCCTCTTGTGGCGGCAGGCGGGGATGGTAGACACTTGGCCGTCGCCGCACAGGCACCGGAGACGGGAGAGGCAGCATGGATCTGCAGCAGGCTTTCAGCGGCATCAAGGTGCTGGCGGTCGCGCGCGTGGTGGCGGCGCCCTTCGCTGCCTACCAGCTCGCGCTGCACGGCGCCGACGTGATCCACATCGAGAATCCTAAGGATGCCGACTCCGCGCGCACGTCCGGCAACCTCGCGACCCCATTCCACCAGGCCGAGATGGCCTACAACTTTCTCGCCTACAATGCGAACAAGCGCGCGATCACGCTCTCCATCAACACGCCGGAAGGCCAGGACGTGTTCCGCCGGATGGCCGCGGGCGCCGACGTCGTCATCGAAAACCTGCGCGGCGGCACCATGGCGCGCTACGGCCTGGGCTACGACGACCTGAAGAGAATCAACCCGCGCATCATCTTCTGCTCCGTCACGGGCTACGGGCAGACGGGCCCCAAGAAGAGCGATCCCGCCATCGATGGCGTGGTGCAGGCGGTGAGCGGCATGATGAGCATCACCGGCACGCCGGAGACCGGGCCGCTCAAGTCCGGGTCCACGATCGTGGACTACACGACGGGCTACGCTGCCGCCCTCGGCATCGCCATCGCGCTCTTCCAGCGCTCGCGGACGGGCGCCGGCCAGGCGATCGACGTCGCCATGCTGGAGACGGCCATCACCATGATGGGCGGCGAGGTGCTGCGCGCGATCGCCGCCAACGAGACGCCGCCGCTCGTCGGCAACGCCTCCGGCAAGGGGGGCTACGTGAGCGATACCTATCGCTGCAGGGAAGGCCATCTGTCGATCGCGGCCGGCGCGCCGGCGCGCCGCGAGAAGCTCTGGAAGGCCATCGACGGCGCCGAGATCCCGCAGGATCCGCGTTTCGCGACCGACGCCGCCGTGGCGCAGAACATGAAGGCGCTGAACGCGGCGATCGAGCGCAAGCTCGCGGCGAAGACGGCGGCGGAATGGGAGGTCATCCTGAACCGCGCCGGCGTGGCCGCGATGGAGGTCCTGCCGCTGGCGCGGGCGGTCCATCACCCGCAGCTCGAGCAGCGCGGGTTCTTCCACCGGTTCGACGACACCGGCGCGACGGGCCTGCCGGCCTTCGCGGTGCCCACTTCGCCCTACCGGCTGTCGGCGAGCCCGGCTGCGATCCGCTCCATGCCGCCGCGCTTCGGGCAGCACACCGACGAGGTGCTCGGCGAGCACGGCTACTCGACGGAGGAGATCGCGCGGCTGCGCGCCGCCGGCATCGTGTAGACCGGGCCGGTAACGCTCTCCCGCGGGAGGCGGGAGAGGCGGATAATGACCGGAGCCGGTCTCAAAGCCCCGTTTCGCCACAGAGGACACAGAGGTCACGGAGAACGGCCTGGATGTAGACGGGCTCACCCTCTGTGTTGAAGGCCGTTTTCGTGATGGGTGCAGGTTCTGGAAGGGGGAGAGGATGAAATTCAAGCTTCCGCCCGCGGCGACCATCCTGGCCGCCATGGTGATCGGCATCATCGTCGGTTACATGATCTTCGTGCAGTTCCCGGACAAGAAGACCGCGACGCAGATCGCCGGCTACATCTCGATCATGTCCGACGTGTTCCTGCGGCTGATCAAGATGCTGATCGCGCCGCTGGTGTTCTCGACGCTGGTGGTCGGCATCGCGCACATGGGCGACGCGGCCTCGGTCGGGCGCGTGTTCGCGAAGGCGCTCGCCTGGTTCATCACCGCCTCGCTCGTCTCGCTCGTCCTCGGCATGGTGCTCGCCAACGCGCTGCAGCCGGGCCACAACCTCGGCCTGCCGCTGCCGGACATCGGCTCGTCGGCCAACCTGGCGACCTCCAAGTTCACCGTCAAGGATTTCGTGGCTCACCTCGTGCCGAAGTCCTTCGCCGAGGCGATGGCGAACAACGAGATCCTGCAGATCGTGGTGTTCTCGATGTTCTTCGGCGTGGCGCTCTCCGCCCTGGGCGAGAAGGGAAAGACGCTGGTCGCCGCGATCGACGAGCTCTCCCATGTCATGCTGAAGATCACCGGCTACGTCATGAAGCTCGCGCCGCTCGCGGTGCTGGCGGCGATGGCGGCGACCGTCGCGGTGAACGGCCTCGAGATCCTGGTCAAGTTCGCGGTCTTCATGGGCGAGTTCTACGTCGGGCTCATCCTCCTGTGGTCGCTCCTGATCTTCGCCGGCTTCCTCGTCCTGGGCCCGCGCATCGCGCGGCTCCTCTCGCTCATCAAGGAGGCGTTCATGGTCTCGTTCGCGACGGCGAGCTCCGAGGCGGCGTACCCCAAGATCCTCGACGCGCTCGACCGCTTCGGCGTGAAGCGCAAGATATCGAGCTTCGTGATGCCCATGGGCTACTCGTTCAACCTCGACGGCTCGATGATGTACTGCACCTTCGCGTCGCTCTTCATCGCGCAGGCCTACGGTATCGAGCTCGCGATCGGCACGCAGATCACGATGCTCCTCATCCTCATGCTGACCTCCAAGGGCATGGCGGGCGTCCCGCGCGCTTCCCTCGTCGTGATCGCGGCGACGCTCAACCAGTTCAACATCCCCGAGGCGGGACTGCTCCTCATCCTGGGCATCGACACCTTCCTCGACATGGGACGCTCCGCGACCAACGCCGTGGGCAACTCGATCGCGACCGCGGTCGTCGCAAAGTGGGAGGGCGAGCTCCTGTCGCCATCCGATGCCGAAACGTTCGCGCTGACGCTCGACACGGCGGCCGGACAGCCTGCCCACGCCTGAGCGTCCCGTGAAGCTCGCTGCGGGTTTCCTCGCCATCTGCCTGGCGGCCGCGAGCGCCACCGCGGCCGCGCAGGCCGAGCGCCCGGTGCCCGTCGAGCTGACGGGCACGCTGGCGAAAGCGCGCTCGACCGGCGCCGTCACCATCGCCTACCGCGAGGCCTCGATCCCGTTCTCGTACCTGTCGCGCGGCCAGCCGATCGGCTACTCGATCGACCTTTGCCGCAAACTCGTCGAGGCGATGGGCGAGACGGTCGGGCGCGACCTCGACATCAAATGGCTGGCGGTGACGCCCGAGACGCGCATCGATGCGATCGTCTCCGGGCGCGCCGATCTCGAGTGCGGATCGACCACCAGCAACCTCGAGCGCCAGAAACGGGTCGCGTTTTCCCCGACGATCTTCATCGCGGGCACCAAGCTGATGGTGGTGCAGGGTTCGCCGATCCGGTCCTTCCGCGACCTGGGCGGCAGGACCGTGGTGGTCACCAGCGGCACGACGAACGAGGCGACCATGCACGACCTGGCGCGCCGGTTCGCGATCGGGATTCGCCTGGTGGCGGTGCGCGATCACGCGGAAGCGTACGGCCGCGTCGTCTCCGGCCTGGCCGATGCGTTCGCGACGGACGACGTGCTGCTCTACGGGCTGATCGCGCAGAACAAGGGGCAGGGACGATACCGGGTCGTGGGCGAGTTCCTGTCCTACGACCCGTACGGGATCATGTATCGCAAGGGCGACGCCCAGCTTGGCGCGCTCATCATCGACGCGTTTCGCGCGCTGGCGGACGACGGCGAGATGGAGCGCCAGTACAAGCGCTGGTTCCTGGGCCGCCTGCCCTCGGGCGCCAGCATCGATCTCCCGATGAGTCCCCAACTGGAGACCATTTTCCGCTCGATGGCGGTAAAACCCGAATGACGCGCGCCGCGCGGCGCGCTATCCTGACTGGAGGAGGAAGCGTCATGGACTGGATGTTCCGGAGGCAGCGGGTCTGGGCGTTGGCAATCGCGGCTGCGGCCGGGACGTTTGCGGCCGCCGCGGGGGCGCAGAGTTTTCCCGCCAAGACCGTGCGCTACGTCGTCCCGTTCGGCGCGGGCGGCTCGCCCGATCTCGTCGCGCGCATACTGACCGAGCGCCTGACGCGCCTGTGGGGCCAGCAGGTGATCGTCGACAACCGCGTCGGCGTCGCGGGCGTGCTGGGCACCGCGTTCGTCGCCAAGTCTCCTCCCGACGGCTACACGCTCGTCCAGTGCAACGTCGCTTCGAGCGGCATCGCCGTGTCGCTGTTCCAGAAGATGCCCTACGACCAGCTGCGCGACATCGCCGCGGTCACGCGCATCGGCATGACGCCCAACATCATCTTCGTGCATCCCTCCATGCCGGTGAAGACGCTGAAGCAGCTGATCGCCTACGCGCGGGCCAACCCCGGCAAGCTCTCCTACTCGTCCGGTCTCGTCGGCACGTCGCCGCAGCTCTCGGTCGAGCTGCTCAAGCTGATGGCGAAGATCGACATGGTGAACATTCCGTACAAGGTCGGCGCGCAGGGCATCACCGACACCATCGCCGGCCAGGTGCCGGTCGGCATCTCCAATTTTCCGGCGTCGGTGGCGCCCGTGCAGTCGGGGCGCCTGCGGCCGCTCGCGATCACCACGGCGCAGCGCGTCTCGCAGCTTCCCGACGTGCCGACGGTGCAGGAAGCGGGCTTCCCCGGCTACGAGGTGAGCTCGTGGCAGGGAGTGTGCGCGCCGGGCGGCACGCCCGCCGCTTTGCTCGACAAGCTGAACGCCGACATCAACGGCGTGTTGAAGATGCCCGAGGTGGCGCACCGGATGGACGAGCTGGTCATGATCGGCCCGCAGACCACGCGCGAGGAATTCGACCAGTTCATCCGCGCGGAGATCGCGCGCTTTGCGAAGGTGATCAAGGAAGCGAACATACCGCTGCAGTGAGTCGTCATGGGTCATGCGTCAGGCGTCAGGCGCGATTTATCAATTGCGAATCACGGAACCGGCATTCAAAAAAAGAAAGGACTTCCCACGTGTGACGCGTGACCCGTGATCCGCGTCGCGCATGACCCATGACCCGTGACCCATGACGGGTGATCAGCCTGGAGGAGGTTGCCATGGAGCGTGCGATCGAAAGGCATCGGGTGCTGATAGTCGCGGTGGCGGCAATGCTTGCGGCGCTGCCTGCCGCATCGCGGGCCCAGGGGTTTCCGAGCAAGCCCATCCGTTACGTCGTGCCGTTCGGCGCGGGCGGTTCGCCCGACATCGTGGCGCGCCTCATCGCCGAGCGCCTGACGCGGCTCTGGGGCCAGCAGGTCATCGTGGAGAACCGCGTCGGCGTCGCCGGCACGATGGGCACCGCGTTCGTCGCCAAGTCGCCGCCGGACGGCCACACCCTCGTCCAGTGCAACGTTGCCTCGAGCGGTATCGCGGTGTCGCTGTTCGCGAAGATGCCCTACGACCAGCTGCGCGACATCGCGGCCATCGCGCGCATCGGCAGGATGCCCAACGTCGTGACCGTGCACCCGTCGGTGCCGTTCAAGTCGATGAAGGAGCTCGTCTCGTACGCGAGGACCCATCCGGGCAAGCTCAACGTTGCGACCGGGCTCGTCGGCACCTCGCCGCAGTTGTCCATGGAGCTCATCAACCTGATGGCGAAGGTCGAGCTCACGAACATTCCCTACAAGATCGGCGCGCAGGGTATCAGCGACGTCCTCGCCGGACAGCTGCCGATCGGCATCTTCAACCTGCCGTCGATGGTCGCGCCGGTGCAGGGAGGACGGCTGCGGGGGCTGGCGGTCACGAGCGTCAAGCGCGCCTCGCAGATTCCGGACGTGCCCACGATGCAGGAGGCGGGATTTGACGGCTATGAGGTGACGTCGTGGTACGGCGTGTGCGGGCCGGCCGGAATACCCGCGCCATTGCTCGAAAAGCTGCACGCGGACATCAACACTGTCCTCGGCTCGCCCGAGCTCCAGCACCGCCTGAACGAGCTCCTGGGAGAGGCGACTCCGGTCAGCCGGGAGGAGTTCGACCAGTTCATTCGCGCCGAGGTCGTGAAGTGGGCGCAGGTCATCAAGGACGCGAAGATTCCATTACAGTGACCGGCGAGCGGTGACCAGTGACCGGTGACCGGTTGCGCGGGGAAGCGAGGGAGAGTCATGGCGAGATGGCCGGCGCGCGACACGCTCGAGATCGGCGCCCGCCGCGACGCGCAAAGCGGCAGGTGGTTTTTCGTCATCATCGGCGCCGGCGGCAGGGTGATGCGTGAGAGCGAGCGCGTCTACGCATCGGAGGAGGAAGCGCGGGCCGCGGCGCGCGACTGGATGGTGCAGACGCTGCTGCGCTGAGCGGACCTGCCGCGTTTCGGTGTAAGGTTCCGCTGCGCGGAGCGACCCATAGCCGGTCGCAGCGGATGCAGGGAGGGATCATGAAGAGCGAGGAAAAGCTCCCGGGGCAGGTGGTGCTGGTGCTCCAGGGCGGCGGCGCGCTGGGCGCCTACCAGGCGGGCGTGTACGAAGCGCTCCACGCCGCGGGCATAGAACCCGACTGGGTGATCGGCACCTCCATAGGCGCGATCAACGGCGCGCTCATCGCCGGCAACGCGCCCGCGGACCGGCTCGCCCGCCTGCGCGAGTTCTGGCAGCGCGTCGCGCAGGATTCGCCGCTGGGGAGCTTCAGCACGTTCACGCGCGGCCTCCCGGCGTTCTTCGTCCCGCGCTCGCTCGCGTGGAGCAGCGTGCAGGCGCAGGTAGGCCTCGACGAGGCTTCGTACTACAGCACCGAGCCGCTGCGCAGCACGCTCTCCGGCCTCACGAATCTCGGGCAGTGCAGCACGCGCCTTACCATGGGCGCCGTCAACGTGCGCAACAGCGAGATGCGCTATTTCGACAGCCGCGACGAGCCGCTCTCCATCGATCACGTGATGGCGTCGGGCGCGCTGCCGCCCGCTTTCCCGGCCGTCCGCATCGCGGGCGAGCCCTACTGGGACGGCGGCGTGTACTCCAATACTCCGATCGAGGCGGTGCTCGACGACAAGCCGCGCCGCGACTCGGTCATCTTCAGCGTCAACGTCTGGCAGCCGGTCGGTCCCGAGCCCGGCTCGATCTGGGAAGTGATGGGACGGCAGAAGGACATCCAGTACGCGAGCCGCGCCGACAGCCACATCGCGCGGCAGAAGCAGATCCACCGGCTGCGGCACGTCATCCGCGAGCTGGCGAGGAATCTGCCGCAGGACAGGCAGGACAGCCCGGAAATGAAGGAGCTCGCCTCCTGGGGCTGCGGCACGACGATGCACGTGCTGCGCCTGCTCGCGCCGGCCCTCGCGAGCGAGGATGCCCTGAAGGACGTCGATTTCAGCCCCGCGGGCATACGCGGGCGCTGGCAGTGCGGGCTGACCGACACGCAGCGCATGATCGAGGCCGCGCCCTGGCGCGCGGAGGTCGATCCCATCGAGGGCGTGATCGTGCACGAGCTCTCGGCCCGTGCCGGCCCAACGGCGCCGGCCCCGGCAATGACACCCAGATGACAGATGCGCCATTCCGGCGGGGATCCGGCGGTAGAAAAGGCCTGTTCTTGCTGAAATTGATGACTTTTTAACTTGTCCGCGGGTTTCGCATAGCGGAAACTCTCGCGTGGCGCGCATCCCCGGGGGGCCGGCAGGGCTCCGCCACGCCGAGCGAGCTTTCAGAATACCCGAGACCCATATGGCCGGTGGACTCAGGCTATCGTCCATCGCTGCCGTCGCCATGGCTGCGGCGGCGCTCGCGTGCGCGCGGCCGGCAGCCTCGAATCCGGTCGGGCCGACCGTCGCCAACGGCCAGGCGTCGTTTCAGTCCAGCGGCGCCACCCTGTCGATCGTCAATACGCCGGGCGCCATCATCAACTGGCAGCGTTTTTCGATCGGTAGCGGCGAGACGACGCGCTTCGTCCAGCAGTCGGCCGCGAGCGCCGTGCTGAACCGGGTGGTGGGCGGCGACCCCTCGCGCATACTCGGCGCGCTGCAGTCGAACGGGCGGGTCTTCCTGATCAATCCGAGCGGCATCGTGTTCGGCCCGACCGCGCAGATCGACGTCGGCGGACTGGTCGCTTCCTCCCTCAACATCTCGAATGCCGATTTCATCGCCGGGCGGATGAATTTCGCCGGCGACCCGGCGCGCGCCGCGCCGGTCGTCAACCTGGGCAGCATCGCGGCCAGGCCGGGCGGCGGCGTGTATCTCATCGGGAGCGCGGTGGACAACCAGGGCGTCATCACCGCGCCCAACGGCGACGTCGTGCTGGCGGCCGGGCAGTCGGTGCGCGTTACCGAGAGCCCGGCTTCCGGCATCCAGGTGGAAGTGAAGGCCCCCGCGGATCGCGCCCTCAACCTGAGCGAGGCGCTCTACGGCGTCCGCGGCATCTACGGGGGCCTCGTCCGCAACAGCGGCGTCGTCAACGCGAACTCGGCGGTGCGCGGCGCGGACGGGCGCATCGTGCTCAAGGCATCCGGCAGCGTGAGCCTCGAGGCCGGCGGCACCGTGACCGCAAGCGGCCCGGATGGCGGCCGCATCGTCGTGGAGGCGCAGCAGGGCGCGGCGGTGGTGGCGGGCGGCATGGAGGCGGCCGGGCGCGAGGGCAGGGGCGGCACGATCGCGGTGACCGGGTCGAGCGTGCGCCTCGCGGACGGCGCGAGCGTCGACGCCTCGGGTAGCGGCGGAGGCGGAACGGTGCTGATCGGCGGCGACCTGCACGGCGCGCCCATCCGCGACGGGGAGGCCGCGCTCGCCAATTCGCAGTACACCGACGTCGCGCCGTCGGCGCGCATCCGCGCCGACGCGAAGGATTCCGGCGACGGCGGGCGCGTCGTCGTCTGGGCCGACCGGGGCACTCGCTTCTACGGGACCGTTTCCGCGCGCGGTGGCGCTGCCGCAGGCAATGGCGGAGCGGTGGAGGTCTCGGGGAAGGAGACCCTGGTCTTCAAGGGCAAGGTCGACACGCGCGCGCCGCGCGGCGTAACCGGCACGCTCCTTCTCGATCCCGCCAGCATCACGATCCTCGATGGCGCCAACGACGGCGATGACGCGGACGGGGCCGCCAATTCGTTTGCCGGCGCGGGCACGCCGGGAACGGTCGCGGTGGGCGATGCGACGCCGACGCTGATCTACCAGTCGGAGCTCGAGGGCATCGCCGGCACCACCAACATCTCGCTTGCCGCGACCAACAGCATCACCATCAGTCCGCTCTCGAACCACAACCTGAATCTCGCGCAGGGCGCCGGGCATTCCGCGTCGTTCCAGTCGGGCAGCTTTGCCATGGACGCCGCCGACACCATCACGACGGCGGGCGGGGCGCTCAACATCACTACCACGACCGGCGGCGCGGCCATGGGAAGCCTCGCGACCAATGGCGGCGCGGTCACGCTCGACCTCGCCGGAGCGTCCACCGTGGCAGGGGCTATCAGCGGAGCCGGCACCACGCTCACCAAGCAGGGCGCGGGCACGCTCACGCTGGCCGGCGCCAGCACCTACACGGGCACGACGACGGTCGGCGCGGGCACGCTCGCGCTCGGCGCCGGCAACGCGCTTCCGGCAGCCACCACGGTCGTCGTGAACGGCACGGGGACGCTGGACATCGGGGCGTTCGACCAGTCGCTCGCCGGCGTGCAGCTCGTCGCGGGCGCGATCGCAGGCACGACCGGCACGCTGACCTCGGCCAGCCCCTATGACCTCCAGGCGGGCACGGTCAGCGCGATCCTCGGCGGCGGCGTCGGGCTCACGAAGAGCACCGCGGGGACCGTCACGCTGTCCGGGGCGAACACGTACACCGGCGCGACCGCGGTCAATGCCGGCGTGCTCAACCTGCGCAATGCGACGGCGACCGGCACGACCGCCGGCGGGGTGAGCGTCGCGAGCGGCGCCGCGCTGGAGGTGCAGAACGGAATCTCCGTCGGTGACGAGGCATTGACGCTCACGGGAGCGGGCGTGGGCGGCAACGGCGCCCTGCGCAACGTGAGCGGCAGCAACTCGTGGGGCGGCACGATCACCCTGACTGGAGGCGGCGCGACGATACAGTCGGATGCGGGCATCCTCACGCTCGGCAACGCCACGGCGGTCACAGGGGCTGCGCAGAACGTGACATTCACCGGCGCGGGCAACGTCACGGTTGCCGGAGCGATCGCTACCACGACCGGCTCCGTCACCCAGAACGGCACCGGCACGGTCGTGCTCGGGGCGGCCAACAGCTACACCGGAACGACCGCGATCAACTCCGGAACGCTCGCGGTGACGGCGAACGACGCGCTGGGAACCGCCGCCTCCGGCACCACGGTCGCCGCGGGCGCCACGCTCGACCTGCAGAACGTCGCCTACACCACGCTCGAGCCGCTGACCCTGAACGGCGGCACCGTCACCGCCAGCACGGGCACGAGCAGCTTTTCGAACGGCATCACCCTGACGGCCAGCAGCGGCGTGGCGGCCGCCAGCGGGGCGCAGCTGACGCTCTCCGGCGCGATCGGCGGCGCCGGGCTCGGCATCACCAAGACCGACGTTGGCACGGTGACGCTCTCGGGCGACAACCTCTACACCGGCACGACCACGGTCAGCGCCGGTACGCTGGCGCTCGGAGCGAGCGACCGCCTGAACGATGCCTCGAGCCTGGTGGTGAACGGCGGCACCTTCAGCATGGGCGCCTTCAACGAAACGGTGGCGGGGGTGCGCCTGGCGGGCGGAGCGATCACCGGCACCACCGGCGTGCTGACGTCGGCGAGCAACTACGATCTGCAAGCGGGCTCGGCGAGCGCGATCCTCATCGGGGGCGTCGGCGCGGTGAAGTCCACCGGCGGCACGGTGACGCTGTCGGGCGTAAATACGTACACCGGACCGACCACGATCAACGGCGGCATCCTGAGCGTGGGGCTGCTCGCGAACGGCGGGGCAGCGAGCAACATCGGGCAGTCGACGAGCGCGGCGGGGAATCTCGTGCTGGGCGGAGGCACGCTGCAGTACACCGGCGGCACGGTCGCCATCGACCGCAATTTCACGCTGACGGCGGGGACGACGAGCACGATCGACGTGACCGCTGCGGGGACCAATCTGACGCTGAACGGGGCAGGTGCGGCGACCAACGGCTCGCTCGCCAAGGCGGGCGGGGGCACGTTGACGCTCTCGGGCGATAACCTCTACGCCGGCACGACCACGGTGACTGCCGGCACGCTGGCCCTGGGGGCGAGCGACCGTCTGAACGATGCGTCGAGCCTGGTGGTGAACGGCGGTGCCTTCAGCATGGGCGCGTTCAACGAGCAGGTGGCGGGCGTGCGCCTCGCGGGCGGGGGCATCAACGGCACCACGGGATTGCTGACCTCGACCAGCAACTACGATCTGCAGGCAGGCTCCGCGAGCGCGATCCTGACCGGCAGCGTAGGCGCCGTGAAGACGACTACCAGCACGGTGACGCTGTCGGGCGTGAACACCTATACCGGGGCGACGACGATCAACGCCGGGATCCTGAGCGTGGGGCTGCTCGCGAACGGCGGCGTGGCGAGCAACATCGGGCAGTCGACGAGCGCGGCGGGGAATCTCGTGCTGGGCGGCGGCACGCTCCAGTACACCGGCGGCACGGTCGCCATCGACCGCAATTTCACGCTGACCGCGGGAACGACGAGCACGATCGACGTGACGCCGGCCGGCACGAATCTGACGCTGACCGGCGCCGGCGCCGCCACCAACGGGTCGCTCACCAAGGTTGGCGCCGGCACGTTGACCCTGTCGGGCGCGAGCCTCTATACCGGGACGACCACCGTCAACGCCGGCACGCTGGCCTACGGCACGGACAACGCGCTCGCCTCCGGGCCGGTGACCGTCAACGGCGGCACCTGGAACGTCGGCACGTTCTCCGACTCGGTGGGGACGGTGACCCTGGTGAACGGCGCGATCACCGGCACGACCGGCGTCATCACCGGCACGTTCTACGACGTGCGCAACGGCTCGATCAGCGCCATCCTCGCGGGCGGCGCGGCGCTCACCAAGACCACGAGCGGCACGGTGACCCTGTCGGGCGCCAACACCTACGCCGGGACGACGACGGTGAGCGACGGGCGGCTCGTGCTGGGCGCGAGCAACGTGCTGGATGACGCCACGCACCTCGTCGTGAGCGGCGCCAATGCCGTCTTCGACGTCGCCAGCTTCAACGATACCGTGGCCGGCGTGCAGCTCGTCGACGGAACCATTACCGGCACCTCCGGCGTGCTGACCTCGAAGAGCGATTTCGATCTTCAGGCTGGGACGGTCAGCGCGATCATCGACGGGTTCACTCCGGCCGTCGGCGTGGTCAAGTCGAGCCCCGGCACCGTGACATTGACGCGCGCCAACCTCTACGCCGGCGCGACCGCCGTCAACGGCGGCACGCTCGCGGTCACCTCCGACGCCGCGCTCGGCGTGCCCGCCTCCGGCACGACGGTCGAGCCGGGCGCCACGCTCGACTTCCAGAACGTGACCTACACCGCCGAGCCGCTCACGCTCCACGGCGGCACGGTGGCGACCAGTACCGGCACCAGCAGTTTCGCGGGAGACACGGTGCTGACGGCGAACAGCTTTGCCTCGGTGACCGGCACGCAGCTCACGATGGCGGGAGCGATCAGCGAGAGCGGCGGAACGTTCGGCGTGACCAAGGTCGGAGCCGGCACGCTGGTGCTCTCCGGCGTCGACACCTACAAGGGCGCCACGACGGTCTTCTCCGGCACGGTCGCGCTGGGCGCGAGCGACCGGCTCGACGACGCGTCCAACATCGTCGTGAACGGCGGGATCTTCGACGTGCGGAGCTTCAACGAGCTCGTGTCGGGCGTGCATCTCATCTCGGGCACGATCACCGGCACGAGCGGGATACTCGCCTCCACGTCCAATTTCGACCTGCGCTCCGGCACGGTGAGCGCGATCATCACGGGCAACGTCGGCGCCGACAAGACGACGGCGGGCACCGTCACCCTGACGCGGGACAACACCTACACCGGCGCGACGGATGTCGCGGCGGGCACGCTCGTGGTGCAGGCGCCGAATGCGCTCGGGACGACCGGCACGGGAACCACGGTGACGGCCGGGGCGACGCTCCAGATCGACAACACCGCCGTCGCGGCGGAGCCGGTTGCGTTGAACGGCAACGGCGTGGGCGGCGCGGGCGCGCTCGTCGGCACCGGCACGGCGTCGCTCGCCGGGCCGGTCACGCTCGCGACGGCCAGCACGATCGGCGTGCCGGCAGCGGTGGATTCGCTGACGCTCTCCGGAACGATCGAGGGCGCGGGCGCGTTGAGCCTGATCGGCGCCGGCACCGTGACCTTCGGCAACACGGTCGGCGCCACGACGCCCCTCGCCTCGCTCACGCAGAACGCCGCGACGCGGCTCAGGGTGAACGGCGGCCTGGTACGGACGGCGGGCGATCAGACCTATAACGGGCTGGTCACCACCGGCGGCGCGGCGACACTGCGCACGACGGCCAACGGCAACATATCGGCGCCGGGCGCGTTCAGCGCCGTCGCGGGAACCCTGACGCTCGACACCGGTGCAGGCAACGCGACGCTTCTCAACACGACGAACGATTTCGGCACGGTGCAGGTGACGAGCGGCGGCGCGGTGAGCCTGGTCGACGCCAACTCCATCGCCATCGGCGGCGCCAGCATGCAGAGCCTGTTCGCGCGCGCCCGCTCCGGCAATCTCACCCTGGACGGGCCCGTGGCCGCCACGGGCAACGGTGATTCCATCGTGCTCGTGGCGAGCGGCAACTTCGTCAACCACGCGGGCGCGGGTGCGCTCGATTCGGGGCCCGGTCGTTTCCTCGTCTACTCGACCAATCCGACGCTCGATACCCGCGGCGGTATCGCCTACGACTTCAAGCAGTACGGCGCCACTTTCGGCGTGACTCCCGTGGCGGACAGCGGAGACGGATTCCTCTACACCGTCAGTCCGACCGCGACGCCCGGCCTGACCGGCACGGTCACCAAGGTCTACGACGCGACGACCGCGGCGACGCTGACCGCCGCGAACTACAGCTTCGCAGGTGCCATCGACGGCGACGTGATCGACCTCGGTGCCGGCTCGCTCTCCGGGACCTACGACACGGCGAACGTCGGAACGAACAAGCTGGTCTCCGTGGCCGGCCTCACGCTTGCCGGTCCGGGCGCGCACAACGGGACGGCCAGGGTATACGGCTACCAGCTCGGCTCGACCGCCGCGAGCGCCAATGTCGGCGCCATCACGGCCGCGCCGCTGACGATCACGGCGAACAACCAGGCCAAGACCTACGGCGACGCGTTCACGTTCAACGGCACGGAGTTCGCGGCGAGCGGCCTGCAGGGCGGCCAGACGGTCGGCAGCGTCGTGCTCGCGAGCGCGGGCGCGGCAGCCACCGCGAACGTGGCGGGCAGCCCGTACGCGATCACGGCGGGCGGAGCGAGCGGCGGCTCCTTCACGCCTTCCAACTACACGATCACCTACGCCAACGGTCAGATGACGGTGAGCCCGGCGCCGCTCACGGTCACGGCGAACGACCAGGTGAAGGCGTACGGCGGCAGCGCGTTCGTGTTCGCCGGCACGGAGTTCACTTCGATTGGCCTGCGCAACGCGGACGCGATAGCCAGCGTCACGCTGACGAGCGCCGGGGCAGCGCCGACCGCGACGGTGGCGGGAAGCCCGTACCCGATCGTGCCGAGCGCGGCGACCGGCGCCGGGTTCACTCCCGGCAACTACGCGATCACCTACGTGAACGGCGTGTTCACCGTCAATCCGGCCGGCGCGCCGCTCGTCATCACGGCGCGGAACCAGACGAAGACCTACGGCTCGACGTTCCTGTTCAACGGCACGGAGTTCACCGCGACCGGCCTGCAGAACAACGAGACGATCGGGCAGGTCGCGCTGGCGAGCGCCGGCGCGGCGCCCGGCGCGCACGTCGCCGGCGGCCCGTACGCCATCACGGCGACCGGGGCGAGCGGCGGGACGTTTACACCCGGCAACTACAGCATTACCTACGTCCCCGGGCAGCTCACCGTGAACCGCGCGGCGCTCGTGCTGATCGCCCAGAACCAGAACAAGACTTATGGCACGGAGCTCGCGTTTGGCGCGGGCGACTACACCCTCACCGGGCTCAAGAACAACGAGACGACCGGGCCGATCGCGCTCGCGAGCGCCGGCACGGCGGCGAATGCGACGGTAACGGGCGGTCCCTACGCGATCACGCCGAGCATCGGGAACGGCGGCACCTATACGCCCGGCGACTACGCGGTCACGCTCGTGCCGGGCCAGCTCGCCGTGCTGCGCGCACCGCTCGCCATCCAGGCCGAGGACCAGAGCCGCCGCTTCGGCGCGCCGAATCCGCCCTTCAGCGCGACCTACTCCGGATTCCGCCTGGGCGAAACGTCCGCGGTGCTCGGCGGCGAGCTCCTCTTCCAGACGCCGGCGACGAGCGGCTCCGCTCCCGGAAACTACCCGATCGTGCCCTTCGGGCAGAGCGGATCGAACTACGCCATCAACTTCCTGGAAGGCACGTTGAGCGTCAGGCCGTCGCTGCTCGGTGTTCCGGCCGGCTTGGCCGACGACGCGATCATCGGACTTTCCCGCCTCGGCGCGAGCTCCCTGCGGCTCGGGATCGTGAACTGCCTGGGCGAGGACATTGCCGCGCCCTCGATGCTGGCCCTGAACATGATCGGCTTTCAGCCGCCGCGCAACTGCTCTCCCAACGCCGTCGAGACCGAAGGCGACCGCAAGTCCGCCGGGGAGTAGCGCGTTCCCGATCGGGATGCTGCCGCGCCATCGCGGCGAGGGCGGCCGGTGCGGATTCACGTGATGGACTCGCAAGCGCCCGGCGGATTTCCGGGACGTCGGGCGGCTTTGCGCACTACAATGGCGGCTATCGTGCAAGGTCCCGTCGGGGACCAACATTCCAGGAGAGAGGGTATGGCGGAGGAAGTTCTGTTTGCATACGGGTACCTGACCGCGCCGGAGGTGCGCTTTCTGGAGGCGGCTGCGGAGCGCCTGATTCCGACCGACGAGCTGGGGCCCGGTGGCAGGGAAGCCGGCGTCGCGTGCTACATCGATCGCCAGCTGGCCAGCGTATGGGGCACGCACGGGCGCAATTACCGCTCGGGGCCGTGGCCCGAAGGCACGCCCGAGCAGGGCTTTCAGTCCCGTCTCACGCCGCAGGAGATCTACCGGATCGGCATCCAGGAGATCAACGCGTTCTGCCGCGCGAAGCACGAGCGGCCCTTCGATCAGCTGCCGGGCGAGAAGCAGGACGAGATGCTGAGGGCGCTGGAGAAGGGCGAGGTCGAGCTGCCGTCGCTCTCGGCTAAGCTTTTCTTCGATCTCCTCTGGCGCAACACCGAGGAGGGCTATTTCGCCGATCCGATGTACGGCGGCAACCGCGGCAAGGTCGGCTGGAAGCTGATCGGCTTTCCCGGCGTGCCCTCCAGCAGCTACAAGGACCACCTCGACGATCCCGAGCCGTACCGGGCCGAGCCGGTGAGCATACTGGACATCCAGACGAAGCAGGCGCAGGCCGATCCGCAGGGCTTCGCCAGGCACATCATGTTGAAAGAAGTGAGGAGCAAATAACGTGGCTACGATCAAGATGAAACCCGTCGATGCGGTGGTGGTCGGCAGCGGCGTCGTGGGCTCGATCATGTCGATGGAGCTGGCGAATGCGGGCCTCAAGGTGGTCTGCCTCGAGCGCGGCCGGATGGTCGACCCGCAGACCGATTTCGTCGCGCCGTACGTGCACGACGAGCTCAAGTTCGACCGCCACAGCGACATCTTCCAGAACCTGTCGCGCGAGACGATCACCTTCCGCAACAACACGGGCGAGACCGCGCTGCCGATGCGCGAGATGGGCTCGTTCAAGCCGGGGGAGATGGTCGGCGGCACCGCGGCCCACTGGGGCGGCAACGCGCGGCGCTTCCTGCCGCACGACTTCGAGATCCGGAGCCAGGTGGAGGCGCGCTACGGCAAGAAGTTCTTCCCGGAGGACTGCACCGCCCAGGACTGGGGCGTTACCTGGGACGACGTCGAGCCCTACTACGACCAGTTCGAGCACATCTACGGCGTCCACGGCAAGGCCGGCAATCTGAACGGCGAGATCCGCGAGGGCGGCAACCCGCACGAAGGCCCGCGCTCGCGCGAGTATCCGAATCCCGCGACGAAGCGCACGCCGCAGGCGGAGATCTTCGCGGACGCCTGCAACGCGCTCGGCTACGTGCCGTTCCAGGGCCCGGGCGCCGGCATGACCCGCGACTACAACAATCTCTACAAGGTCGACCTCCTCGAGTGCCAGCGCGGCGGCTTCTGCTCGAGCCACGTCTGCTCGCAGGGGGCAAAGGCGAATCCGCTCTCCGCGGTGATGCCCGCGCTCTACAAGCAGAAGAATTTCGAGCTGCGCCCGCTCTCGAACGTGATCAAGGTCAACACCGACTCCACCGGCAAGAAGGCGACCGGCGTGACCTACATCGACGCGCGCGGGCGCGAGGTCGAGCAGCCGGCCGACATCGTGGTGCTGGCGACCTACACCTTCAACAACACGCGGCTGCTGCTCCTCTCGGGCATCGGCAAGCCGTACGATCCGCAGACGGGCAAAGGGGTCGTGGGCCGCAACTATTCGTACCAGGTCGGCGGCAGGGTGCACCTCTTCTTCGACGACAAGGAGTTCAACCCGTTCATCGGCGGCGGCATGGTGAACACGTCCATCGACGAGCTGAACGGCGACGTGATCGATCGCGGGCCCCTCGGTTTCGTCGGCGGAGCGTACATCAACGTCCCCAGCTCCGGCGCGTCACCGATCAAGGGCAAGCCGCTGCCGCACGGGACGCCGCGCTGGGGCGCGGATTGGAAGAAGGCGGTCGCCCACAACTACCGGCGCACCTTCGGCATACACATACACGGCTCGTGCATGAGCTATCGCCAGCACTACCTCGATCTCGATCCGACCTACAAGGACGCCAACGGGCTGCCGTTGCTGCGCATGACCTTCGACTGGCACCAGAACGAGCAGAAGATGCTGAAGTGGATGTACGAGAAGGTGGTCGAGCTCGCGAAGGCCTGCAAGCCGACCCACTACCACGCGCATCCGGCCCCGAAGAAGTACAGCATCATTCCCTACCAGAGCACGCACAACATCGGCGGCGCGGTCATGGGCACGGACCCGTCGACCAGCGTGGTGAACAAGTACCTGCAGTCGTGGGACGTGCCGAATCTCTTCGTCGTCGGCGGCAGCGCCTTCCCGCAGAACCCGGCGCAGGGGCCGACGGAGACCATCGGCATGCTGGCATGCTGGGCGGCCGACGGCATCAAGGAGAGCTATCTCTCGAAGCCGGGACAGTCGATGGTCTGACGCTTCGCGGGTGACGAGCTCCGCGGTGACGAGCGCCGTGGGCGGTTGAACCTCCCCTCCTTCATATAGGAGGGGTGGACGCGGAGCGGCCGGGGTGGTCGAGCAGGCTGCACTGACCACCCCGCCTCCTGTCGGAGGCACCCCTCCTCTTGGGAGGAGGGGAAGGTGTTTCAACATCTTCCCCCTGACCGTGCGGCGGCCGGGGTGGTCGGGTAATCACAGCGAGGAGAACGGACATGCCAGGCGTTCTGGAAGGCATCCGCGTCATCGATTTCGGCCAGTACATCGCGGGCCCCATGGCGGCGATGTTCCTGGGCGACCAGGGGGCGGACGTGGTCCGCGTCGATCCGCCGGGCGGTCCGCGGTGGAATACGCCGGCCAACGCCACCTGGAACCGCAACAAGCGCGGCATCGTTCTCGATCTCAAGAATGACGGCGAGCGCGAGACGGCGCGGCAGCTGATCGCGGGCGCCGACGTGGTGATCGAGAACTTCCGTCCCGGCGTGATGGACCGCCTGGGCGTGGGCGCCGCGGCGATGACGCAGGCGAATCCGCGCCTCGTCTACTGCTCGCTCCCCGGTTTCGGAGCGGACGACCCGCGAGCGCAGGTGCGGGCATGGGAAGGCGTGATCGGCGCGGCGACCGGCGCGTACCGCGCCACGCACGCGACCAACGGCCGGCCGGTCTACACCGTCGTTCCCTACGGCTCGATGTACTCCGCCTTCCTCTGCGCGGTCACCGTGGCGATGGCGCTCAATGCGCGGGAGCGTTCCGGCCTCGGCCAGCGCGTCGAGATTCCGCTCTTCGACGCGACCTTCAGCGTGGTCGGCGCGCGCGGGCTGCTGGTGAACGGCAAGCCCGTGCCCGAGCCGGAATTCAACTGGAGCCGGCAGCTGCCGTGCCGGGACGGGCGCTGGCTCATGTACGTGGCGAACAACAAGCGCTTCGAGGCCTTCATCAAGTCGATCGGCATGGACAAATGGCGGGACGCGAAGCTGGCGCCGAAGGAGCTCGGGCAGAAATTCGACGAGACGATGCGCGCGCGCGCCGCGAAGGAGTGGGAGGACGCCATCGCGGAGATCGGCTCGGAAGGCGTGATCTGCCACACGAGCGCCGAGTGGCTGAAGCACCCGCAGGCGCTGGAATCGCAGATCGTCGCCGACTACGACGATCCCGAGCTCGGCCGTTTCCGCGGCCCCGGCATCAACACGCGCCTGTCGGTTACCCCGGGCTCGGTGCGCAGGCCGCGCCCGAAGCCGGACGAGCATCGCGCGGAGATCCTGAAGGAGCTGGCGAATCGGAAGACGGAAGGCGGAAGGCAGAAGGCGGAAGGGGGAGAAGCGCTGCGCTCGGTGCTGCAGGGCGTGAGGGTGGTGGATTTGTGCATCGTGCTCGCCGGGCCGACCTGCGGGCGCACGCTCGCCGAGTTCGGCGCGGATGTCGTCCGGATCGACAGCCCGCACGTCAAGACCGTGCTGCGGCACAACGACATCAACCGCGGCAAGCGCAGCATCCTCGTCGATCTCAAGACGAAGGAGGGGCTCGCCATCTTCTGGAAGCTCGTGGAGAAGGCCGACGTGGTGCTGCAGAACTTCCGCGGCGGCGTCGCCGAGCGGCTCGGCATCGATTACGAGCGCGTGCGCGCGCGCCGGCCGGACATCGTCTACGGCTCCATGAATACCTTCGGCCATCTCGGTCCCTACGCCGGCCGTCCCGGTCACGAGCAGCTCGGCCAGGCCGTGACGGGCATGCAGGTGCGCTTCGGGTCGGCGAAGCCCGCCACGGCGCCCTTCGCGGCGAACGATTACGGGACCGGCCTCATGGCCTGCTACGGCGTCGCGCTCGCGCTGCTGCACCGCAGGCGCACCGGCCAGGGACAGTTCGTGGACAGCGCGCTCGCCTACACCGCGACCATGCTGCAGTCGGCGCTGTTGCAGGATTACCCGGGCAAGGAATGGAACGAGCCGCACGGGCAGGAGGCGACCGGCAGCGGCCCGCTCGACCGGCTCTATCAGGCGGGCGACGGCTGGTTTTTCCTCGCGGCGCGGCCGGGCGACCTCGGACAGTGCGCGGAGTTGAAGGACCTCGCGGGCCTCATTGGCGTTGGGAGCGGCGCGGAGCTGGAGCGCACGCTGGAAGGGCGCATCAAGGGCCGCAGCGTGGCGGCGTGGGTGGAGATTCTCACCCGGGCCGGCATCGGCGCCCATCGCGTCGTGCCCGATCTTCCCGAGCTCATGATGGATCCGCTGACCGTGGCGCGCGGCCTCGCTCTCACCCGCGACCACGAGGGCTTCGGTCCCATCACCACGACGGCGCCCGGCGTGAAGCTCTCGCGCACGCCGGTGACGGCGGGGCGCCCGGCGGCGAAGCCGGGCTCCGACATCGCCGGCGTGCTCGCGGAGATCGGGATGGGCGGCGAGCTCGACCGCCTCATCTGCGAGAAGGTCGTCGCCGTGGATGGCGTGAAGGCCGGCTGCTGACCCGAAAGGCTCTACCCCGGACAGGATGAACAGGATTTACGGGATAGCCCGTAAGGAAGCACGGCATCCGGTTCATCCTGTCAATCCTGTCCGCAATGAACTGACGGCGGGTTACCGCCCTGCGATCATGGGGGGGTGCTCGCCGGGATCGGGCGGCTCCCGCTGCGGGACGACATCGTCCTCCTCGTCCGGCGGCACGGGGGGGTGCTTCTTGTCCGGATCGTCCTCGTCTTCGTTCGGATCGGGCGTCGGGGTGTGCATCGATAATCCGTTCTTGTGCATGGTGGAGCTCCTGCGGCCGTAGGGCTCGGACCCCTGGTCGCGGTGGGAAGTTCTCATATGAGGGCCACGCACTCGATCTCGCACCCATTGCCGAAGCGCAGCTGCATAGACCACGCGGTGCGTGCCGGCGGGTCGACCGGAAAGAACTCGCGGTAGACGCGATCCATCTCCGCCATGTCGGCGATGTCCGCGAGCACGACGTGGACCCTGACCACGCGCGCGAGCGAGGAGCCGGCGGATTCCAGCATGTGCTGCATGTTCGTGAGCGTCGTGCGCACCTGCTCGGCGATCGGGCCGTGCCGGCGCTCGCCGGTGACCGGGTCGAGCGGGCCCATCCCGGAAAGAAAGAGGTAGTCGCCGACGCGTATGCCGGGCACGTGCGGCAGGTTCGCGCTGCGCGACACATTGAGCACGGGGTTCTGCGGCGCGATCGCCGAGCGAGGGAGCCTGTCGGTGGTCATCGTATGCCGGTGGTCAGCGACATCAGCTTGCTGCGGAAATCAACAGAGTCATACATCAGCCTGCGAGCGCGGTGCACTCGATCATGACTTTCACGCCGCCGGGCAGGCGCGCGCCGCACACGGTGCGCGCGGGCGGCGGCTCGGGAAAGAAGCGCGCGTAGACCTCGTTCATGTTCGGCGCTTCGAGCATGCTCGCCAGCAGCACGTTGACCTTCACCACCCTGTCGAGCGACGAGCCCGCCGCCTCGAGGATGGTCCGGAGGTTCTCCAGGATTCGCCGGGTCTCGCTCGCCGTGGTGCCTCCTGCCGCGCTCCCGGTCTCCGGGTCGACGGCCGTCAGCCCGGACACGAATACGAACGCCCCGCCGCGCACCGCTGCGGACGCGTGCCGGTCGGGAATGCGCCGGGGATCGAGGCCCGGCAGCGGCGGCGCGATCACCTCACGCGCCAGGCCCATCGCCTCTCCTTTTCAATGCCTGCTTCAAAGCGGACAGGATGAACAGGATTAAACCGCAGCTGGACATCCTGTACATCCTGTCAATCCTGTCTGTCTTTGATTTTGAACGTAGTGTTCCCGCATTTTCACGAAGATCCGGTCATGCGGCAGCGACCACGTCGAGCTGGATCTTGAAGCCGGCTTCGATCTGCGCGGTCCACACGGTGCGGGCGGGCGGCCCGTTCGCCACGTACTGCCGGTAGACGCGGTTGAGCACGTCGTACTCGATGCTGTCGTAGATCAGCGCGTGCACCTGCACCAGGCGGTCGAGCGACGAGCCCGCGGCTTCGAGCAGCAGCTTCAGGTTGCCGAAGATGACGTGCGCCTCGGAGGTCAGCGTGCCGTGCAGGCGCTCGCCGGTGCGCGGGTCGACCGGGAGCATGCCGGAGCAGAAGACGAGCCCGCCGGCGCGGATCGCCGGCGACTGGAAATGCCCGTAGTGCCGCCGCAGGTCGAGCCCGGGCAGCGGTGCGTTGATCACCTCGCGCATCGAATGCAGTATGCTCCGGAATCGCCCGCTACCGGTAGCATCCACGCACGCCGCCATCCACCCGGGGAGGACCGCCATGCAGGATCACGACACGCTCACCGCCGCCGCGCGCAACACGCGTCTCGTCGGCTTTCACGACCTGCAGGGGCGCGAGTCGCTGCAGGTCACGCTGCAGGGCGAGTGGTGCTACGTGGGGCACCTGCCGGGTCATCTGCCCAACCCGCTGACCGGCCGCGACGAGCACAGCGGCACTTCCATACTCAATGTCTCCGATCCCGCGCGGCCGAAGCTTCTGTGGCACATTCCGTCCGCGCCCGGCGCCAATTGCCGCGCCGTCCAGTTCATCAAGAGCCCGCGCGACGGCAAGCCCTACCTCGCGCGCAACCACGAGGCGGCCGATGCCTCCAGCTTCCAGGTCTTCGACATCACGAACCGCGCGCAGCCGAAGATGGTCGCCGACGTGAAGGAGACGCCGGCGGGGCCCATGAGCATGGCGCACAAGGGCTGGTGGGACGAGGAAAGCGGGCTTTATTTCGGCTGCGCCAACGAGCCCGGCTTCCGTCCCGGCGGCCATCTCGTGATCTGGGACTTGTCCGATCCCGCGAAGCCGAAGTACGTCGCCAACCACTGGCTGCCCGGGCAGAAGCAGTCCGAGCCCACCAGCCGGCTGCCGGGGCTCAACCTCCACCATCCCGTGGTGGACATGGCCAACAATCGCGTCTATCTCTCCTACGCGCGCGGCGGCAACGTCGCCGTGCTCGACATCAGGAACATCACGCAGCCCGAGCTCATCTTCGATTACTCGATCGAGCCGCAGTTCAAGGGGCCGCACACCTCGATGCCGTTCTTCGGCGTGAAGACGCCGAACTTCACGCCGGGCTTCGGCGACGTGCGCGACTACATCATCGTGTGCAACGAGGCGAGCGACGCGCAGTACCAGGGGCTCGAGGTGCGCTGCATGGTCTACATGCTCGACGTGACGGTGTGGAAGAACCCGCTGATGGCGGACATCTTCCGCGTGCCGGACGCGGATTTCCTCACGCAGGGCGGGCGCTTCGGTCCGCACCAGTTCAACGAGACGCGGGACAACAGGCTCTACCGCCCGCAGGACAACCGCAATCTCCTCTACGTCGCGTACTTCGCGGGCGGCCTGCGCGTGCTCGACATCTCCGACCCCTACGCCATGAAGGAAGTCGGCTGCTACGTACCGAAGACGACCGCGACCACCATCCCGCGGCTGAAGACCGTCATCCAGACGAACGACGTCGACCTCGATCAGCGCGGCCTCGCCTACATCAGCGACCGCGCGGGAACGGGGCTGCATATCGTCGAGTACCTGGGCTAGCAGACCCGCTCGCTGGGCTATTCGATCCGGAGCTTCTGCGTTTCGACGACGCGCCGGTAGATCTCGAATTCCTCCCGGATCTGCCGGGCGAACGCCTCGGGCGTATTGCCGATGATCGACGAGCCGGTCTCTTCGATGCGCGTGCGCACGAAGGGGTCGTCCAGCGTCTGCCTGACTGCGGCATGGACCTTGCGCCGGACCTCCGGCGGCAGGCCCTTCGGCCCGTGGATGCCGTAGAACGCCACGCGGTTCACCTGCGGCAGCCCGACTTCCGCCAGCGTCGGCACGTCGGGGAGCGCGGTTATCCGCTTTTCCGACGCGGCGGCGAGCGCGACGAGGCGCCTGGACTTGATGTGCGGCAGCGACGAGGGCAAGTTGTCCAGCATCACGAGGACCTGCCCGCCGACGACGTCGATCAGGGCCGGCCCCGCGCCCTTGTAGGGTATGTGCACGAGCGAGACGCCGGCCTGCGCCTTGAAGAGCTCCGTCGAGAGGTGTCCGAGCGATCCGGTGCCCGGGCTGGCGTAGGAATACTTGCCCGGGTTCTTCTTCAACTCGGCCACGAACCCCGCGTAATCCGTCGCCGGAAACGAGGGATGGACCACCATGACGTTCGGCGTGGCCGCGACGTTGATGATCGGGGTGAAGTCGGCGATCGGGTTGTACGGGACCTTCGGGTCGATCGCGGGCGCTGCCGCGATCGTGGACACCGTCGCCACGCCCAGCGTGTAGCCGTCCGGCGCGGCCTTTGCCACCATGTTGGCGCCCACGGTACCACCCGCGCCGGCCCGGTTATCGACGATGAACGTCTGCCCGAAGTACGGCTCGCTCCTCTCCCGCAGCACCCGCGCGATGATGTCGGTCGTTCCGCCCGGCGGAAACGGGACGATGAGCCGCACCGGCCGCGCGGGATAGCCTTGCGCAAGCACGCCGAGCGCCATGAAGACGGCCGCCAGGGCGACAGCGCCGCGGCGTGCGGCTGAAACTGGGCGGCGGCCTCTCATGACGCGTAGTTCGCGACGGCCATCGATCTCAGACTTTCGCCGGCCGCTTGGCTTCTTCCTTCAGCCTCGCGAGCAGGTCGGCGTAGGGTGAGCCCGGCGTATTGGACGCATCGACGATGGCCCGGTAGACGATGCTGCACTGCGAGATCGCGTCCCACATGAACTTCTTTGCGTCCGGGCCATCCTTCCCGAACGAGTGGTCGCACAGGCGCAGGGCCGTGTACCAGGACGAGATGTTATCCGAGGGATAGTGCACGCCGGCAAAAACGCGGCGATCGCCGATGTCCACGGTGTACTGCTGGAACGACTCCAGCGCCTCCGGCACCTTGTTCAGCAGACCGCGCGTCGCCAGGAAGCCGCCGACGCGACCGGCGAGCCCCTGAAAGCAGTGGCCGCTGATCATGGCCGGCGAATAGGCCGTCTTGGCCATTTCGTGGTCGAAAGCTCTTCCGAGGAGGTAGGCAGTCTGGAGTGCGCGCGGGCGCTGGAAGTGCACTTTGAGGCGCAGGTGCGTCGTACCGACGCGGTTGAGACTGTCTTCCACTCCGGCGCGGACCTTGCGCCGCAGGTCCGCTTTCACGATGGAGAGATAGATCTCGAGCGTGGGCTTCGCGCTCTCGTCTTCGGCCTCGAACAGCTCCTGGTGGGTCTGTCCCAGGCCGCGCTTCAGGCACTTCGCTTCCTCGGTGAGCTGAGCGCGCAGCTTGGCCATCAGGTCGAGGTCCGCGATCGTCAGCGCCTCGGCGGTCGCCGATGCCGCCCCCTGCCACCGGCGCGCGTTCTGGTCGTAGAGGGGAAACAGCCACTCCGCCATCGCCTTCGCTTCACTATCGATATACCGGGTGTAGTCGGCGGCCGTCGCCGGCTGTCCATTTACTCTGAAATCGGTAGGCAGGTCCGTTTCCTCCATCTGCTTCCGGAAATCCGTGCTCAGGTGGCCGTACGGCGGCCAGCCCAGTGTGTTGATGTCAGCCATGGCGATCCCTCCAATGTTTTCAGGTTGAGTAACGCGTCATCATTCCGGCAGCTGCGCGATGCGCAGGCCGTCCAGCACGTGCTCGAGGTACGGCGATTGCATGGGATACCACGCCCCGAAGGTCGAGACGCGGAACGCGGGCTCGGCGAGGAGGAACTCGCGCGCGCGCTCGCGCGCCTCGGTCACCTCGCCGGCGAGGCTGTGCGCCGCGATCAGCATGCGCGCGGCCGCGCGGTAGCGCGGGTTCAACCGCAGCGCGCGGCTCAACCAGCCCACGGCCTCGTCGTAGCGGCCCTTGACCACGCAGGCGATGCCGTTCGTCGTGTAGAACGAGAAGCTCTGCTGGTCGAACGGGGAGAGCCGCATGGCATTGCTCACGCGCTCCAGCGCCTCGTCCCCGCGCCCGACGTAGGCGAGCGTCGTGCCGCTGCGCGCCCACGCCGCCGCGCAGTTGGGATTCAACTGCAGGGCCTGGTCGAGCATCTGCGTGCCGACGGCGAACCGCTTGAACAGGAACGACTCGTGGTGGCCCGCCAGGGCGAGTATCCACGCGTCCCGGGGATCGAGCTCCACGGCGCGGCGGAACAGGCGCCCGGCGCTCTCGCGATCGGCGTCCAGCACCTCGGTGCGTCCTTCACCGACGCGCAGGGCGTACCACCAGGCGAGGTAGCCGTGCGCCAGCGCATAGCCCTGGTCCATCTCGGTCGCGCGGCGGAAGAGCTCGCCCGCCCGGGCGAAGTCGCCTTCCTCCACGCCGAACAGCAGGCTGATGCCGCGCAGCAGGCAGTCGTAGGCGCCGAAGCTCTCGGTGGGGCGGCCGCGCAGGCGCTCGATCTCGGCCTCCTGCACCCGCGGGTCGATGGCGGCCGAAATACGGGCGGCGATCTGCGCCTGGAACGTGAAGAGGTCGTCGTCCACGCCTTCGAAGCGGTCGGCCCAGATGACGCGGTTCACGCCGGAGTCGGTCAGCTCCGCGTTGATGCGCAGCCGCGAGGCGTGGCGGCGCACGGAGCCGACGAGTATGTAGCGCACGCCGAGCTCCGCGGCCGCCTCGGCGGCGCCCTTCGCGCCGCGGAAACGCAGCGTCGAGTTGCGGGCGATCACGAAGAGCGCGCGGTTCAGCGAAAGAGCCGTGATGATTTCCTCGGTCATGCCGTCGCCGAAGTACGCGTCGGCCTCGGGGCCGCCGGTGTCGAAGGGCAGGACGGCGATGCTGGGCCGCTGCTGCCACATGAGGCGCGGGCTGACGCTGGTCGGGGCGGGACCCGTCGCGTCCGGCACGAGCCGGTATACCTGGACGGGTCGGCCGAAATTCGACGGCTGCTGCTCGCCGAGGGGCTGGAAGGACACCGGCAGGCGCCTCGACACGAAGTCGCGCACGACGTCGGTCACCACGACGTGGTCGGCTCCGGCGAGGCGCTCCAGCCGCTCGGCGAGGTGCACGGCGTCACCGACCAGCTTGCCGTTGTCGAGGATCGAGTCCTCGACGAGCACGCCCACCCGCATGCGCAGGCCCGGCGGCTCGGGCTTCTGGCGGGCGTGCGCGAGCCGCTCCTGCAGGTCGAGGCTCCACGCGACGGCATCGACGGCGCTCTCGAAGGAGATCAGCAGGCGCTCGGCCGTGATCTCGATGGCGTTGCCGCCGAAGCGCGGCACCTGGGATTCGATGATGTCGGCGCGCGTCGCGCGCCATGCCCGCACCGCCGCCTCGGGGTTGGACTCGATGAGCTGCGACCATTCGGTCACCTCGGCGCAGGCCAGCGCGACGACCCGGCGGGTTATCCGCGCCTGCGCCGGCTCCGCGGCGGCCAGCGTCGCCGGGGCGGTTCCCTCGCACGGCAGGGCAAAGCGGTATCCCCGGCCCGCGACGGTGGTGATCGCGCTCCCGCCCAGCGCCTTGCGCAGCGCGGAGATCTGCACCGAGAGATTGTTTTCCTCGACGACCAGCCCGGGCCAGGCGAGGTCCAGCAGCTCGTTCTTGGTCACGACGCGGTCGCGCCGCTCGATCAACGCGAGGAGCACGTCCATCGCCCGCGAGCCGATCGGGCATACGGCGCCGTCGGCCAGCAGCACGCGCTCGCTGCCGCGGACCTCGAATGCGCCGAAACGGACGTTCAACGTCACGAGCCTCCCCTGAGGCGCCTTCCCAAGGCGCTCCCGGATTGTAGGGACAATCTAGCACCCGGCGCGGCGCTTTAGGAACGTTTAGGAAATCTTTAACGACGGGCAAGGCCTCTTTAAGGACGCCGGCGGGCGGCCGGTCTACGCTTGCATCCATGGTTTCACCGTTACGCATTCAGCATATCCCCGCGACTGCCCGCGCCCCTGTCGGGGGCGCCTTCGCGCTACCAGGAGCCGCCACATGACGCCCTTCGACTCGGAAATCGCCTCCGCCCTGCGCGCCCTCGAGCTCGACGTGCGCGAGCGCGTGGCCCGCTGGCTGAACGGGCTCGACGGGGCGACGGTGCCGGCGGGCCATCGGGATGGCATCCTGCTCCAGCCGGTGCACTTCACCTGTCGCGTGCCGTCCGCCCATTTCAAGGAGCAGATGATCGCAGTGTATCTCCCCGACTGGCAGTTGCGACCCGGGACATTGGAGGTAGCACTTGAGTCCTATGCCGTTCGATCTATCGACGGCCACGGGCTCGTCCGCGAGGCGGACGCGCTGGTGTGGAAGCCGCTCGCCGCGGACTGCTCCGGTGCCTGGGCGAGCGCCAGCATGACCGTGGACGTGCCGCAGCTGCGCTGGTCGCTGCACGAGGTCCTCTTCCGCGTGCCCAGCCTGGTCATGAACGCCGCGCGGCTGCGGCTCGACCTGCCCGCCTGCGCCGCCAACGCGCCTCTTCCGGGCGCAGCGGTGACCGAGCGTCTGCAGCACGAGCTGCGCTGCGCTGGCCGCATCGCGCAGGCACGCATTGCTGGCGCGGTGGCGTCGCTCTTCCGGGAGGCGCTGCGGGATCTGCTGAATCTGCGCGCCCACACGCTGGCCCGCATCGACGCGGTTGGGCGCGCCTTTGCCGGCGCTGTCGCGACGGTATCGGAAACCGCGCAGGAGCCCGATCAGCGCAACGAGATAGCGTCCCCCGCGAGCGCGCGGCACGCGGTCATCGCGACCTTCGCGCACGAGGTGGAAGCCCTCGAGCGGCAGGCCGTGCAGCTCGCATCGGAGACGCTCGAAGGCCTGGCGTTGCGCGCGGTGGACAGCGGCGACATAACCGACGTGCGTCCGCTGGTCGTTCCGGCCCGCCACCGCCTGCTGGGCGCCCTGCGCTTGCAGCTGCGCGGGAACGCGGCGCGCGGCGTGGCGCCGGGCGATCGAGGCGAGGGCCTGTCGCCCACGTCGGATGATTCTTCCACGCCGCGCCGGCAGACCTAGCCGCGCCGGCCGGATGACGAACCTTTGGTGTAGGGAATGAAGGAGGGAAATCGTATGGAAACAACCTATCTTTCACTGGGACCCCGGGGGCGGTTGCAGGCGCAGACAGGAGCGCGCGCGGGCGTGGCAGTCGCGCCGCGAGCGGGTCAGCGCGCAGACGAGGCGCCGCAGGATCAACCGATCCACCTGACGCCGCGGCAACGCGAGGTGCTGTCGTTGCTGTGCGCCGGTCTTCCGAACAAGCTGATCAGCCGGCACCTCAAGATCGCCGGTGGCACCGTCAAGGTGCACGTCGCTTCCGTTCTGCGAGCGCTCGGCGCCTCCAGCCGGCTGGAGGCGGTCGTCCTGGCGGCCCGCTACGGCCTCGACGGCGAAGGCGCCGGCGGCGCGTAAGACCGCGATCCGCGCGGGGGAGGCACGGCCGGCGTCATTGGACCCGGCCGAGCGGCCGGGCGAAAATGTGCTCTCTGTCGAGGGCCGGACGAGAGGCGCGCCGGATGGCTGAGATATTCGATTTCCCGCTCGGAAGAGCGCATCCTCTGCAGCGGGCGCACGAGCGTTTCGCGGCGGCGATCGCGGCCGACCCGGATTCCATCTGGGACGAAATTCCGGCGCTGCTCGAGGAGATATTCTCATCCCAGGTCGGCGTCGCCGAAGCGCGCCGTGCGGCGGCTGCCGCAGCGGAGCGGACGCAGACCGATTGCATGCAGCGGGTCATGGGCGGTGAGCCGATCGAGGAAGTGCGGCCCAAGGCGCTCGCGATCGCCGTTGCCGCGATGGCGGAAGAGCTGCGCTCGGGTCGGACCTGACCAAGCGGTTGAATGTCCGAAATATTTTCTCGAAAACCCCGCCGGTTTTGCGCTTAGAGGCGCATTTTTGGCACCAAAAATTCGGGTCTAACGCAAGCATGGCCGATTTCAGATTTCAACAGGTAGACGTGTTCACGACCGAAGCGCTGCGGGGCAACCCGCTCGCGGTCGTTATCGGGGCCGACGCGCTGAGCGCTCCACAGATGGCGAGCTTCGCAAACTGGACGAATCTGAGCGAGACGACGTTTCTTCTGCGGCCCCGGGCGCCGGGTGCGGACTATCGAGTCCGCATATTCACGCCGCGCGGGGAGCTCCCTTTTGCCGGCCATCCCACTCTGGGGAGCTGCCACGTATGGCTCGCCGCCGGCGGCAGGGCGATGAGCCACGACATCGTGCAGGAATGCGAGATCGGCCTGGTCCGCGTCCGCCGCGATGCGGGCCGGCTCGCTTTTGCCGCGCCGCCGCTGCGCCGCGACGGTCCGGTCGACGCCGGCACGCTCGCGCAGGTGACGAGAGGACTGCGCCTCGCGCGGGATGCGATCGTCGCGGCGAGCTGGGCGGACAACGGTCCGGGCTGGCTCGCCGTCCTGCTGCGCTCCCGTGACGACGTGCTCGGGGTGCGCCCGGATTACGCCGTCCTCGCCGGACAGCGGGTGGGCGTCGTCGGCGGGTGGAATCCGGCCACCGACGGCACGGAGGCGCAGTTCGAGGTCCGTGCATTCACGGCCGGCGGCTACGAGGATCCCGTGACCGGCAGTCTGAACGCAGGCATCGCGCAATGGCTGATCGGCGCCGGCATCGCGCCGCCGTCGTACATCGCCAGCCAGGGCAGCGTGCTGGGCCGCGCGGGCCGCGTGCACGTGGAGCGACAGGGCGCCACGATCTGGATCGGCGGCGCGGTCACGACGTGTATTTCGGGCACGGTGGCACTCTGATGCGGGTCGGACCTGATCAAGTTATTGAATGTCCGGGATACTCGCTTGAAAATCGCGGCGCTCTCGTGCTTAGAAGCGCGTTTTTGCCCGTGAAAAGTGCACTCTAAGATCCGGGGGGGAGCCGGGGGGCGCAAGCAGAGCAAGGCTTAGCGGCTCAAATTTGCCCCTGAAAACGTCGTTCCAAGCGGAAAAACGGGCATTTCCGGAGCGCGTTTCCCCAACGAATCAGTCCTGTAGTCAGGTCCGACCCGGACATCGTTATACTCGTGCCTGAATCCACCCCGGGGAGCAGAGATCATGTCGGTACAACTGGCACGCGAGCCGTCAACGCATCCAGCGGGAGCGGTCGAGGTCACCCCGATGGCGATCCACATCGGCGCCGAGATCTCGGGTGTCGATCTCTCGCGTCCCCTGGCGCCCGAGCAGGTGAGCGCGATCCGCGCAGCCCTGCTGCGCTGGAAGGTCGTCTTCTTCCGTGGCCAGACGCTCGACCACCGCCGCCATATCGCGCTCGCGAAAGCGTTCGGCGAGACGACCGCGGGTCACGTCGTCTACGGCAGCGACGGCGAGTACCCGCAGATCTATTCCGTGGCCAAGCACCGCAAGGCGAACCGCTTCCAGGGGCAGACGCTGTTCCGCGCCTGGTCGGGCTGGCACACCGATATCACCGCTGCGATCAACCCGCCGGCGGCGTCGATCCTGCGCGGCGAGGTCGTTCCGCCCTACGGCGGCGACACCCAGTTCACCAGCCTGGTCGCAGCCTACAACGCCCTCTCCCCGGTCATGCGCTCGTTCGTCGACGGCCTGCGCGGCATACACCGTTTCGCGCCGCCGGTGGGCGTGGATGCGACGCCGGAGTACCAGGAGCTGATGCGCAAGCGCACGCTGGTCTCCGAGCACCCGATCGTGCGCGTACATCCGGAAACCGGGGAGCGCGCGCTGTTCGTGAGTCCGTCGTTCCTGAAGTCCATCGTCGGGCTGTCGGCGCGCGAGAGCCAGGTCGTGCTCGAATTCCTGTGGGAGCACGTCGTGCGCCCCGAGTTCACCGTGCGCTTCCGCTGGGCGCCGGGGAGCGTCGCGTTCTGGGACAACCGCGCCACGGCGCACCTCGCGCCGCGGGACATCTTCGATTCGGATTTCGATCGCCAGTTCTACCGGGTCACGCTCGTCGGCGACGTGCCCGTGGGCGTGGACGGCAGGCCTTCGACTGCGGTCGAAGGCGCGCCGATCGTCGCGGTCTAGCGCGGTTCTACGCCGCGACGCCGCCGTCGCCGCTGCGCTCGAGCAGCATGATGGAGTGCGGCGGCACGTTCAGGTCGCAGCGCAGGTACTGCCACGCCTCCAGCTCGGACGCGAAAGTGAGCGGCTCGCCGCGGTCGTCCGCGACGTGAAAGCTGGAGTACTGCTGGTTGCCCACCTTGCCGACGGTCCATTGCGTGGCGTAGAACGCCGTGTACCACTTTCCGGCGGCGGCCTTCTGCGCGAGCTCGCGGGCCTTCCGCTCGGTGAGAAAAGGCCGGCCGCGGGCGTTCCGGTCCAGGTCTGCAATCCAGCTGCAATTAACGGGTGACATCGGTGCGGTCCGTGGATCTCGATGGACGAGATAACGGCCCGCACCCGTCAGGGGTGAATGGGGGGACTGCCGCGACTATCTGTAGGAAAAATTCCTATCTAGGCGGTCTGCGGCAGCAGCTGGTACATCCAGCGGCGCTCCACCGCGCCGCCGCCGGCGTCGCGATACTGGTAGCGTCTTTCGACCGTCTGCAACCAGACGGATTGTCCATCTATCATCAGGGGATACCAGGCGAACCAGGGTTCCCAGGGGCCGTGGCCCCGCCAATCGTTGTTCGAGCTCATTGTTGCCCTCTCCTTGGGGAGGAGGACAGCAAAATGCGGGCCACCCGTATTCGATCGGAAGGCCCCCCGGATGCCTGCCGTTCGTCCGCCGACGCCGGCCGTTCGCGCCGGTCAGTGGTAGCGGCTGGACGTCAACAGCGGGCGGCCGCCGATGATTTATCGGCGCGCATGGGCGGTCGGACTTCAGGGAACCGCACCAGCCACAGATCGCAGAGATAAAACGGGTTTGGCGTCCCGGCTTTTCTCGGCGATCTCTGTGTCCTCTGTGGCGAGAAGGTTAGCTGCGCCTGTCCCGCGCCAGGCGCTTTCCGCGGCGTTCCTCCGGCAGCTACTCGTACGGGCGCTCGTGCTCCGGCCGTCGCGCGGACTTGCGCGGTGCCGGCTCCGCCGGCCGGACGATCGCGCGCGAAGCCTCGAGCGCCGCGGCCACGCGTTTCCACTGCGCGAGCTGCAGGGCGTCGAAATGCGCTTTCGCGACGGGGAGGAAGAGCTCGTGCGCGTCCGCCATCGCCTCGTGCAGCTCGGAGCGCTTCACCGTTTTCCGGCTTTCAGGTGCACGGGGCAGGTGGTTATGGGCCGATTCCGGCGGCGGCGCGCCGCACGGCGCGCAGCAGGTCGAAGCGCGTGATCGCGCCCACGATGCGGCCCTTGTCGACCACCGGGAAGCGGCGGAAGGAAACGTCCATGAACAGGCCCGCGCAGTAATAGATGTCCATGGAGGGCGGGATCGACTGGACTTTCGACACCATGAAATCTCTCACCTTGCCCCGCGGCGCTTCGTGATGCTCGTCGCCCCGGGTGAGGAGCTTCAGGCAGTCGAATTCCGTCAGTATGCCCACCAGCTCCCCTTCGGCGTTGGCGACGAGCGCGCCGGTCACGCGCTTCTCCAGCAGGAAGTCGACGGCCTCCATGATGTCCGCGTCGGGCGAGATCGTCTCCACGTAGCGGTCCATGAAGTCGCGAACGGCAGGCAGGCGGCGTATGGCCATGATTGCCTCCGGTGCTATGGGTGGGACCGTTATTCTGCGCCGACGCCGGAGCGCGGGCAATGAGCGCGGAGCGTCGCACATGGAACAGGCATAAACTGCCGCCTGCACGCACCTATTCGAACGCGGAGGAGCCGTGGAGATTCGTCGTTACCCGGGAAGCTCAGTCCATGAACGTGGCATGGCCGTCACAATGCTCGTCGCGGGGCTCGCCTGCTGCGGCTTCGCGCAGGCGCAGGCGTGGCCCGCCAAGCCGATCCGCGTGCTCGTGGGTGCGCCGGCCGGCGGCACCTCGGACATATTGACGCGCCTCCTCGGCGGCAAGCTCGCCGAGACGTGGGGGCAGCCGGTCATTTCCGACCCGCGCCCCGGCGCCAACGGCAACATCGCGGTGGAGGCCGTCGCGCGCGCGGCCCCCGATGGTTACACCTTGATGCTGATGGATATCGGCAACCTGTCGATCAGCCCCAGCCTCTACAAGTTGAGCTTCGACGTCATCCGCGACCTCACGCCCGTCACCACCGTGACCTTCTCGCCGTACCTGCTGACGACGCATCCGAGCGTGCCGGTGAAGACGGTCGCGGAGCTGATCGCGCTCGCGAAGAAGAACCCGGGCAAGCTCAACGTGCCGGTGGGCCTGGGGAGCGCGATTCACCTTTCCACGCTCGCGCTGCAGCAGCGCGCCGGGGCGAAGTGGACCTATATCCCGACCAAGGGCGGGCAGAACTCCGTCCTCGCCGTGATGACCGGGGACGGCGACTTTCTCTTCATGGGCGTCATCCAGACCTGGGTGCACGTGAAGAGCGGGAAGCTGAAGCTGATCGCGGTCTCGAGCGAGCAGCGCGAGCCGACGTTTCCGGACGTGCCGACGGTCGCCGAGACGCCGGGGCTGGAGGGCTACAGCGCGGGCTCGTGGCAGGGCATCATCGGCCCCGCGAAGCTGCCGGCCGATATCGTTAACCGGCTCTACAACGAGGTGAAGCGCATCGTCGCGCTGCCCGACGTCTCCGAGAAGCTCACCTCGCTCGGCTCGCGCCCGCAGGCGAAGACGCCGCGGGAAACGGGCGCGTGGATCGCGTCGGAGAAGGACAAGTGGGCGAAGGTGGTGAAGGAGAACGGGCTGAAGCTCGAGTGAAGATGAGGAACTTCTCCCCTCCTTCGACAAGGAGGGGTGGCGCGCGAAGCCCGCCGGGGTGGTCAAGTCGCAATGCTCGAAACTCGACGGCGTTGTTTCATGCCCGGACCACCCCGCCCGCGGGTGCGGGCACCCCTCCTAAATGAAGGAGGGGATTTTCCACCGCTACCCCGTGCCGAAAGCGATAGCGTTGCGCAGCAGCGTCGTGAACGCGGCGTTTTCCCACGATCCGCGGAACACCGGCTGTCCTTCCACGATCGGCCTGCCGTCCCGCGAGGCGGGGCTGTGGCAGTGCCCCAGCGCGATGTAGGTGACGCCGCCCTCGCCGATCCGGCGCGTGTAGGCGATGACGCGCGTGCGGCCGTCGGGCTGCAGCGAAGTGTCCTTGCCGTAGAGCGGTGCCACGACGCTCGATACGGCGCGCTCGCCGTAATCCGCCGTCAGCAATATCCGCGTCGAGCCCGGGTCCTGCAGCTCGACGAAATAGGGCTCGTCCTCGACGTCGAAGGAGCTGCCGAGGCCACGCGTGAGCGGATGGTCGCGGTCGCGCACGTCGACGCGAAACCTGCAGAGCGGCGGATGCGTCAGGAAGAAGCCGCCGAGGAGGGCGTGGTGCTCGGTCTTCACGGTGCGGCGCTGGCGCACGCCTTCCACGCGCTCGGCGCGGCCGCCGCTCGTCCCGTGCAGGGCGAGCCAGTGGCCGCCGGCTTGCAGCCAGCCCCGGATCGCGCCGCACTGCGCGGCGTCCGGATAGGGACCCGCCACGTAGGTGACGAGGAGGCGGCTCACGGGCAGCCACTTCGCGACGTCGGCAAAGTCGTTGGCGACCGAGGCCGGGATGTCCCGCTCGGCGAGCAGTCCGAGGAGCTTCAGGCGGGCATGGTCGTGGTCGTGCCCGGCGAGCGAGCCGGGCGGGAAGCCGCCGGCGACGACGTGCGCCCGGGAAGTCTTCGTCTCTGTCATCGGCGTGTCCCTCTATCGTGGAAATGCTTCCGAAAGACTCTTGCCACAGAGATCACGGAGAACGCAGAGGGAGCGACGGGTATTCATCGGTTTTCTCTGTGAACTCTGTGTCCTCTGTGGCAAAGATTGGGGGTTTTGAGACTGCTGCTAGCCACATTCGACGATGACCGTCCCGCGCTTGTCGCCACGCTCGACGGCCTGGTGGGCGCTCGCCGTGCGCTCGAGCGAAAACACCTCCGACACCGTGTGCTTCATGCCGCCTTCGTGCAGCCAGCGCACGATGCCGTCCTGCGCGCGGCGCCGCAGCTCGAGCGGCGCGCCGTTCAGCACCAGGCCGTAGAGACTGAGGTTGCGCCGCATGAGATCGTCGGCCTGGAGCACCGGCTTCGGGTTGCCCCGCGTGGCGTAGTAGGCGATCGAGCCGTTCGCAGCCATCAGCGGCAGGAGCATGGCCACGTTCGAGCCGAAATCGACGTCCACCGCGTGCGAGATGCCCGCCGTGCCGGCGAATTCGCGCAGCGCCGTGGCGACGTCCTGGGTCCGGTAGTTGACGGTGAGGTCGGCGCCGGCCGCCCGCGCGTGCGCGGCCTTCTCCTCCGAGCTCACGGTGGCGGCGACGCGCGCGCCGAAGCGCTTCGCCCACTGGATGGCGTAGTGTCCCACGGCGCCCGCGCCGCCGCTCACGAACACCGCGCGGTCCTTCAGGTCGCCGCCGCGCGCGACCGCGCAGTACGCGGTCATCGCCGGGATCCCGAGACACGCCCCTTCGGCGAAGCTCGTGCCGTCTGGCAGCTCGCGCACGAGGTCCGCGGCGAGCGCGATGTACTCCGCGGCCGTGCCGAGGAGGCGGCCGTTCCGCTGCCCGTTGTAGAGCCACACCCGCTTGCCGATGAGCGAGCGCGCCGCGCCCGTGCCGACCTCGTCGACGATGCCCGAGCCGTCGCTGTTCGGGATGACGAGCGGGCCCTTTCCAGCACAGTGGGATCCGAAGCTTGGAATTCACGTGACTTGAAGTCGCG
>JADMIO011135755.1_pt1 | contig 59708 bp, 94 predicted proteins | sample 8958161 | NCBI WGS metagenome assembly JADMIO01 (sample SAMN16585339, study PRJNA669376) | soil metagenome | isolation source: Crop rotation soil | place: USA: Cullars Rotation, Alabama | collected 2011 | reverse complement strand
GCGACAACTTGTCCACGTGGAATTCTAAGCTTAGGATCCCAATGTGCTGGAAAGAATGACGGCATCGAGTCCCCCAGCGACGGCGGGAAGTTCAAGGCGGAGGGCGGGGACGAGCGCATCGACGCGAATCAGGACGGCAGCACGGACGACGCTTGGGCCAGGGAGAACGGGGCGGGCGTCTTGGAGGGGAAGGTCTTGGAGGACTGGCAGGCGGGATACGCCCATGACCCCGACGTGCGTTATGCCGTAACCGATGTAATGGAGGCAGCACCTGGTCTGAAGGGGGAAGTGACGGTGTACCGTGGCTACGGCGACGAGTACGGTTTGAACCCTGGGGAGGACAGGCTGATTTCGACTTCGCTGGTGAAGCGGGTGGCGGCGCAGTACGGTGGGGAGAACTTCACTGCTGGGGATAGCGTGGCCGAGATCCGGCTGCCGAAGGGTTTGCTGGTGGCCTGGAACGGGCTGGAGTCAGAGGTGATTCTGCCACCAGACGTGGAGTTCGAGCAGCAAGACGACGGCACCTGGAGGGCTTCCGCGCCGTTCTGGACGAAGGGACCGGAGGGCAAGCACCCGTAGGGGCAGCCCGCCGCGTGAGGCGCTAACCTTCCCCGTCGTGAACCTCGCTGCTCTCACCGCCGAGGAAACCGAAACCCTCGGCGAAGCGCTGCTGGCCCCAGAGGACGACGTTGTGCTTGCTGCGGCGTTCTCCGCTGATGAGCGCAGGCGACTCGCGAAGAGGGGCGAGGCAATGGAGGACGGGGCGTTCCCGATCCGTAACAAGGCTGATCTTGGGAATGCGATCCAGGCTGTGGGCCGTGCGGCTGACCCAGCGAAAGCGAAGGCGTGGATCAAGCGGCGAGCGAAGGCTTTGGGTGCGGAGGACATGCTGCCGGACGAGTGGCTGACGGCTGCGGCTCCGCCTGCGGTGCTGTACGGCGAGGACGACACGGACGCGGAGAACCGGGCGCGCCAGGCTGAGGAGCTTTGCCCTTACTGTAACGGGACGGGGCAGCGAACGCACGAGGCGATGGCTGCGAGCGCAGGCCTGAACGACTGGGAGGAACCGTACGCGATCAACGGCATGGCAAACGGAACGAACATCACTTTCGCGGGTACGGGGGTCAGCGGCCCTAACGCGCACGTCCACGTTGGCGAGCCGTTCGGCACAGGCCGCGCATTGTTCGACTTCGACCCGTATGGAACCCAGGTTCTCACGGCAGCCGCAGCGGGCCTCGTGCCCGAGGTTCCGCCGCTGGCGTGGTTCGAGATGCCGGAACCGAACGAGCCAACCCCTTTGACGATCACGGCGGACGGCCAGATCTACGGTCATGGGTGGCTTTGGAACACGTGCCACACCGGGCAGCCGGGGCGCTGCACGACGGCACCGCGTTCGCAGTCGGGCTACAAGTTCTTCCACCTGGGTGGAGTTGACACGCAGGAGGGCGTGACGGTCGCGACGGGGAAGATCACGTTCGGTGCAGGCCACGCTCCCTTGACGGCAAGCCGTGCGGGGACGGCAGCGCATTACGACAACACCGCCCACGCTGGCGCGGACGTGGTTGTCCGCGACGGAAAGTGGGGTGGCTGGGTGACGGGCGCACTGCGTCCTGACCTCCCGGCGAAAGTTGTGCGCACCTTGCGGGCTGCTGCGCTGAGTGGAGATTGGCGTTCCGTGAATGGCGCGCTGGAACTCATCGGACTGTTGGCCGTGAACGTGCCGGGGTTCCCGGTGCCGCGAGCGCAGGCCGCACTTGCTGCTTCGGGTGAGCTGGACGAGATGGAGGCCTTGGTGGCAGCGGGGATGCTGTTGCCGACGCTGGACGTGAACGACGAGGAGTGCGAGCCTTGCTTGGACGAGGCGCTGGACGAACTGATTGCGCCGGTCGAGCTTGACGCCTTGTTCCGTTGAAGTCCGGGTCCAGCACCACCCCTCCCGAGCGCACCTTCTCGATAGGCTCGCTGCCAGTCTTGGTGATCTCAGCTGTGAGGTTGTCGCCGATCCAGGTGGAAAGCGGCCCATTGCCTGGCGCACATACCGTGAGTGCCTGCTACGGGCTGACTGTAACGCCGCATACACGCTGATCCTGCAGGACGACGCACTTCCCTGCCCCGGCTTCCCGCAGGCGCTTAGATCGGCGCTGGGGTCCGCTGAGGGGCATCCTGTAGCGTTGTTCACGCCGCGCACCGCACTGAAGTCGAAGGTTGCGTACTGGCAGGCACAGGCGGAGGGGAAAGCGTGGTGCGTGCTGGACAAGCGGGAGTGGGTCAGCGTCGTCGCTCTCTGCTGGCCTGCCCCTCTGATCCCCCGGTTCCTGGCTTGGGCGGACAGCCGTGGGTACGGGCCGCAGCGCTGGCGAGCTGACGACGCGATCGTGGGGGAGTTCATGCGGACGACTGGAACCCAGGTTCTCGCGACGATCCCGTGTTTGGTGGAGCACCCAGACGTGGAGCCGTCGTTGACGAATTCGCGGGGTGGGTGGCAGCGGAACCCCCGGCTCGCTCTGGCGTTCGCGAGTGAGGGGGCGCACGACGTGGACTGGTCTGCTCGCTAGATACCCATTTGACAAACAACCATGATTGTGTTATGATGTGATTACTTGGAGCCATGGAGGTGGCACGATGAAAGCTGATTCCTTGAACGCGCAGGCGCTCAAGAGGATTGACGAGGACCGGGTGGCGCGGGGTGTCTGCCGCCACTGCGGAGGGCCGCTGCCTTGCTGGTCGCCCTCAGGAGACGCTAGACCAGGTGTGCGTAACCCCCGACCGCCGCGCAAGCGGCACCGGAAGGAGGCGTCATGACGGCAGGGATCATCGTGATACAGGCCAAGGACGATTTGGGCGGCGAGGCGTTCGAGGTTGAGGCGCATACCGAGGACACCGACTGCTGGGGCGGCTACATCCGCCCAGGCGCGACGGGCTTCCAGGAGTTCCCGAAGCGCCACTACGACCTGCTTGAGGACAGGCGCCAGGAGGTCGTGCTGTAGTGGGTTCGTTGCCGGAGCAGGAGGGGTCTAGCTCAATGTACGAGCGCCGGGACAGTGCCCCGGAGGTTGCGGGTTCGAACCCCGTAGCCCCTCCTGCTCCGAGAGCGAAGGTCTTTCGAGGCGAGCGGTTCTTTGGCTTGCGGGTTGGCCGATGGTACGCCCAGGTGAAGGACACGCGCTTCAACCCGGCGTACTTCTCGGAGCGCAACAAGCACGGGTGCCGCCACGTCACGCTGGGCCATTGGCGAGTCTTGCTCAGGTGGACGCGCCGCTGAGCGCGGTATCGTTGCGGCAACAGTCGGGCTGGATGGCTCGACGCTAGTAAGGAGGATCGGATGATCTTTCGAGTCAGAGTAGAGGCGTACGGGTATTCCGCCGCTGACTGCGAGAACTCTTTGCGTAAGGCCGCTGACGCGATGGACGCGCATCTCGGGCTGGAGGCTTCTCGCGGCGAGCAGGTAATCGAGAAGGACGCTGCGGAGCCGGAGGGTTCGCTCTTCCATTTCAAGGGGCGGCTGATCCTTCACCCAAACGTGGCGGACAGCGCGTTGCAGCTTCGCCACCCGAACATGGGCGGTATGCCCCCAGGTGGCGAGACGGTTCGTGGTGACTACTCGCACGGACCGTTGGAGGAGTATATCCCGTTGCGTGTTCCGAGTGCATGAAGCGTTGCGCTAAGTCGGGTAAGATCAAGCACCGCGACGCGGGTAGCGCCGCAAAGCACATCCGCCGTGGCTACGAGATGTACCTGTACCGCTGCGAGGATTGCGGCTTCTACCACCTGACGAAACGGGTACGCGACGAGCTAATGCGGTAGCACCCCGCCGCAACCGCTAAGGTTTGGGGGCGCTTCTTGCTTGCCCCACAAGCCTGAAGTTGGAACGGCCTCCCCACCCGGAGGCCGTTCCTCTTTTTGAAAAGCCGCCGCTCACCGCGCTAACTTTCGCAACGTGAACGTGGGGCAATCAAAGAGTGCGGTCGCCTAGACGGAGCGTCCCGGCTGACATGCGTTGCGAGAGTCGCGCATCAGGACTGTTGAAGCGGGGGGCCGTAAAGGACATAGGCAGACTCGCGAGACGGCGAATCCGAAGCTCCCGTGGCAACCCTCCGGCATTACCGGGAATGGGAGACGGCAGAGCAAGGATTGTGGGGCTTCGCAGGCTGCGAGAGCAGTGGTGGGAATCCGGTAACCGTGGACGCAACGCCTAGCAAACAACCGTGAGGGCGGTCCGTTCCCTCGCTGCCTGTCAGGGAAAGATACGGCTGCCCAGGAACGAACCTGCGAGCGTTACCCGCGTAACCGCCGATCTAAACGCTAACGTTCCGCCCCGTTAGCACCAAGCGACCGCAGGCCTAGCCAGCGCCGCCGCAGTCGGGTTCCTAGATCCCGACGTCAACCGACCACTTTGGTTTACGTCGAAAGGATCAACCCGATGAAGATTTTCGAGGCACTCCCCGAGGACATCAAGACTCTCTCCGACGAGGAGCTGAAGGATCAGATCGCCCGCCACGAGGCACTTCTCCTGAAGGTGAAGGCCCGCGACGAGGAAACACTCGGCGACCTCACGATGAGCGAGGTGCTGGAGCAGGCGAAGGAGGGGAAGGCAGCGTACGATTCCCTGAAGGCGCTGGAGGCCGAGCGCGTCGAGGCGGAGTCGCAGTTCGACGAGCTTCTCGCGAACGTGACGGAGGGCGTCGAGGAGGCAGTCCCGGCTGCTGAGGAGGCTGCTGCGGAGGCCGCTGAGGTCGTCGCGGAGGCAGAGGCCGCAACCGAGGCCGCAGCCGAGGAAGTTCCGGCTGTCGTGCTGGAGGCCGAGCCGGTGCTCGCTTCAGGGAACCAGCGGGCCGCACGTCCCCGCCCGCCGAAGCCCGCTTCCCCCGCGATGCTGCAGGTCGAGGACGCCGGTCCCCCCGTCGTTTCGCTGGTTGCCTCCGGGCAGTACGGTGCAGGCGTCGGCCAGGGCGACGAGCTTTCCCGCCAGACCCTCCAGGACGCCATGTGTTACGCGTGGCAGCACCAGACAGGCAAGGCAGGCGTCAAGACGTACGTCGCTCGCGCTGACTGGGGCCAGTTCTACCCGGAGAACCGTCGGCTCAACGAGAACATGAGCGGTCCTGCCCTACTGGCGGCGATTGACGGTGCGATGCAGGAAGCACTCACCGCCTCGGGTGGGCTTTGCGCTCCGCTGACGCCGTACTACCAGCTGCAGACGGTGGCGGTGCCGGATCGCCCGGTGCGCGACTCGATGGCTCCTTACGCCGCAACGCGAGGTGGCCTGCAGTTCGGTCGCCCGCTGGGACTCGCGGACATCGCGGGTGGCATCGGCATCAAGACGGAGGCGCAGGACGCGCTGGGCGGCACGAACGCGGTGAAGGACTGCCTGTTCGTGGAGTGCCCCGACTTCGAGTCCAGCTACCTGAACATGATCTACGAGTGCTTCCAGTTCGGCAACCTGAACTCGCGGGCGTTCCCGGAGATGGTGACGCAGGTGCTGGAGCTGGGAGCGGCGTACCACGCTCGGGTCGCGGAGACGAGCCTGCTCGACTACATCGGGGATTCCTCGACGGAGGTGACGCAGGCGCAGATCGCTGGCGCTGTGGCTTCGCTGCTCGACGCGATCCTCTTCGCGGCTGCGGGCATGCGCTCCCGGCTCCGGATGAACCCGAACACCCGGCTCCGCGTTCTCCTCCCGGCCTGGGTGCGTGACCTGCTCGCGGCGGACACGGTGAACTCGCAGTTCTACCGGGGCCAGGTCACGCCGGGTGACGTTCCGGGCCTGCTCCGCTCGTACGGGGTGGAGCCGTCGTTCTACCTCGACACCGAGACGGGTGCTGGGCAGATCTTCGGGACGCAGAGCGGCGGTACGCTGCTCGACTTCCCGAACACGGTCGTCTGGTACATCTACCCGGAAGGCAGCTTCCTCTTCCTGGACGGTGGCACCCTCGACCTCGGCGTCGTCCGCGACAGCACGCTCAACTCGACGAACGACTTCGAGTACTTCCTCGAGACGTTCGAGGCAGCAGCGTTCGTCGGAGTCGAGTCGCTGAAGGTCACGAGCACCGTGTGCTACTCCGGCGCTACGGGCGGAACCACGACGATCACCTGCTCGTAACGGAACCCAGGTTCTAGGCTAAAGGGAGGAATCGGACAGTGAGCACCATCCAGAAGTTCGTGGTGAATGCCCCACGTCCGGTTCCTCCCAGGTACCGCCTGGTCGACGTAGCGAACATCATCCCAACGCCGGACCTGCATTGGCAGACGGGCCTGAACGTGTGGGGCTTCCCACCGACGGGCGACTGGGATGCAGAGGCAACGGAGTGGTACGACGGTGGCGTCCCCGACCAGCCCTCAACGTGGGCGCTCTGCACTTCTGACGGCACAAGCGTCAAGCCGGACGGGACAGGAATCCCGCTCCCGGAGTTCGACACGTTCACGGTCGTACTGGCGGAGACCTGCACGGCGCGCAGTGTGTTCGGCGAGCCACTTCCTGGGGAAACCCCGGAGGCGTTTGAGGCTCGGCAGCAGCAACTGTACGTTGACCGGGCGATGGCCGCATTCGCTGCTTCGGAGAGTTGGGCGGTGGAGCGCGAGTTCTCGAAGGGTCTGCTCCTACCGGGTAACCCGCACCTCGCGGACGCGAACGCGACGATCCTTGCAGGTGGCACGGCGCAAGACCCTCGCACCGCCCTGAGTTACCTGGCGAACGCTATCGGCCACACAGGGCAGATGGGAATCGTCCACGCCGACCCGGCGACGATCACGGCCTGGGGTGAGTTCTACATCCAGGCGAGCAAGGACAGCATCGTCACGATCGACGGCAACCCGATCGTCCGTGGATCTGGCTACATCGGTGCAGTCCCCTCAGGGCAGGGTGCGCTCGCGGACGGTGCAAGTTGGGCGTTCGCGACGAACATGGTCGACATTCGCCGCTCCGAGGCATTTCTGACGCCGGAGCGCGTAGACCAGGCCCTCGATCGCAGCGACAACACTCTGACATTCCGCGTGGAGCGAACATACGCGGTTGACTGGGACACCATCCTACAGGCAGCGGTTCTCGTTGACTGGAAGATCTAGGAAAGGGAGGGCAGGAGAATGACGGCAATTTGCGCGTCCTCCATCCTGGCTTGCGGGATGCGAGTGACACTGCTGGACGAGGTCGGAAACGTCGCTAACCAGGCGGACAACTTCTACGTCACGAACAGCCTGGTTCAGCTGACGATGACCCCGCAGATCGAGACGGGGCCAGAGCCTACGCTGCGGGGTGGGTGCGGCTGCATCATCGCATCGGCGAAGTTCCCTGATTTGCTGAAGCGGTTCAACTTCGAGGTCCAGGTCGGCACCTTGGAGCCGGGTCTGGTGGCGCTCATGACGGGTGGCACCGTGATTGAGAGTGGCGCTGACCCGATCGGCTTCGACTGGCCCGACACGGGCGTCTCCTGCGACGCTTCCCCTCCGCCGAAGGTGGCACTGGAGATCTGGTCGTACGTCTGGGAGGGCAACCAGCAGAACCCGACGCTGCCGTACTGGCATTGGGTGTGGCCGATGACGCAGTGGCAGTTCGGCCCCGCAACCCTGAACAGCAGCGACTTCTTCACGCCGACGCTGGTTGGCTTCAGCAACGGCAACGGTGCCTGGGGTCACGGTCCGTACGACGACGATCCCGGCCAGGTGATCGGCGACCTCGGGTCGGTGTGGCAGACGGCTGACGCACCGCCGACCGCTGAGTGCGGCTTCCAGACGGTAACGCCTTCCTCCTAACACACAGGAGGCGGGGTGACCCGTGGTAGCGTTCTCAGGGCATAAGGATCTAGCGGGGGGTGCAGTCACCACTGCCCCCTCGTCTGCGTCCTCAGGGACGACTCTAAGCGTCTCCCCGGCTACGGCGGCGCTTTTCCCTACGGTCCTCCCGTTCTACGCCACGGCGGCTCCACCGGACGTTCAGCCAACGCACGCTAACGCCGAGGTTGTGAAGGTCACGGCCTGTAACCCTGGGACGGGCGCACTGACGGTGGTGCGGGCGCAGGGCAGCACGACGGCGAAGAGCATTCAGGTGGGCTGGGCGTTCTTTAACACGGTCGCTGCGGAGTGGATGCAGGAGGTTGAGGACGCGATCAACTCGATCCCGGCTGGCGCCACTGGGGCGACCGGAGCAACAGGCCCACAGGGCGCTACGGGGGTTGCGGGTGCAACTGGTGCTGCGGGAGCGCAGGGCGCTACAGGCGCTACGGGGGCAATTGGAGCTACTGGGTCTTCCGGTGCCGCAGGCGCAACCGGAACGACTGGTGCGACGGGCACAGCAGGAGCCGCAGGCGCAACGGGCGCGGTGGGGGCAACGGGTACGGCTGGCGCAACAGGGGCGCAAGGGGACGCTGGCGCAACAGGAGCGGCGGGTGCGGTCGGCGCTACCGGGGCGGCAGGTGCCGCAGGGGCGACGGGCGCAGCAGGCGCTGTTGGGGCGACGGGAGTCACAGGCGCGACGGGAACCGCTGGTGCAGCGGGGGCAACAGGCGTCACGGGTGCAACCGGCACCACAGGAGCGGCTGGCACGACTGGGGCTACCGGGGTTACAGGGGCGACAGGTACGACTGGTGCGGCGGGAGCCACGGGGACCACGGGTGCAGCAGGAGCAACGGGCGTAACGGGCGCGACTGGGAGCGCCGGAGCGCAAGGCGCAACGGGTACTACAGGCGCCACGGGTGCCGCAGGGGCGACAGGGGCAGCCGGGGCGACTGGTGTGACGGGCGCAACAGGACCTGTTTCGCTTTACAACCCGGTCGCTCCTACTGGGAGCCTCGCGGAGACATTTCCTCGTGCTTACGCTACTAACAATGGATCGTTGCTGCTTTCGCAGCGCGTCCAGTTGATGGCAATCAACTTGCAAGCCGGTGTGTCGTACGGTTCCATCACATTCTATTCCGGCGCGACAGCCCTTTCCGGCGGGAACCACCAGATCTTCGGGATCTTCGACGATTCCGCTGGAAGCTCAAGTGGAACTCCTTACGCTTTGCTGCGTGGCACCTCGGACGATACGAGCACGGCTTGGGCGGCTAACTCGGCTAAGACGCTTAACCTCACTTCGAGTTTCACGCCGGGGCGAAGTGGCGTATTCTATGTGGGGATCCTTGTTGACGCAACGACGGTTCCAACGCTTTGGTGCGCGACGACGTACAGTGCGAATACCCCTGCGGCGATGGCCCCGGTGCCTTCGGGGACTTCTTCTACGGGGCGCACTACTCTCCCGAACCCAGCAGCAGCGCCAGCACTGTCTGACAAGCTGGTGTGGTCGATGCTGAAATGACGGCCGTTTGGGTTTCACCGCAGAAGTATGAGCAAGATTGGTGGGGAAACTGCGCCAACTCGTTCGGGGAGGAGGCGAAGCAGATCACGTATGCAAACCGCATGGGCCTCGTGAACGAGCCTCGCGACGGCAGGTGGCCCGTGTACGATCTGCGTGGCTTGTCGGTCGTCGACCTCGGTGGTGGACCTGCTTCGATGCTGCTGAAGTGCGTTGGCGGGAACGGCGTCGTCGTGGATCCTTGCCCGTACCCTGAATGGGTGGCGCAGCGTTACCAGGCAGCGGGGATTGATTACCGCGTGGAGGAAGCGGAGGGGTTACGGCTGTCAGCGAGGTTCTCGGAGTGCTGGATCTACAACGTCTTGCAGCATGTTGTTGACCCGGAGCGGGTGATTGCCTCAGCGCGGGCGAACGGGTACACGTTGCGTATCTTCGAGTGGCTGGAGACACCACCCTCCGACGGCCATCCTCACACTCTGCATGCGGACGACATGAATCGCTGGATCGGTGGAATCGGCCAGATCGGCTACGTCGACGAGAACGGCGCAACGGGCCTGGCGTATTGGGGGTGCTTCCCGCTGTGAGCGACACCCTGCATGTGGTGAGCCTGCCGCACACGATGACGAACGGCGAGTACGCGACGTGTGCGTACACGGAGAAGATCCGGAAGTTCTGCGACATGATGACGGGTGGGCCGCGCAAAGTGATTCTGTACGCAGGGGAGGAGAACACGGCTGCCTGCGACGAGCACGTCGTTCTCGTCAGCGGCGAGCAGCGGGAGGCGTGGTTCGGCCCGCACGAGCTTGGATCGCTGGAGCGAGGTGGCTTCGATTGGAACCCAGGTTCCCCGTGGTGGTCGTATATGAACGCTCGCGCAATCAGCGAGATCCTGGCACGCAAAGAGGACACCGACCTGTTGCTGCTCTCAGCGGGGCAGGCGCAGCAGGTGATAGCGGACGCACTCGGCTCCATGATCGTGGCCGAGTTGGGTGTCGGCTACGAGGGCATCATCCTACGGCGTAACGGGCTTTCGCCAGCGTTCGCGGCGTTCGAGTCGCACACCCACCGCCACCTCGTCTACGGCCTGAACAGGTTGCAGAACGCGGTGCGCGAGTACGACACGGTGATCCCGAACTACTTCAGCCCTGCGGAGCTTCCGTTCGGTGAGGGAGAGGGTGGCTATTTGCTGTTCGTCGGTCGGCTGATCCAGAACAAGGGCGTCGCGACGGCGGCGCAGATCGCCGAGGCATTGGGGATGCGTCTGATCGTGGCTGGCCCCGGCGCAACAGAGTGGGGCGAAGGGTTCGTCCGCTACCCGGAGGGCGAAGCGATAGCACCGGGCCTGGAGTACGTGGGGGCGGTGGACGCGATCGAGCGCTCCGAACTCATGGGCGATGCAGCCGTGACGCTGGTCCCGACGGTGTACGCGGAGCCGTTCGGTGGGGTGGCGGTGGAGTCGATGATGTGCGGCGCTCCAGTCGTCACAACGGACTTCGGGGCGTTCGTGGAGACAGTGGCGGAGGGCGTGTCGGGTTACCGCTTCCAGACGCTGCAGGAGGCCGTGGAGGCGACGGAGCTTGCGATGGGGCTGAGTCGCTGGGGCGTCCACGAGTACGCTGTGGATCGCTACTCCCTCGAGGCTGTCCGCCCGATGTACGATCGTTGGTTCGGGAACCTGGACGGGCTTTGGGGTGAGGGCTGGACGGCGCTGAAACCACGGGAGGCTGCGGCGTGATCGGCGGGTTCGTGATCGCGGGTGCACCGATTGCTAGCTGGCCGATCTTCGTGCAGGGTGCAGCGGGCCTCGTAATCGGAGGGGACGAGACACGGTTCGTAGCGACGGGTGGTAGCCACGGCGGTGCGCCAACCGGGATGGTTGTCGGGCGGGCTAGGGGTACAGGCCGAGTTGCGGGCGGGGACACGGCTGCCGGGCAGGGCATAGTTGAGGGTGGCACCAGCGCAACAGGATTCGTCATCGGCGGCGACGGGAGAGCAGGATGAGCGTTTACCAGAATGGCTCTAGCGTCCTCGTGGATTACACGTTCTACGTCGAGACCGTGCCAGGTGACTTCTCGACAGCGGTGCCGACGGATCCGACGACCGTGACGTTCTACGTGCGCTCCCCCGACAACGATCTGCTGACGTTCGTCGACGGGGTTGACAGCGAGGTCACGAATCCTTCGGTGGGTCGGTACCTGCTCGAGCTTGATGCGTCCGTACTGGACATCTCGAATCTCTGGACGTACCGGGTTGCCGGAACGGGTGCTGTTGTCGCGGCGGCGGAGGGCGAGTTCGACATCCTGCCTTCCCAGGTGCTGGCCCCAGTGGTTTCGGAACCTGGGTTCGGCCCTTGCCAGAACTGGTGCGATGTTGCTGATGTGGCGGAGCGCTGCTCAGGGTCGAGTGCGGGTAGCGACTGGACGCGGTACGAGGCGGCGGTGCAGGCGGCGAGCCAGCTGCTCTTCGAACTCTCGGGCCGCCAGTTCTCCGGGATCTGCCGCCAGACGGTACGTCCGTTCAACGATGGGTGCGGGTGCTGGAACTGGATCCTTTCGCCTGCCTCGCCGGGGGTGCCGCAGTACCCGGTCGGCTTCGGCTGGAACAACTGGGGTGCTTTGGGTTGGGGCTGGGGTTGGGGAGGGTGTGGCTCTACGCTCGGCTGTGGACCTCTAAGCCGCGTCCTGCTGCCTGGTTACCCGGTTACCTCAATTGTTGAGGTGAACGTCGCAGGGGACGTCATGGACGCTTCTGAGTACCGTCTGGATGGCTATCGCTGGCTGACGCGCATGGACGACGCGGATGGACAGCCGCAGTTCTGGCCTGGCTGCCAGGACTTGTCCCGTGAGATCGGCGAGCCTGGAACTTGGGCGGTAACCGTCACGACGGGCCAGCCCGCTCCGGTTGCGGGTCAGCTAGCAGCGACGGAGCTTGCCTGCGAGATCTTCCGGGCGATGGAGGGCGGTGAGTGCAAGCTCCCACCTGGCGCGACGCAGGCGATCCGGCAGGGCATTACGATCCAGATGGCCCCGTTCCGTGCGTGGGGTCAGTTGAACGGCCAGTGGGCCACGGGCCTGTACATGGTGGATGCGTTCCTCGCGGCGTATAACCCGACAGGCTTGCGGCGGAGGCCGTTCGTGTGGTCACCGGACATCGCACCGTACGCGGCGAAGCTCGGTACGGGTACGGGGTCTTGAGCGCCGTCATCGCGGAGTCAACCCCGGCTACGGTCGGGGAGTGGGCGGCGCAGCTGCTCGAGGTCGTGAACCAAGGCCTGGCCTTCACGTCGGGTGGGAGCATCGGGCGCGCATTCGTGACGTTCGCGCTACCCGTCCTTGATTGCCTCGCGGATCAGCTGATGGTGGACGTGCGTGGCGTTGGATTCGAGAACACCTCACCGCAGTCGCCGTTGCCCGTCATCTCGCACCGTGCAGCGACGCAGTCTTTGACGCTCGTGACGATGTACGTGACGATTGCCCGGTGCGTCCCGAACTGGGATGTTGATTCCCCACCGAACTACTCTGACCTGCAGGCAGCGGCGTTCATCATGAACGAGGACTTATGGGTGACCTGGAACCAGTTGATCGCGAAGATCGCTGACGGCACCCTGTTCGCGGCACCCTGCATGGGCGTTGCGCTTGCCCCACCGACACCGCTGGAGGCGCAGGGTGGCGTGGGTGGATGGGTGTTCTCGCTGCAGGCCGCGATCAGTGGTTTCACGCCGGGGGCCTGATGGCTGAGGCAACGCTGGTCTTGAACACCGCTCAGATTCAGGAGGTTCTGACTTCGCCTTCCGGCCCGGTCGGCCTTGACCTGTTGCGGCGGGGGCAGCGCGTGACGGATCAGGCGAAAGTGAACGCTTCGGGCAGGCCGGGGCCGAACGTGCAGACGGGCAGGTTGCGCTCGAGTATCGGGCCACCTAGACTGGTTGGGGGTGGTACGGGCCTGTACTGCATCGTCGGGACGTCAGTCCATTACGCCGTCTACGTGGAGCGCGGGACGGGGCCGTACACAATCCACCCGAAGAACCGGAAGGCGCTGTACTGGAAGGGCGCGGCCCACCCGGTGCGGGCCGTACGGCGGCAGGGGAACCGGCCCTATCCCTTCCTCGTCCCGGCGTTGAGCGCGGGGCGCGGCACCTCGTACGCCTAAGCACCTCTAAGCAGCGCGGGCGCGGCGGCAGCCCGTTTCCCCACCCCTAACGTTGATCGTGCTTAGATCGGCCTACACGGACGCATGGGAGGAAGCATGGAGGTAGCAAAGCTCGACATCCCGAAAGGTGGCTACGACGGCGACCTCGGATTCGAGATTCGCGGGCAGCAGTTCTTCTTCTCGGTGGAGAACGCACACCCGGACACGTACGCCAGGATCTTCAACGCGGAAAGCGACGAGGAGTACCTGCAGCGGATGGACGCCTGGATCGAGGCAGCACTTACGCCGGAGGACAGGGAACGCTGGCGCGACCTCCGCTCGCCCTCGACGGTGCCGCCACTTTGGTACGACGAGATCCTCGCGGTCGCCCGGCACATCGGAGGGCTGGCGGGTCGCCGCCCTACCAGGCCGTCGAACGGCTCCTCCGCTACGGCAACGAGCAGTGGAACCGGATCGACGGACGCCTCACCCTCTCCGGTGGCCGTACCCTCGACAGTCTGAACCTACGGGAGTTCTGTAACGTGACGTACGCACTGCTGCTCGAGGAGAACCCAGGTTCCAAGGATGAGTTGGACGAGCGGCTGGACGAGAGGTACCTTGAGGAGTTCCCGGAGGGCTTCGAGCGGAACCGGGAGCAGGCCCGTCGGATGGCGCGCAACATGGGAGTCGACCAGGGCAGCGCTCTTTCGGCGATGAGGATGCCACAGCACCAGCCTGGGCAAACGCCTAGGATCGCACCGGGAGGGCCTGTCGGATGAGCGGATACGACGCCGGTCAGCTTTACGTCCGTATCGTCCCTCAGGCTGACGGGTACGGGCAGGAGGCTGCAGCGGAGATCCGGCGGCAGGCACCTGCGGTACAGGCGGCTGCGCAGGAGGCCCTGAGGTCGACTCGACCGGGTGGGGACACGCAGATCAAGGCACTCCAGCAGTCGGCACAAACAGCGGGTGCAACGCTCGCGGCGCTGGAGGCGCAGGCCGCGAAGGTCTCGGCGGAGTTCCTGGTCGGTGCCGCTTCGGAGGCGGAGGCAACGGCAGCACTGCAGAAGTACGCGCTGGCTGGAGTGTCGGCAGCGGAGGCGAACGTCAAGCTCGCCCTCGCAACCGGCGAGGCAGCGGCAGCAGGGGACATCCAGATCCTGACGCAGCGGCGGCAGATCCAGCAGGAGAAGGCGCTGGAGGCGCAGCACGCGAAAACAGCGAGCACGTTCCGGCAGTCTCTGCGCAACGTCGCAACCGGCGACGCACCCGCCAGCAGCCTGCTCGGCGTTGGCTCGATTGCCCGCTTCACTGCTGCGGGCCTCGCTATCGGTGCTGTCTTTACGACGGTGCAGCGCCTCCAGGAAGGCCTCAAGGTCACGGGCGAAGAGGCATTCACGACGGAGGGGAAGTTCCGGAACCTGGGTTCTGCGCTCCTAAGTGGCGACGTCGTCGGGGCGTTCGAGGCGCTGAACGCACACGCGGCCTCAGCGAGCGAGCAGCTGGAGGACTTGAAGGCGAATTCGAACACGACGGCAGGCGACCTCCGTGCGTTCGGGCAGGAGTCCTCGACAGCCGCGACGAAGTTGGAGACTCTGGCGGCAGCGCAGGCGAAGGTCGGCGACGACGGTGCGTTCGCCGACGCAATCCGAGAGTCGGCAGCGGAGACGCGAAAGGCAGCCGACGACGCACTCGCGCTCGCCCGAGCCTACGAGACGGCAGCGAGTGCAGCGCAGGATGTTTCGGACAAGATCAGGTCGGCAGGCTCTGATGCCGCAGCGTTCGGCGAGCGTGCTCGTGGGCCAGGGGATCCAGGGGCGCAGGGTAGGCCTGGTGGTGGCCCCTCCGACGTTGACAACACCGCTACGTTCGCGAACGAGGACGCGATTGCGCGCTCCCGTGCTGCGAGGACGAAGGGCCTCGAGGATGATTTGGCGCAGGCGCAGCGGGAGGCAGCACGTGCGGCGCAGCTGGAGAAGAACCAGCAGTCGATTGCGGAAGGACGAGCCGAACGCCACCGGGCTACGGTGGAGGCGCAGACACGGGTTGATCAGATCGAGCAGCAGATCGACGCGAACGCCGCGCAGGCCGCGAAGGAGGCAGCCGCAGCGCGAGAGCGTGCCGCTCGCGAAGCACAGTCGGCCAGGGACGCCGCGCAGCGTGCATACGAGCAAGGGGTAGCGAACGACATCAAGCGCCTCCAGATCGCTGCTGACGCCGCAGGGAACGTCGGCAAGGCAGAGGCCAAGTACGTGGCGGCTTTGCGCCGGGAGTCAAGGGACACGCGGCTCAGCACCCAGGCGCAACTTCAGTACGCGGCTGAACTGACGAACGAGCGGCAGAACCAGGCGCAAGCGCTCAAGCAGGCAGCCGAGGCCGAGACTGCACGCAAGCTCGCACTGGACGATTTGCGGATCCAGCAGGCCGACCTGACGGACGGCAACGCCGACAACGAGCGTGCTCTCAACCGGAAGATCAGCGACCTGAAGAAGCTGCGGAGCAAGACGAAGCAGTACTCGGACGAGTGGATCGCTTACTCGTCGCAGATCACGGGCCTGCAGATCACGTTGAAGAATCTGAAGGACAAGGAGTCGAACACCGGCTTCACCCTGACGGAGCTTGGCGCATTCGCGGCGAACCAGTTCAACACGTTCGGCTCGAACATCTCGGGCCGCGACGGGGTGCTTTCCGGGCAGGACGAGCGCGCCGCGTTCGGTGGTGACCTGCGCCGTAACCTCGGTGACAGCCCGTTGCTGACGGAGTCGCAGCGCACGAATGAGATCCTCCGGGCGATCCTCGCGAAGATCGGGCGGGACACGCAGCAGGTCGGTGGCTCACCCGCGCTCGGGGACAAGGGGAAGCAGGGGAACCTGCTGGCGATCTACGGGACTGAGATCGCGGCAGCCTACGGATACGGGGTGAACTGATGCCAGCAGTGCCGGACTGGAGCCTCCCGATGACGCTGACGTCGCCTGCAGGGACGCTGCTCATCAACCAGGTGACGCCCGGAGTCGGCTACTACTTCCTGGACGGTAACGGCTGCAAGTTCAACCTGTCGGTGCGCTCCACGAAAGACCACGTCCCACAGGCCGACGGCGACATCCTTCACCACAGGTTCCTTTCGGGAACGGAGATGCCGCTGAAGTTCCAGCTGTGGAAGTCGGTGGAGCAGCAGGAGGTTGCCTGCGACGAGGTTCTGGAGGAGATGCTGGACACGCTCACGCGGCACATGCGGGCGCTCCTGAACGCGGGCGACAACCAGGGTCGGCTCAGCTGGGCGATCCCCTCAGGAGGGCCGATACGCATGCTGGACGACATCCGGCTGCTCGTCTACCCGGACTACACGCAAGACCCGAGCGCCGCAGGCAGCACCGTGCTAGCGACGATTGACTCGAAGTACCCGTACGCGCAGGATCTGAATCAGACGGCAACCACGATCGCGGAGGGTGACTCGGACACGCTCTCGAACACGGGCACGGCTGCGTACTCGCCCGTCTTCAAGGTGTACGGGCCAACGTCGGCGTTCACGATTGCGAACCTGACGACGGGCATCAGCTTCGAGTACGACGCAGGCCTACCTGGGGCGGTGGCTATCGGTGGAGGTGGCGACTACGCAGAGATCGCGACGTTTGACAACTCGATTTTCCTGAATGGTAACTCATCCGATCTGGCCGCTGGGATCGTGCAGCTGGACTCGGATTACTGGACGCTGGTGGTTGGCGACAACCTCATCGAGTTCACGGGGGACGGTACGCCTTCCCTCGAGATCCTTTGGGCACCGGCATGGGGGTAGAGGATGGCGGCTGAGGTTACGGCGACGGGAGCCACGAACATCGGCTCGACGACGGCTACGTTCAACGGGACGGCGAACCCTGATGGGGTGCAGTCGAATGCGTATTTCGAGTACGGCCTGACGACGGAGTACGGGTCGCGCACGGAGGACATCGACGTAGGGGCAGGCTCGGTTGCGGTGCCTGTGGTGGTTGCGGTGACGGGGCTGCAGCCTGGCTCCACGTACCACTATCGACTCGTACTTGACCCTGGAGCGGATCCACCTGCGCCCCCGACGTACGTGTACGCGACGTTCCCGGCTGACCTGGCTGCGTACCATGCGTCGGAGGCGGCAGGCTCCACGATCGTGATCCCGGCTGGTAACAACGGCGACCAGACGATCACGCTGGACAAGTCGATGACGTTCATCGGTGCGCCGGGGGCGGTGCTGGGTGATGTGACGTTCGCGAACGGCTCGGGCCACGTGAAGCTCCAGGACATGCAGGTGGACGTCGTCACGATCGGCCCTTGGCAGTCGTCAGCGCCGGGGGAGACACCGCCTGCGGCGGCGAACCACATCACGCTGCAGAACCTGACTGGGACGAAGTGGCTGATCCGGTACGCAGACGTCGTTACCGTGAGGGGTGGGAACTGGTCAGGTGGCGTCGGGGCACGCTGCGAGATTGCCCCGATCCAGCCCTGGGACGGCTACAACGTCTCCACCGACATTCTCGTCGAGAACGGTCTGTACCACGACTTCTCCTCGACACCTTCGGCACACTCGGAGGGCATCCTGATTTACGGGGCGAACGGCGTCACGATCCGTGGTGCGAGTTTCGACCGCATCGGCGGGACGGGCGACATCGGCCTGTTCTTTGTGGATGCGGTGACGGCTCCGGCTGACTTCATCCTGCTCGCGAACATCCGGATTCAGGGGATCTCGGGCAGCACCTACTGGCAGCCTTCGCCGAATGCGTTCGATGCGTACTTCAACATGCAGATCTCGAACTCGCCTGCGATCCCGAACGTGATCCTGTCCGGGAACTCGCTGCCTAAGACGGCGACGCCTGATCCGGCGAACAGCAACCCCCCGTTCGTGCAGGGCATCCGTTACTTCAGTCGCTCGGTGCCGGGAGGCACCCCGAAGACGGCAGCACCCCCGCCTGGCTGGGGACGCTAGTGGTTCTCGTCTCTAACGACATCGCGTTCACGACGGGGTCGGGGGCGGCAGGTGAGTCGTTCGCGAGTTCGCCTCTCTGGAAGTACTTCTTGACGGACCTGGGCGGTGTGGGTGTAACGGATTTGTCGAAGATCACGAGCGATCGCGTCGTCACGACGGTGCTGAATGCGCCTTTGAGCGTGACGGGAACGGTTCCGTCGGATGCGGTAGCGGTGTGGCTGACATGGGACGACGACGACGATCCGTACGTCGCGGAGGGGACGCGGTTGCTTTGGGCGTTCCGGAGGGAGAACCTGACGCAGCCGTACTACGTGATCCGTGGGGCGACCCTCGTCCAGCTTGTGGAGGACACGGCAGCGCAGGACGACGCGAGGACGCGCTTCACTGGCTACGACCCTTGGCAGTACCTGTTCGCTCGGCCGGTGTGTGACGCCGACGGGAACCTGCCGGGTGTAGATGGGTTGTCGTTCACGGCTACGCAGGCTTCCGTCATCATCGCGACGCTGCTCGGCAACACGATCGCGAACCAGGGTCACGCGTACGTGGACGCAGGCGCGACGTACATCGGGACGGGGTTCTACACGGGAACGCTGGAGGAGTCCCCTGGAATGGAGATCGATATCAACTTCCCGCAGGGCACTTCGGTAGGCCAGGCGTGGCAGCAGATCACGAACATGAACGTGTGCGACATCGTGCTGGAGCCGATCTACGATCCATTCAACAGGCCGAACTATCTGTGCCAGCTGAACGTGTACGCGCAGGCAGGGCAGACTCGCGACGACCAGATCTTCGCGTGGAACCTGCCGGGACGCAGCCTGGTTGGCTTGAGCCGTATTCAGGACGGTACGCAGCGCGCTAACGAGATCGTGTACTTCACGGGCCAAGGTGGCGTGTACGATCGACCAACCGCCCCGATCGCTGAGGATGCTGCGTCGGTGGCGAAGTACGGAGAGTACTGGGCGCAGCAGTTCTTCCCTGGGCAGAAGCAGCCAGCGGTGGTGCAGTCGCTGGCGGACAGGCAGCTGGCGCTGCGGAAGGATGGGAAGGAAACCGTGACGTTCCGTCCTGCACCCGAGCGTTCGCCACGTCCCTGGCAGGACTACCAGCTGGGTGACCGAGTGCCGGTGTGGGCGGGGCAGGAGGCGTTCCGCCAGCTACTCGGGGCGCAGGCCGACGGCACAACGACGGAGACGCAATACCAGCGTATCTACGGCTGGACGGCGAACATCTCCGACGATGCCCTCGAGACGATTGATCCTGTCCTTACATCACCGGGTGGGTTCACGGTATGAGTACGTTCGACGTTCGCCCAACAAACGTGCCGCAAACGCTGGGCGACCATCAGCGGCGGATCCAGACCCTGGAGGCCGTTGTTCCTGGAGCGCAAGGTGATCTGCGGCAGACGGGCTGGACGGCAGTATTCGGAGACGCAGAAACCCCAGTGCCGACGGGTGCGGAACTTGTGACCTGGAAGGTGCCCCGGCAGATCGTCGGGGACGGTACGTTCAACTGGTACATCTACCAGCCTTCCGCTGCGGTTGTTTCGCCTCCTTCGGGGGAGGACGTCGAGATCTGGCTGTACCGGCTGCGCACCGACGGCACCACGATCCTGACCGTCACTTCGCTACTTGACACGGCGCTCATTATTGACGACGGCACCCTTGACTCTAACGTGTCGTCGCAGCCCGTCACGGTGGCCCAGTACGCGAACCTCCTGGACACCGAGGCAGGCTCGGGGAACTACGACAGCATCCTCGTCGCGATTGACACTGCTGGGGGCGCGGAGGGTCTGTCGATCAACGTTCCCATTGGGATCGAGCAGCCTGCTGGTTCAGGCTACCACATCCCGTGACCTAGAATGGGCGCTGGCTTCTGGACGCAGGTGTATGTGGAGGGCGGCTCGGGGATTCCGCGCACGGACTCCTCGCACGCCAACCAGATGGTCTATGACCCGGTTGCCGACCTTGTGCTGCTGTACGGCAACAACGGCTTCACGTACCAGTGGGACGGGACGACCTTCATACAGCTCGCGACGACGCCGGATGTTGGTGTTCCGATGGTGTGGTTCGATGAGAACAACGGCGCACCCTTGATGTTCGGGGGAGTGCCAAACGTGGCGGGCTTCAACGAGACTTATTTGTGGGACTGGGGATTGTCGGCGTGGTCACTCCTGTCGCCTTCGGTGAAGCCGTCGATTCGAGCTTTCAGTGGGATCGCCTACGATCAGGGGCGCGCCAACGCCATCATGTTCGGCGGACTGGCGGGAGGGACTTCTGCATCGTTTGCTTCTTCGCAGACGTGGCAGTGGGATGGATCCGACTGGACCCTGCTCTCGCCGAGCACCGTCCCTCCCGCTCGGTTTTTCACCTCGATGGCTTACGACCCGATCAGGGACAGGGTTGTTATGTTCGGAGGAAGGTCGTCGACGAACGTGCTCCTGAACGACACCTGGACGTGGGACGGTACAGACTGGACGCTGGAGTCGCCGGGTACTTCGCCGTCCGGCCGTGAGTCGTTCAGCATGTGCTGGGATCCACTTCTGGGCATGGTCGTTTTGTATGGAGGCGACAGTATCGGGTCCGCATATCTGGATGAGACGTGGGGGTGGGACGGTAGCGACTGGACGGACCTCACCTCGACGCTGAACGACCCTCTTGATCCTCCGTTGCCGACCCAGTTTCCGGGTCTGTGTTTCTACACGTCGCGCAACGAGTTGACGATGCTGACTTGCCGGTACGGTCCGAGTGGCTTTTACAAGGGGGATGTCTGGGTTGTTCCCCAGGCGTTGTTGGTGCAGGTGATGCGCTGGTGGTAGGGGGAACCGCCGTGGTGGCCGCCACACTATCGTCATGCTGACGGAGCAACAGTGTCCCTGGACTGGGCCATACGGGTTGCCGGAGAGCGGCCTGCGCCACGAGGGGCCGACTGCGGAGGCGCTGAAGCGGTTCCTGTGGCGACTCGAACTCTTCCATGGCCCTCCGTACGACCAGGGGTTCAACAAGCCTTTGAGCGACGGGCTGGCCCGCTGGGATCCTGGGCACACCGGATACGGGAAGGGCAGGTGGGAGAAGGCCCGGAAGCAGCGGATTCCAAAGGGGAAGGAGCATGCGGGCGAGTACGCTTTGGACGCGGTGGCGCTGCAGCTGATCCGCGAGGACTACGCCGCTCAGCACCCAGCGCCACCGCCTTACCCGTCGAACGTGTACCCGCACGAGAAGGGATGGGCGTCATATTGTGGCGGCTACCTGCACGAGACGGGTGGGATCGGCGGGAACTGGGCCTACGACTTCCTGGCGGCGGCAGGCACACCTGTTCTTGCGCCGGAGGCTGGTACGGTCAGCCGCACTTCGGGTTACGACCCGGCGACAGGGCTTCACGGGTCGAACCGGGACGTGTTCGGCTGGTCCGTGTACCTGCGCTGTCGCGGTGGCTTCTACTACTCGACGCATTACGGACGCCTGGTGGTTGCGGCTGGAACCCAGGTTCTGGCGGGGCAGCTACTCGGGTTCGTGGGGGCGTGGCCGCACGATCCGCCACGCAGTCATACGCATCTTGGTTACACGTCGTTCACGCATCTGTCGTATCTGAGTAAGAACCGGATTCGCGCAGTTGCCGCAGCGCCTCGTGTCGAGGCGAGAGGGCGCGTCTAGGTGTTTCTCGTCTACGTCTTGAAGGTGGTGGGGCTTGCAGCTGCGACTGCCGTCGCGGAGCTTTGGGCCTCAGGGGACTGCCTGCTCGGGTTGCTGGCGTTACCGATGCTAGCGACGATGTGGTACGCGACTCGCCTCCGCGCAAGACGGAGGGCGCGAGGAAGTGCCCGAGCGTGAGCCGCACGAACGCCGAGAGACTGCGCTGCTCGTCCTTGGGTGCATCGTGGTTGTCACGGAGGTGGTCGGGGTGCTGATCCAGCAGGCATTCCCAAGCCACCCGGTGCCGACGGAGTTCCACGCGATCGCGTTCCTAGTCGCGACGGCGCTGTTCGGCGGGGCTGCATACGCGGCGAAGAAGCAGGAGAAGAATGGCTCCTGACCGCGTCCTCGGTAGGCACCCTCGCCTGACGGCGTACTTCATCCTGGCGATGGCTCTTGTGATCTTCGGGCTGTCGGTGTGGACGTACCTGCTCTCCAGCCGTGTAAGCGACGGAGAGGCGGTGCGCCGGTCTGACGTGAGGAACGCTGCGCAGCGGCAGGCGCTGAGCCTTAGATTCGCGCAGGCGCTGATTGACGTGTCGATTTGCTTGCCCCTCGAGAATGTCCAGTCTCTGATCGACAGCGGCACTCTCGGCCCGTTGGAGAAGCGGGAGCGGATGGAGGCGCGGCAGCGTTACCTCGACAAACTCGCTGAGTTGCGTGCTATCGCCCCGGCGCTGAAGGGATGCGACAAGTGATGGCGCAGCGAGCGAGGGTGCGCAGCTTGTACCTGCTGATCTTCCTGAACGTGGCGCTACTGGCGCTGTCGGTGATTCTGCTCGTGATAGCGCACTCGCAGCAGGCAAGACTCGACAGCGCGGAGAGGCGTAGCTACGCGGGGTGCGTTCGTGGGAACGTGCTGCGTGAGGTGGCGCGGTACGCGATGGAGGAACTCGGCTCGCCGGAACGCGCACGGCTGCCGGAGCTTCAGAAGCAGGACTGCGCGGTAATCTACCCAGGAGGTGCCAGGTGAGTTTGCCTGAGGTAATCAATTCGTTCGCGCACGACAAGCAGCTGCAGGCGGTGCTTGTGCTGATCGTGCTCGACCTCGTTCTCGGGATCATCGCAGCGGTGAAGTTGGGGACGTTCGCGTTCTCGAAGATCGCCGCGTTCCTGAAGGACGACGTGCTCGGGAAGGTGGTGCCGTGGTTCGCGATCTTTGCGGCAGCCAAGTTCGCCCCGTCAGTTGATGTGTTAGGCGTCGACTTGAACCAGCTGCAGACAGTGTTCTGGGCCGCTGTGGTGGTGGCGCTGGTTGCTTCCCTTACTGCCTCAGCGAACGATCTTGGCATCGGGTTGCCGCGTTCGCTGGCGACAGGGGAGAACGAGGGTGCAACACCGAAGCCTTCCGGCTAGAGCCGGAGTAACTCGACGAAGGGAGAAAGTATGGCGAAGGCAGCAGTTGGCAAGGTCGTGAAGGCCGACTTCGGGGACGGCGAGGAGTTCGCGCTGCTCGTGAAGGACGGCGACGACAAGGACACGCTCGTCCCGCTGGGTAAGGGCGAGCAGCTGGCGTACCGGGAGCCGGAGGATCGTGACGAGCACGGTTCGGGCCGGACGTGGTGGAACGCCTGACGTAGTCTCCGCTGGAACCCAGGTTCTGGCGTGAGCGGCAGGGCTGGTGACTTCCCCGACCAGCCCTGCCTCCTATCCTTGTAAAACATGCGTGATTGTGTTATGATGGGTTCCTAACTAGGCATGGAGGTGCCAGATGAGGGTTCGCGTCTCATACGCGGTTGAGGTAGACGACTCCTTCCGGGAGGAGATCCGGGCCTACTACGGCAAGGATGGTAAGGCGACCCGCGAGGAGGTTAAGAACTGGTTCCGTTCGCACGGCGACTCGATGAACGACGATCTGTCATACCAGGCGACGCAGCGACAGGAGGCGGCGGAGTTGTCGGCGAGGGTGAAGGAGGATTACCCCAATGAGTGAGGGCGCGATGGACCCCAAAACGGCCCCTTACCAGCCTGACACGATCTACCAGCGGATGGCCGCGATCGTCGCGGAACTGCCCGCGATCGGGAAGGGGCAGAGGAACACGCAGCAGAACTTCGCGTACCGAGGCCACGACGACGTCATGAACGAGCTGAACCCGTTGCTTTCGAAGTACCAGGTGTTTTTCGTGCCGCAGGTGCTGGAGCGGATCACGGCGCAGCGGACGACTTCGAAGGGGAACGTGCTGTACGAGGTGAACTTGCTGGTGCAGTACACGTTCTACGGGCCGCAGGGCGACTCCGTCGTGGCTTCTGCTTGGGGCGAGGGGACGGATTCGGGTGACAAGTCGACGAATAAGGCGATGACGATGGCGTTGAAGAACGTGGTGGCGCAGTCGTTCGCGGTGTCGACGGAGGAGAATGCGCGTTACGACACGGACGCGCACACGGATGAGGAAACGGTTGGGCGTTCTGGCCCCCCGGTGGACGCGAGGCAGCCTGAGGTTGACGTGCCGCAAACATGGGCGCAGGTGGAGGAGCTTGTTTCGTTCTTCGGCGCAGACGTGTGGCGGGAGTTCCAGGCTTTGATGCGTGCGGCTCGTGAGGTGGAACCCAGGTTCCAGTCGCGTAACACGACAGCGTTCAGACAGGCCGCAGCGGGTGTTGCGGTTGCGTTGCGCAGCGAGTTCGAGCCGGACGAGCTTCCCGGCCCTGGCCTGAACGACCTGGTGCGCCTTTGGGCGGCTGCGGTCGGTGGAGCGATTCTAAGCCCCGTCTACGACGAGAACGAGCCAGCGCCCGCACCGGAGGTGGCTGCGTCCCCTGAGGCCGTTGTGGAGGCGCAGGAGAAGCCTGACGATGGAGTCCCGGCATGAGCGACCACGCAGACACCGTGCGGGCCTCGCTGGATCGCTTCCCGGTCTACAAGCGTTACGAAGCCCTCGCTGCTCTGGATGCGCTCGTAGCTGAACGAGACGAGTGGAAGGCCGCGGGTATCGACTACCGGGACGCCTTGGTCAAGGCCGTAGCTGAGCGCGACCAGGTCCGCGAGTGGGTGTCTCGGATCTGGGCCACCGCCGAGCAGGAGATGTGGGACGAGCGCAACGGGCCTGACGCTTGGGCGTTGGCTCTGAAGCGTGAATACGCCAAGCAGCGCGACGAGGCGGAGGCTGGACGCGACCGCTACAAAGCCGCGCTGGACTGGTACGCCGACCACAAGCAGGCCGACGGAAGCTACGACGGCGAGATGTGGGGCGACCTCCTGTCTGTGTCCGGGCGGGGAGCGGCATGAGCACCACCCCGCCAGCCGCTAACCTTGGTTTCGCCTCCGACGTTCCGAGCGTTGGGGTGCGCACCTCCATGCGCGAGCGGCCCTCCACCTTTGAGTTGACTCGGGTGGGGGGTCGTTCCCTTTACGGAGGTAGTGCCGGGCAAGGTTCGATTCCCCCTACGCATGGAGGTGCGTGATGGAAGATAAGCAGGAAACACAGGAACGCGGTTCGCTGCTCGCATCCCGTGAATCCGTGCCTCGCGCGACGGTCGAGACGGTGATTCCAGACCTAGCGCCCGAGCACCGGGAGATCGTGGAGAAGTACCTGGGCCAGTACATCGACCCGACGTTCAACGAGAGCGGACGATGCCCCGACTGCGGACAGGGCGGGTTCACATGGTCTATCGCGTGGGGCCAGGGACATTGCTTCAACTGCTCTTGGCCCGCCACCCTGTATCACGCCGTCACCGACCGCAGTGACGACCCTTCCCTGGTTTGTTCAGCCACCTGTAACGGTCATCGCGTATGCACGGCCACCCAGGGCGAGCACGAAGCAGTGACGCGCCACTGGTACGTCATGGACGGCCCCAATAAGGGCCAAAGCGAGGATCGCATCCATCTGATGTGTCCCAATCCCGAGAAGCCGCCTGGGTTGCGGCATCCATTCACGTCGGAGTATCGGCCTCCCGAGGTCGCCCGCTTCAACCTGATCTTATGGGTGCATCCCGACTTTGTGGAGCCGAAAGCATGACCGGAATCCAAGGGCATCGAACCACGCACCTCGGTCGCAGGATTTAGGCGTGCCCCAGAACCCAGGTTCTGCGCAGCTTGAGAACCTCGTCGCCCGCCTAGGGCCAGCGAAGCGCGAGCGTGGCGGCTACCTGGTTCGGTGCCCCGCCCACGAGGACAAGGATCCGAGCCTGTCTTTGAGCGACGGCGACCGGGCGGTGCTGATGTGGTGCTGGGCTGGCTGCGACGCGCGGGCGATCATCGCGGCGGCAGGGCTGGAGTGGAAGGATTTGTTCTACGAGGAACGCTCGCCAAGACCGTATGTGAACGGCGCTGTAAGCCCTGCTAAGAAGCGCCCCACCTTCAACCGGAGGGCGGTGACCCTCGAAGCGCAAATGGCCGCAGAGCGTCTTACAACTGAGACAGAAGTTCTGAACTCGCTGAGGGCCGCAAGAGGGTGGGCGGGGCCTGCGCTGTACAAGCTCGGCGTCGGCTGGGACGGCGACCGCCTGACGTTGCCGGCGTTCGACAAGAAGGGCGACCTTCATGATGTTCTCCGGTACGAGGCGCTCAAGCCGGTGAAGCGGAAGATCCTCGCTGGGGAAGGCAGGTCGAGGATCCCGTGGCCGCGCCCCGAGGACGTCGAGCGGAAACCAGGCTGGCCACTGCTCGTCGTGGAAGGCGAGGGCACTGCGATCAGCGTTGCGTCAATAGGCTTGCCCGTCGTGGCATTGCCAGGGTCGATACGCCGCGCAACCGGCGACCTCGACCACCCCTCCAGTTTCCGGGGGCCAGGGTGGCACCGCTCCTGGGTTGACCGCCTCGCGACGAACGGTAATCGGTTCCTCCTGATACCGGACTGCGACGACTCGGGCCGAACGCTGATGCGCGCAGTGGGTTACGACCTGAGCCGGAAGGGCTGCGTCATCACGTACCTTGACCTGGGACTGGAGAAGGGCGAGGACGTCGGCGACCTGTTGCGAGTAGCGAAAAATGGCCAGTCTCGCAGCGAAGCGCAAACGCTGCTGCGGGCGGCGTACGATTGCGCTCGCCGCAAACCTGATCATTTGCCGGATGCACTCGAGATGCTGGCTGCGTGGCGGGCCTACTGGGCGGCGAAGTGGTAGTCGCCGCGCCACGCGCTATCCTGGCTTCAGCCCCCTGAAAATGGAAACGCCCCCCGGAGTGAAGTACGGAGGGCGGTTCCCTAAAGACCATGGCGGTGGTCCGAACGAACCTTACCCCCCGGAGCGGTTGTTGGAAATTCGAAGCGGTTCACGCTGCCAGGAACCAAGCACCTGGAGACGCACGCTGCGTCCGTGGAACCTCGTTTTTCCAGCGGGGGTGGGCCTTACGGTAACCCCGGCGACAAGCGGCGATCAGACCGCCCTTCCAGGCTACACCGGCTGCGCAGACCGAGACGCCTGGGGAACCTGCCCCGCTCCATTCTATCAACCGCTCCTCACGGCGATTGTTCTTTAGCCCTTACTTCCGCCTGCCGTCAAACGAAAGGAGAACCTCGTTGCCGCCTCAACGCAAGCTCGAAACCCAGCAGGAGTGGCGCGCTCGCCCACGCATCTACTCCACCGACGATTCAGAGCACGGCACCATCTATCACCTCTACACGAACGGCTCCTACGTAGCCAGCGCGCACTGGCCCCACCCCCTCTACGAAATGGAACCAACCGCTGTGAGCGGCGGCGATCTGGGTGGGGGCTTCAATGGGTGCGCGGGTGGCGCGGTGCAGGAGGACGGGCTGGGGTTCCTGGACGAGTGGATGCACCCACCCCTTGTAAACCCCGCGTGATTGTGTTATAACTGGAGTAGTTCAACTGCATGGAGGTGCAGGAAATGCTCGCAACACAGAAGTTGCTCACCGATGGCAGGCTCGAGGGCGAGGCCCGCATGGACGTTCCCGGCTGGTTGCTGGAACTCCTGGACGGCGACGACCTCGGCTGCATCCTGAACGCTGCGTACAACTGCTCGACGCGGTACTACATCCGTCTGTTGAGCGAGCGCGCAGACTGGCTTGAGGGCAAGCGGTGAACGCCGCACCCACAGTTCCCGCGTACCTCACGAAAGACGGTGGAGCTGTCTACCTTGAGGAACTCCCCGCCCTGAAGGGCATTCGGTTCTTCAACGCACGCTGCTTCAACGCGGAAGGACAGGAGTACGCTTTCTTCCCGTCGATTGCGGAGAGCACACTGCTGCAGACCGCGCAGCTGCTCGACTGGACGAAGAACACTCAGGAACCTGCTCCGGAGAACCCAGGTTCCCGCCGCCGCACCCCCGCTGCGCCGTTGGCTTCAGCGCATGAGGTTCGCGTTTGGCCCGACGAGGAGGGCTGGATGCTGACGATCGGCACCGTCGACGGGAACGCATACGTCATCAACATCCACGCGGTAGCGGAGAGTCTGCTGGATCAGATGGTGCAGGTGCAGGACTGGCTGGCGCAGCCGTGAAGACGACATACCCACTGCGGAAGCGCCTCCCGGCCAGCGCTCGGCCCGTCCAGATCATCCACGACTGGGAAGTCATCTCAACCGTCGAGGCGGAGAACCTGCCGGACGCACTGAAGCGATGGTACCGCGATCACTCCGACGAGTTCACGCACCCGTTGGTAACGGGGAACACGCTGACGGTGCGGTCGGTGGAGACGGGCTTCGACTTCCACGTGTCCGCACGGGACGTGCCGGGGGTGGCGCACAGTGTCGGCGTCTAAGGAACGAGAATCGCTGTTCCCGTCCGAGCGAAATATGCAGGGCGTATACCGACTTCCTCCCCGTGTGCCGTTGCCCGACACGTTCCCGCTGGGCCGCAACCACGCCCGAGCGGTCGTGGAGTGGTGGAGGGAAGCCGCGTATCTACTACAGGAGGCCCTCTTGGGAACACCAAAGGTTGACGAGACGTTCTGGGACGACCGTCCTGCTGTGTCGGCGGTGGTTCAGGCGCACAAGGACGTGGCGCACGCAAAGCTGGTTCTTGACGAGCGGATTCTCGCTGCCACGGAGGCAGGGGCTTCGTTTCGCGAGTTGAGCAGCGCGACCGGGATGGCTCCTTCGTGGCTGCACAAACGCGCCGACCGAGCCAGGAAGCTGAGGCCGGAAGGTGACAAAACGTCAGCGACCGAGGACGGTCAGGCGTGATGCGAACCCCACGGCTGGTTCCTCGCACATGGGCGGGCGTCAGGTGGACGCGCCGCGAGTGGCTTCTCATCAACTGGCGGCGGTGGCGACGTGGCTAAGGGACTGTTCACAGGACGCCGCATCGCTGACGGTGACTTCTTCCAGCACTCCGAGCCGGAACCGGGGGACTACGGCCGCGTCGAGGTCACAGGCCAGGGGTGGAAGTGGTTCACATGCCTCCCCAACGGCGCTGTCGGGCGTCTCCACGACAACCACCGAGTTGAGGAGAACGAGGACGGCACGATCACCGTCACCGCCTCAATCGAACACAACGGCCGCGTCTACGTATCGAAGCCGTTGCAGGGCGGCGGCCCGATCTCTGACCCGTCTTCGTACTGGCACGGCCACCTTGTCGATGGCGTCTGGATCGAAGCATGAGGACGCATAACTATGCAGCCGAGCGGGACTCGTTCACATTTGCTCGGCTCCGAACCACGCACCTCGTTCCGAGGGTCGGTGCCCTCCGAGCGCCAACGGAGGGCACCGAATGACCCCCCAACTCACAACGATCAAGAACATCCCGGCTGAACTCAAGCAGGCCCTCATCGACGACGCCGCAGCCACGAACCGTTCAGTCGCGGACACCGCAACCTCGATCCTCGCCGGATGGTTCCAACTCCCCCACGAACCCACGGGCAGGCAGACAGGGCCGAAGGCAGGCATCAGCGATCAGCTTCAGCTACGGCTCAGCACGGAGCTTGCGGCGAGCCTTTGGGCACTGCGGCGGCAGTGGGGCTGCAGCCAGTCGCAGGCAGCCAACAAGATCTTCGCGGCCCACTACGGACTGAGGTACGACATCCCTGCGCGAGCGGCGAAGTGACGTGCCCCGCGAGAACGCTCAGGACAAGGGTAAGCGCATGCTCGGCGAGGGGCGGCTCACGGTCGTCCGGGCTGGCACCGGGACAGGCGTCATCGTCGCAAGGTGCAAGGGCGACTCGGGTTCCTTCTACGACCTCGGCTACGACCCTGGCCGGAAGGAATGGCGCTGCACCTGCGAGGAGTACAAGGGCCGGTGCTCACACCTGGCCGCGTTACAGTTAGTCACAGCAGTCGACACGTAATGGAGGCGCACATGGCTGACCACGTTGGGGCAATAGCACGGCTGGAGACAGCGCAGGTACTCGACCGGACGGGACTGACGTTGCCCGTCGGGATCTCGTACGAGCGCGCCGAAGCACTCGGCAGGCTGATCTGGGAGGTCGGCGACGGCATCGAGTGGGCGCAAGGCGACTGGCTCGCGGGGACGGAGGACGTGTTCCCAGAGCAGCACTCCCAGCTTTGGGAGGACGCCATGGGTCAGTTGGACGAGAAAACGAAGATGCAGCGTATCCGCGTCTCGAAAGCGTTCCCGAAGCCCCGCCGTTACCCGCAACTCACGTGGTCGCACCACCGCGCCGTCTACGCGGCCCCCGAGGACGTCCAGGACTACTGGCTGCGGCAGGCCGTCGAGCACGGCTGGCCGCGCTGGCGTATGGAGGAAGCAATCCGGGACGCGAAGGAGGAAACCGCAGGGCCACCCGCGCCGACGCGAGCGTACGTGATGGAGCGCGCCGTGGAGGCAGCGGAGGCCGCGTTCCGAGCAGCGCAGCGCACCGACGATGGCTTCTACCTTGTCCCGGCGAGCGAGTGGGATGCGATGGCAGCCGCACTCGGGCTGGAGCATGAGACAGCGTGAACCAGTTGGTGTCGGAGCGGAGCAAGTTCGCGATTAGCGCGTTCGGCTGCTCCTTCACCGTGTTCGGCAAGCAGGAGCCAGGCGGCAGCAAGAAAGGCAAGTACAACCCGAAGTCAGGCCGCGTCGTGATCCGCGACGACAACGACTCCGCAGCAGGCTGGAAGCTGCAGGTCGGCATGGTCGCCGGGGTGCTGATGCGAGGACGCGATCCGTACGAGGGGCCTTTGTCGCTGCACGTCCGGTTCTTCCGCGAACGACCCAAGTCGCACTCCGGGCCACGCGGCGTCCGCCCGTCTGCACCCCGCTACCCGGTGACGAAGCCTGACGCGACGAAGCTGCTGCGCCCCCTTGAGGACGCACTCACTGGGATCATCTGGAAGGACGACGCCCAGATCGTAACGCAGCACGTGGAGAAGAGGTACTGCGCGACGGGGGAGGAACCCCGTGCGGAGATAGAGGTTCGTGTTCTCGCATGAGTGGAGGCTCACGCAATGGATAAGGAAGTACGCAAGCTCGTCCAGTCCATCCAGCACATCCCTGGAGTGGACATCAGCGGCAACGGTGGCAGCAACCACCTGATCGTGAAGTACAACGACAAGTTCGTCACGACGCTACCTTCGACGCCCTCGGATAGCAGGTGGCGCGACAACACGGTAGCGACGCTGCGGCGGCACGGAATCACGCCGGGAACGAAGCCACGCGGGAAGGAGCCGAAGGTGCGCGAACTCATGCCGCTCGAAGAGATCCGCTTGAGGCTCAACAAGATCCGCGAGACACCCGGCGCCACTGCGGCGTTCGCTCGGTACCTGGTCGAGGAAGTCGCACCGAACGCGAACCTGCACAACTACGCTTCCGCGAGGAGCGCAGAGGCTTCGTTGAAGCAGATCCGGAACGGCGGCAGTCCTGCGCCTTGGACGCATGCGCTCATCGACCAGGGTCTGCGCTGGAAGGACAAGCTGCGCCTCGTGGAGGAACCCGTAAGCCTCCAGGAGCAGAAGGTCGCGGAGCAACTTGACATCCTGGACGAGATGGCGCTGATGAGCAACGCGCTGAACCCGAAGGTCCGGGTCGAGGTTGACTTAGCCGTCCTGAACGAGTTCCTGGGGCGATTCGGGATAGCGGTGCGGGCCACATGATCTGCAAGGATGGTGGGGACTGGAAGCGCCGCGTCTGCTCGCTGGGCTGCGCAATGGAGTTCTGGCCTGGGCACGTGTGCGACGGGCAGTTGGAGGCCCACCACGTCATCACGCAGCAGGCGCTACGGAAGCACGGCCTGAAGGATCAGCGCTGGAACACCGACAACGGGATGGCGCTCTGCTACCACGCTCACCGCCGCCATACAAATGCTACGGAGCGGGTGCCGTACGAGGCGCTCCCGCAGGCGGCGATACGGTTCGCGTACGAGTACGGCCTGGATTGGCAACTCGACAGGTACTACCCACGCATGGAGGTGCGAGGATGACAGGCAGGGAAAGCAAAGCAGACATGCGGAAGCGACGCAACGATCGCGTCCGCGAGCAGGTCGAGCAGGTGCTGCTGGAGATCGACCAGCTGGAGCGCACCGGGATGCCGGTCGCACAAGTTCGGTTCGTCCAGTTGGCGAGGCAGGCAGCGGTTCGGCTGAACCTGAGGCTGTGGAAGGCGAACGCGCAGTCGATGCAGGAAGCCGGGGAGGAAGCGCTCGCCAGGTTGCTGGACGGCGAGTGGAAACGCCCACGTGACGGTGGGGAACCCAGGTTCTCGAACACGAACGTGGATTGGGTGCTGAACTTGTGGGAGGCCGCGATCGGCGAGTGGGATATGGAGAAGCGCAAGCCTGCCCAGCAGTCGCTGCTGGAGCCACCACCGAAGTTCAGCGACAGAATCGACAAGGCGATCTTCGCGCCGTTGAAGTACGCAGATGTTCTCAACGCGCTCATGTCAATCAGAGACGACCTTAGGAGGCAGGGACTGTGACAACACTCGAGGACGCACTCGCCGAGACGGCACCCGGCGCGATCTGGAACGGCGCTGAGGCTCTGAAGCCGTACCTCGTCGACATCAACACCCTCGACGAGTCGAAGGAGAACGCACGCAAGGGCGACGTCATGGAACTCGCCGCAAGCCTGAAGCGGTTCGGCCAGGTGCGCGCAATCAGCGTCGACGGCAACGGCACCATCGTCGCCGGACACCACCTCCGGAAAGCCGCGATCGAGCTTGGCTGGACGCACATCGCTGCAGTTCCGAATGAGTTCGCCTCCGACGAGGAACGCATCGCTTACCTGTTCGCGGACAACCAGCTGTCCTCGCTGGGTGGCTACGACGAGCAGAAACTAGGGGAGCAACTCGACCTGCTCGACGCGATGGCGAGCAACGGAACCCTGGAGGGCACCGGCTACACGATGGACACGCTGGAGGACGCGAGGGCGAACTTCGGCAAGATCGCCGAAACGGAGATGCCTGCCGATCTGGAGCGTGGGTACGCGGAGGACGCAGCCGAGGCGGCGGAGCGCGCTGCGAACCTGGGTTCCAGCAAGGCCATGAAGGAGATCGTCCTGATGGTCACACCGGAGCAGCACGAGGAGTTCGGTCGCTACGTTCGGGTTCTGCAGAAGGCGTACGCGACGGACGAGGCTCCTTCGCCGGGAGTGGTCGCTTGCGTGGTGCGTGCCGTGGGCGAGCGGGCCATCTCGATTGACCCGGAGGCGAGCGCTCCCCCCGTAGAGGCGGCTGAAGATGCACAAGACTGAGATCCTGTTCGGCGAAGCGGTGCGCGAGGTCGACCCAGACCCACGCTGGACGGCGGTGGCCCGCTGCGACTGCGGCTGGTACGCTCTCTCGACGCACGGACAGCAGGCCGAACTCGAGGCCCAGCAGCATCTTGAGGAGGCCTCGGTTGAAGCCTGACCTCTCCGAGCGGTTCGTGGTCGAGGAGCACTGGCGTCACTTCCACGACTTCGCCCATTGGGAACGGGCGGTGGGTGGCCCGGACCCGCAGTTGGACACGCTCGCCGCCATGGTGGAAGACTGGGAACTGGTCGACCGTGCCTGGGCGTGCGGGTTGTTTGCAGCGGCATACTGCCTGGGTCCAGCCGAGGCGATCTGGAGGGAGTTCACTCCGGAGCAGGTCGTCGCGGATGAGCCTCGCTGGACGGCTTGGGTCGCTGCGAACTGGCAGGGTCTGCCGCTGCGGCGGGAGCGGCGGGCCGTCAGGACTCCAGGCAAGTTCGCCCGCTGCGTGGCTTCGTATGCGAAGTGGCTCCTGGACTGCGATCCATCCGCTGGCTGGTTCGTGCAGCAGGACTACGAGGCGGGCTTCGCCGAAACGGCTCAGGTCTGGGGGATGGGTCGCTACATCCAGATGAAACTGATGGAGGCCCTGCACCGCTGCGGCGTGGTCGTGACGAGGCAGGATCAGCTGATGGCGAAGGGTGGCTGGTCGCCGCGCACCGGCCTGGCTTCGCTTTACCCGGAGGACGCGTCCTGGCTGACGGGCGGCGATGACGCCGCGACTTGCGCCCGTGTGGAAGCGCGAGCGGCGGAACTGCTGGAGGTGCTGGCCGCGCAGGGGCTGGAGCTCAGCTGGTTCCACCTGCAGGTGTTCCTGTGCGAGTACAAGCAGGCCCTGCGCGGTAAGAAGTACCCTGGTCGCTCGCACGACAGCGAACTGGAGTACTGGCGGCGCAGCCAGGCGCACTTCGGTGGGGAAAGCGGCCTGCTCCCTGCGCGGCAGCGAGCGTTCCCCGCAGAGGTGCTGGGGGAGAGCAGCGGCATGTGGATGGGCGTCCGCGAGGACTGCGAACGCACGCTGATCGACCACGGCTACATGTGGACGGATCTTCTCTACGACTACACCGCCACCACCGACTTCGCTCGACCCAAGGTGCGTGACGAAGTTGAAGCGTAAAACGATCCTCCTGGACTTCGACGGCACGCTGCTCCGGCAGGTAACGTACCCGCCGCAGACGGAGGCACTTTGGGGTTCCGTGGAGATCAGCTGCAAGATTCCGCACGGCGCACTGGCGGCGGTTCCGATTGACCGGCTGGGCAAAACGGACTACGGCGTGGCCAGTGAACTAGCTGCCTCGCAAGGCTCGTGGCTGGATGCAGGCTGGTGGGATCTTTACGCGGTGCTGTTCGAGAATCAATGCCCGCTGAATCTCGTGGAGGAAGTGCGTCCAGGGGTGGTGCCACTGCTGGCGTGGCTTTCTATTACGGGAGGCGTCGATTTGAGGCTGGCCACGGGCAACCACCAGCCGGTAGCGGAGTTGAAGGCGCACCGGAGCGGGCTGTCCCCCTGGCTCGATTTGCAGCACAGCGGATACGGCGCTACCGATGATCGCCGCGATGCGCTTAGAATGGCGCTGGAGGACACTGGTGACGTGATTTACGTGTGCGACACGGCCCGCGACGTGGCTGCAGCGCACGTGCTCGGGATCGAGGCGTTGGCGCTGGTCACCGAGGAGCAAACAGCGGAGCAGCTGGCGGAAGCTGACCACGTCGCCGCGAACGTGCAGGGGCTGAGGGGGGTGCTGGCCGCATGGATGGAAAAGTGAAGATCGGCTGGGAGATTCTGCCGGGCAAGTTATACCAGCGAGGCCTGTTCCCGTCCGGTTATTCGTACGACCGGAAGCTGGCGCTGCTGGAGGTGTTCCGGGTGGGCCTGGTGGTACAACTGGTGCGCGGCGAGGACACCGATTTGCGTGAGCATGCTTGGGGGTCTCGCGACTTCGCATACGTGTACAACCCGATCCCAGATGGCCGCAGCATTCCCGATCTGTCCACGCTTGCCAAGGAGGGGCGGGAAACGATCGAGGCAGGGCAGGCAGTCCTCACGATGTGCCGTGCCGGGCGCAACCGCTCCGGGCTGCTTTCGGGCCTGATCCTGAAGGAACTCGGCTACACGGGCGAGCAGGCCATCCAGTTGATCCAGCAGCAGCGTCCCTTGAGTTTGTACAACGAGCACTTCTGCGACCACCTGAGGGGAGCCGCGTGAACGTTACGTACCTAATCGGCGAGCCAGGCGTCGGCAAAACGACGCTCGTCGAGAACCTCGTTCAAGGCTGGGTGCGGTACGACGTGCGTAAACCATTCGCCCACCAGGTCTACCGGGAAACAGGCGTCGTTCAGCTGGGTCCCGCTCGCGAAGCGTTCGGTGGGACGGACGGTCTGAGTATGAGCGTCCAGCCGAAAGTTGTGGAGTGGCTGAGCAGCTGGGACGGGCCGGAGTTCTCCAACATCCTGGGCGAAGGTGATCGCCTCGCGACGGACTCGTTCTTCCAGGCGGTAGGTGCAGCAGGCGCAACCCTGAACGTCATCCACGTCGTTTGTGATGCGGCGACGGCGGAGCACCGTAGGCAGCAGCGCGCCCAGGACCTGGGTTCCAAGCCGCAAGACCCCACATGGCTGAAGGGGCGCAGGTCGAAGGTGGCGCGCCTTGCGGAAACTTGGGCGACCGCAACGCTGGACACCACGGCGGGCGACGTCTCCCTGGGTGTAATACAATCGGATCCTGTCCTGAGTCTCTTCCTGAAAGGTGCCTGAATGCTTGAGATCCGAGTCCGTAACAAGGTAAGTGCCGAGGAGATGGAGGCGAAGGTCGGCAAGCGGCTGCTCCCGGAGGACATCAACATTCTCATCACCGGCCCGACACGGGTGCTCTCTCCCGAGGGGAAGGTGCTGGCGGTCTACTTGCCGAAGTCGATCAGCCCGGAGCTACGGGAGCAGGTGTTCCCGACGCTGCATTCCCTCAAGAACAGCTACACGTCGAACCGAGGCCTAGCCAGCGGCAGCCAGCGGATCCAGGGAGCGAGCAGCCGCTCGTACGCGATGGCGGTGGACAGCGCGATCGTCGGTGCGTTCGACCGGACGGGACCGAAGCAGTACTGCCGCCTGACGGCCTGGACGGGGCGGGAAACGGAGAAGTGGACGGGCCTGTTCCCGCTGTTCCATCGTGTCGCGCAACTCTTCGAGCAGCACGTCCCGGAGCGGTTCGCCGTACAGGCAGCGGAGGCCCGCAAGACCGCACCCGAGTGGGTCATCCCGGGAACACCGTTCACGACGGTAACGGTGAACAACACATACGCGACCGGAGTCCACACCGATTCCGGCGACCTGGAGGCAGGGTTCTCGACGCTCGTCGTATTCCGCAACGGCGAATTCAAGGGTGGGTGGCTGTGCTTCCCGGAGTACCGCCTGGCGGTGGACATGCAGGACGGCGACTTGCTCCTCATGGACGCTCACGCCTGGCACGGCAATACGGAGTTCGATCCTGCACCCAAGCGGAAGGTCGGTGGCCTGCTCGACGGCGATCCGGGGTTCGAGCGTATCAGCGTCGTCAGTTACTTCCGCACGAAACTCACGGAATGCGGCAGCGCGGAGGACGAGGCAGCGTTGGCCCTCAAGTACGCGGAGAACCGTGGAGCCGCGTTGCTCGGGGAGTAACCTTGGATCCCGTGGAGGAAAAACCCTGGGCAGATCAGGAGCTGGAGGACATCACGTTCGACCACTCCCGTGCGCCCAACGACAACGAGAAGCAGGACTACCTCCGGTTCCTAGCGGAAGGCGTCGGCCACTACACCGCTGCGAAACTCACGGGCAAGACGGCTTCGGCATTCAGGTCGGCAAGGAGGCGGGACGTGCGGTTCGGTGCGCTCGCAGCGGCAGCGGAGAAGGTTGCGCAGGACGAGGGTGCGCTGGAGGAAACGATCCGGGGCAACATGATCGGCGTAGCCCTCGGCCACCTACTCAGCGAGGACAAGGATGAGCACCCGAAAGCGTTCGAGGCGCTCATGAAGCTCGCGGAGATGAAACTGCCGGAGCTTGAGTACAAGCGCACTCGTTCGGTGCGCCACGGGCAGGACGGCCCGTTCGAGATCCTCGTGGGGGCGAAGGTGACACCGGAGTGGCTGGCTTCCCTGACGGACGAGCAGCTCGCCGCACTGGAGGCGGCGCAGGCAATCCTGGAGGCAGGGCAGCAGGGCCTACGCGCAATCGAGGGGGGCCAGTCGTGAGTGCGCCCGACCGGGTGCTGCAAAGCCCCGCAGGGTTCTGCTGGTGCGGCTCTCCGTTGGCGCTTGAGGCAGGCCACCGCTTCGACGACGGGACGAAATGGGTGTGGGCGCGCTGCGCTGAGGGGCATTTGTCGAAGGAGCGGGAGATCCAGAACCTGGGTTCCAGCCGTTGAGCCTCATCACGCTGAACTCCGAGGAACTCCGCGCCGAACGGGAACGCCGTGCGAACCAGGAGTCCTACGCGGAGCAAGCACAGCGCTGGTCGGACTCGCTACGCGCGTACGTGCGGGCTGCGTGGAGCACGGTGGAGCCGCACAACGCTTTCGTGGACGGCTGGCACATCGATGCGGTAGCCGACGCACTACAGTCCGTGACGGAGGGGAAAATCCGAAAGCTGCAGATCTGGGTGCCCCCCGGCAGTATGAAGTCGCGGTTGGTCAGCATCATGTGGCCGACGTGGGAGTGGACGCGCAAACCGGAGATCCGCTATCTGACAGCCTCCTACGGCGACCGGCTGTCCCGCGACCTGACGTTCCGCTCGCGTAGCCTCATCCAGTCGACTTGGTACCAGGACAGGTGGGGCCACGTCTTCCAGATCCCACGAGGCCGCGAGATGCTCTCCGAGTACTCGAACGACCAGGGTGGCCAGCGGATTAGCACCACACCGGGCGGCACGGGCACAGGACGCCACGCCGATCGAATCATCATCGACGACCCGATCAACGCGCAGGCCGCAGACGCGACGACGGACACGGTGTTGGAGCAGGTGATCCAGTGGTACGACGGCGTCCTCTCGACCCGCTTCGCCGACGTGCGGACGGGCGTGGAGGTCATCGTGATGCAGCGCCTCCACGAACGCGACCTGGCTGCACACGCGCTAAGTTACGGGCCGCAGGACTGGGAGATCCTCTGCCTGCCGGAACGCTACGAAGCAGGCCACCCGTACGCGTGGCGCAAAGACCCGCGAACTGAGGGCGAACTCTTGTGGCCGGAGCGGTTCCCGCTGGAGGAAACCATCAAGCGCGCCGCGAAGCTCGGCTCCCACCGGGCAGCGGGGCAGCTGCAGCAGCGGCCAGCCGCTCGCGAGGGTGAGTTGCTGAAGCGGGCGCACTGGAAGTACTACCCGCGAGCGAACTGGGATGCGAGCAAGTGGCCGGAACGATTCCGCCTGGTCGTGTCGAGTTGGGATACTTCGTTCAAGGACAAGACCAGTTCGGACTACGTGGCGGGGCAGGTGTGGGGCGCGACGGGCGCGAACAAGTTCCTGCTCAGGCTGACGAAGCAGCGGATGGCTCTCGGCGCAACTAAACGGGCCATCCAGGAGTACGACGCGTGGATGCGGAAGACGTTCCCCGGCGTCCCGATCTACCATCTGATTGAGAAGTCAGCGAACGGCGTCGAGGTCATCGCGGAACTGAAGCGGGAGATTCCAGGGATCCTGGCGGTAACGGTGAGCACGGACAAGGTGCTGCGCGCTGAGGCAGCCGAACCAAGCCTGGAGTCGGGCAGCATCTGGGTGCCCGGCTCCGCCCTCGGCGACGGTAGCGACTACGACCCGGCCCTGACCCCAGCGGACGTGCAGGAGTTCATCGAGAGTTGCGCGGCGTTCCCGATGGGGGCGCACGACGACGACGTGGATGCGTTCACGCAGGCGATCAACTGGATGAACTCGCGGGCGAAGCGGTCGGTGCGCATGACGGTGGCGGAAGGAGTGTTGTAGGTGGCCGTCGCAGTTGACCCGCTCTCCTGCCTGGACGACTGGACGAGAACCCAGGTTCCAGCCCCCGGCACCCGGCTGACCGGCGAGTGGTACAAGGTCGCTTGTGTCTGCGGCCGCACCTTCGACATGAAGGCCAGGGCGTATCGCTCCTACCTCGCCGGAGAACGCTCGGCGTTCTGCCGCTACTGCGACACCCGGCGCGGCATCCCTCGGCCCATCGTCACGAACGAGCACTGCATGTTCTGGCTGCTGCGCTTCTCCGCCGACGAGATCAAGGAGCTGGCCGAGGCGTGTTGGGGGCAGCGTGAGTTCTGGGGAACCGAGTGGCGCGACGACTTCGACTGGGAGCACACGGTACGGGAGGGGTTCCGTGGAAAGCTGGAAACCCAACCCCTTGTAAACCCCGCGTGATTGTGTTATAGTGGTGGGGTCATACGGCATGGAGGTGCCAAAGATGAAGTCTTACACGGTGTGGTTCGGTTCGGTCGCCCCTTCCAACGAACAGCGCTGGTGGGTTCTGGACGACGAGGCAGAGGCAAAGTGGGGCTGGCTCGCGAAGCCTGCCGCTGGGCCGTTCGCGACAGTCGAGGCGGCTGAGTCGGTCAAAGAGGCGATCGAGTTCTCCGAGTACCAAGTGGCTGTGACCCCGTCGTGAGCGCACACGATCGCTGGCTCGCGAACTACGGTGTTGGCCCCGCCACCGTCTACTGCGCCAACCCGGCCTGCCAGTACCACGAGGGCACGGAGGTCACGTACGTCAGCGAGTACGGGCAGGGCTGGTACGAGCCTGAAGAGTGCCCGAGTTGCGGTGGGGAGTGGCTGGAGGACGCACCGGAGCCAGCGGTGCCTTTCGACCCGCAGCTGACGGATGAGGAGAACCTGGCATGAGCACCTGGATCCAGATGTCGGATAACCCCGACGTGTGGTACGAGGTTGACGAGACACCGGACGAGATCGTCGAGTTCCTAGCGGGCAGCGACAACTCACAGCGCCACTTCCTGCGACTGACGACGCTCGGCGGTAAGCACGTGTACGTGAACGTCGACCAGATCATCTCGTTCGGGGAGGACTCATGAAGGCGGCAGTCCAACTCTCGAACGGCGATGCCTGGAACGTCCCGTACACCCTCGACGAGCTTCGCGGCATGATCCGTGACTCGACGGACGGGATGCTGATCCTGAAAACAGAGGCAGGCCCGAACATGCTGGTGCTGATCAACCACGTGGTTTGCGTGAGGCAGTTCGGTGCCTAGTTCCCCGGCGAACTTCCACGTGTACGTCATGCGCGGCTTGCCGAACGGTGGCTGGGCACCGCACCCGATTGCCCGCTGCGAAGAGGACGGGCTGGGCGCTTGCTTGCGGGTTCTCCACGAGGAGGCGCAGATCACGGCACGTGACACCATCGGAATCCTGATGCGCGACTCCGGCGAGGAGCGCGGTACGTGGCTGGTGAATCCGTTCTCATGATCGACATCCTGATCCCGGTGCTGGGTCGCCCCGACAACGCGGAGCGCGTCATCGCCTCGATTGTTTCCAGCACGCGCACACGCTGGACGGCGTGGTTCATTGCTTCCCCTGGCGACGACGCAGAACTGGACGCGCTCGACAAGGTGCAGGGCCGTTACCCGGAGATCGGGATCATCGTGCGCGGTGAGCCAGCGGGGCCGGGGGACTTCGCGAAGAAGCAGAACCTGGGTTTCCAGATCAGTGGCTACGGAGAGGCGCACCCGTTCGTGTTCCTGGGTGCCGACGACCTGGAGTTCATGCCTGGCTGGGATGCGTTCGCCCTGGAAACAGCGGAGCGCACCGGCCTCGCTGTAATCGGCACCGTGGACGAAGCGAACCCGCTCGTAACGAAGGGGGCGCACAGCACCCACACGCTCGTTAGAAGGGCTTACACGGACGCAGAGGGACTGACCTGGGACCGCAAGCCAGGGCAGGTGTACGCGGAGTGCTACGACCACCAGTGCGTCGACAACGAACTTGTCGCTGTAGCGAAGGAACGCGGGCAGTGGGCATTCGCGCACGGCGCGATCGTGAAGCACCGTCACCCACTGTTCGACCGGACGGTAGCGAAGGACGCAACGTACGAGAAGGCTTTGGCGCACGGCGCAGACGACATCCAGCTGTTCCGGCAGCGGCAGCGTACGCTAGGAGGCCGATCGTGAAGACGCTGCTGCTCCAGCCCCACTCCGACGACCTCGTCCTGTTCGCCGCATACCAGTGCCTTGCTTGGAAGTCAGACGTGGCAACGCTGTTCCCCGCCGCCGACAAAGGCGAGGCAGCCGTCCGCCGCCGCGAGGACTACGACGCGATGGCCATGCTAGGCTGCGAACTGCTGCTGGACTGGAACCTGGGTTCCGAGGGGAAGCCGAACTACGGGCAGCTGCGCCAGCGCCTCACGGAAGCGGCGAGGGACTACGAGCATTGCGTTGCCCCGATGTACGAGGAAGGTGGCCACGACGAGCACAACGGCGTCGCGATGTTGGCGCAGGAAGCGTTCGGACTGACGCGGCTGACGCGGTACTCGACGTACGTGAGGGGTTGCGGGCGCTCGCGGACTGGAAGCGAAGTGGGGCCAGGGCAAGGCTGGGCGGCGCTGAAGTTCCGGGCGATGGGCTGCTACGCCAGCCAGATCGAGCGCGCCTCCACCCGTTCCTGGTTCGCTGCGGATGACTGCCTGCGGGAGTGGATCGCGTAGTGCCGCGCTACATCTGGATCCTGGACTACAACGAGTACCACGACAGCGGCGGCGGCGAGTTGGGGTACTACGGCACGCTCGCTCGCGCAGAGGCCGCGCTCACCAAGATGCTGGCCGGGCGGCAGGTGGAACGAACGGTTTCCGAGGACGGCCATTGCGTCCAGTTCGACTTCCCCTCCAAACCAGGCTCTTACGGCTACCGAGAGCCTGGTTACTCGATCATCAGGACGGTGGTGGAGTGAGCCTCCGCGACATAGAGCGCGACAGCATCAGGACGTTCGTGCAGCGGTGCGCCGACGAAGGACTGCTGAGCGGGCGGGTGCTCGATCTGGGATGCGGAACCAGTCCGTACGAGCCGATAGTGCGGGAAGCCGGAGGGGACTACTGGGGATACGACAGCCCGACTAACCCCGGCTACGTCGCAGCGCCAGCGGGCAGCGTTTACCACATGCCGTGGGAGTGGTTCCCGGACGACTGGGACGCGATCCTCTGCACCCAAGTCATCCAGTACGTGGAGGACTACAAGGAGTGGCTCCGCGAGATTCGCAGCGGCCTGACCGGGAACGGCGGGACGCTCATCATGACGGGGCCGACAGCTTGGCCGATCGTGGAGCAGGACGATCTTTGGCGATTCACACCTACGGCGATGCGGGGGCTGCTGTCGCCATACCGGGAGGTAAGCGTGGAGGAGCGTGCGCACGTGGTGTTCGAGGGGGAGCGCTGGTGCCTAGGCTGGCAGGCGGTGGCGAAAGCATGAGGATCGTGGTTGACATAGGCTCGGCGGCGCACGGTGGCGACACCTCCATTCCGCATCTCGTCGAGGAATACCGGCCTGACGTCCTCTACGGGCTGGACCCACAAACCCGAGAGGCAACCTACGACCTGGATGGAACGCTCGTCCTGGAGCGACCGTGGGCTGCCTGGACGTATAACGGCACCGTAGGGTGGGGTGGTCGAGGTTTGGGCGGGCAGGTGCGGGAGGTTGGAACCCAGGTTCCATGCGTCGACCTCGCCGAGTTCCTCGATGCTCTCGCCCCGGCGTTTCCCGACCAGCCGGAAGAAGATCAGTTGATCGTGAAGATGGACGCGGAGGGCGCTGAGTACACGCTGCTCCCGTACCTGGCCGCGCACGGCTGGGGCGTCGACTTGGGAATCGAGGTGCTCCGGGTGGAGTGGCACTGCGAGCTTTGCGGCTACGGCATCTGGCACGGCGTCCACCCCGTTGAGTGCGCCAACGATGGCCCAGAGTGGCACACCCGGAAGGCGGCGATCATCGAGTCGCTCGCTTGCCCCGTTGAGGAGTGGGCGCGATGAGGGTTCTCGGCTTCCTTTTCGTGCTGCTCGGGGCATTCTGGACGTTCTGGCTTGCGTACGACGTTACGGACAAAGCATCCATCGGCGTAGACGCTGCCTTTGTCGTCCTCAGCGTTCTGATGGTAATCTGGGCGGGGCAGAACTCGTGAGCAGCCTCGCTTGCGAACACGACTGGCTCCGCGCCCCCGACCGCGACCTGCTTGCTGGGTTCCCCCTCGTGTACATCGAGATGGCGTTCTACTGCCGGAAGTGCGCGGAGACAAAACGAACGGTGCTGCTCGACCGCCGCGAGACCAGCGACCGGCCCGTCTACGTTGGTGATGGAAAGTGAGCACCACCCTCGTCTACAAGGTTGCGCTGACGGCGTGGCTGATGCTGCTCGCGGTCGGCTCCGTCTGGGCGTACGTGCTGTTGCGGGTGTTCGCGTGAACGTCTCGGCTTGCCTCGTGACGCGGGGCGACCATGAGGAGGGGCTTCAGCAGATCATCGAGTCCCTCCCACACGACTGGGAGATCGTGATCTGGGACAACGGCGAGCGGATGGTTTCGCGCAGCGACGGCTGGGCTGAAGTGTGCTCCGACCTCTCCGTCTACGGCCGTTACGCGGCTATCGAGTTCGCGAGCCACGAATGTATCTACGTTCAGGATGACGACGTGATCGTGAGCGACCCGCAATCCATCGTGGACGCCTGGGAGCATCTGATCGTGTTGAGCGACATGCCAGCCGAGTACAAGGTCGTCTGCAACATGCCGCCGGAGTTCCGGCCGCACTACCCTGATTCGGCGCTGGTCGGCTTCGGCGCAGCGTTCCACCGCGACGCACCTCGGAGAGCGTTCCAGCGTTTCGAGCAGGCCATGCGACCTATCGGAGGTCCGGGAGACCCATTCTGCGAGCCAGGTCTGTTCAACCGTCGCGCCGACAACGTGTTCACGGTGCTGACGCCGCGAGTCCTCGTCGACGTGCCGAAAACCGACCTGCCCTACGCCAGCGACGACAACCGAATGTGGAGGCAGGCTTCCCACGTGGGCGAACGCGACAGGATGATCGAGCTTACGCGCCAGGTACGTGATGGACGGTGACGAACTCTTGGTGTGGCTCTGGATCGCAGCAGGCCTGGTTGCGTGGTTCGACGGGATCGCCCTCATGCTGAGGTGGCTGGCGTGAGCGTTCACACGATCTGGGTTCCAGCAGGCTGGAGCGCCGAGCAGGTTTGGGAGGCGATCAGGCGCGGCGAGCCGATCGTGCCGCTGGAGGACGATGAGGCTGGCGTCTGGGTCAACGTCGACGACGACGGGAAGGTGATCAAGTGATTTGGCCCCCGACTAAGGCAAGATCGTCAGAGTCCCGCGCTGCCGGGGGCCGCAGCCAGTATACTTCCTACCGTCAGGGTTCCCGAACGCTAGGAGGCAAGCATGGCCAATGAGGCCGAAGTTTTCGCACCTGAACCAACGAACGGCTCGGCACCACAAATCGCTTACGAGTACCCGTTCGTCGTTGAGTTCACGTTGCAGGGCGTCTGCCCTATCCTCTTCCACCGCTGGAACGTGGAGGGAATCGAGGAGAAGAGCAACGCCAAGAAGGGCAGCACCGCCAAGAAAACCGACAACATCGAGTCGTACGTCTACCGCGACGACGAGGGCAACATCGCGATCCCCGGCTACTACGTCCACGGTGCACTCGTCCACGCGGCGAAGTTCCGGCAGGACCCGCGCTCCCCGCGCAAGTCGGCGATGGATCTCTACAAGGCTGCCGTCGCTCCGATGACGCAGTTGGCTTCGCTAGGAGAGGCGAAATGGGACTTCGTCGACAAGCGCCGCGTCACGGTGCAGCGCGCAGGCATCACCCGCCACCGCCCTGGGTTCAACGAGGGCTGGCAGGCAACGTTCGAGTTCGCAGTTCTTCTGCCCGAGTACGTCGCGCCCATGGACTTCCTGGACGTGCTCTCGTTGGCAGGCAAGGTCGTCGGCCTAGCAGATCACCGGCCGACGTACGGGCGCTTCGCGGTCACTAAGTTCGAGAGCCGCGAAGCGTGACTAAGGCACGGTCCGGTAAGGCGTGCTGGGCTCCGGCGTGGTGCGGAATGGTATGCCAAGCCGAGGTTAGGTGTGCCGAGGCACGGCGTGGTATGGGCTACCCCCACGGTGAACAGCCGTGGGGGTAGCAATTTTGTATCTGGCTTGGAATCGCAGAGAGTTCGTCGAAGCAACGTTTCCACAGTTGCTGGCGTCCACAGACTGGGGGCTCGTTGATAAACTCTCCGTCTACGACGACGGGTCGGAAGACGGCACGCGGGAATTCTTGTACGAACAAATCCATTCTTGCCCGGTGCCGTACGAGTTGATCGAGACGCCTGGTACTGGGCCAGTCGAGGCAATGAATAGTTTCGTCGCCTCGACTGATAGCGAGTGGTTCTTCAAGACTGACAATGACATCATGCTGCCGCCGGGATACCTCCCAGCGATGCTTTCCGTTATCACTGCGTACCCGCAGATTGACGCACTCGGCTGCGAAGCGGGGCGTACTTCGCTCCCACCCGTGAACGCGCAGGGCATCGCCGACGTGACCGCGCTCGACTACCCGTACTCGTGGGAGCCAGGCAGCCACATCGGCGGGATCGGCCTCATCAGAACCCAGGTTCTCGGCAGGCGACCGAAGATGGCCGCGAACGGGGAGGGTGGTCGTTACGGCTGGACTGAGTTCCAGTCACAGTGGCATTTGGAGCGTGGCTGGATTCAGCCCGACATCCCGGTCTGCTCTCTCGACCAGGTGCCGTTCGATCCGTGGCAGCAGTACGCGATCGATTACCGGGCACGAGGCTGGTCGCGTAACCGAATGTGGCCACAGTACCATGCACGCTGGATGCGGCGCTATTGGAACTGGTGGCACCCCGAGGAGGCAGAAGATGAATGAATCTACGGAACGCGGTTCGCTGCTCGCAGCCGAGCGATTGGCCGAGTTGGAGGACGCCCTCGTTGTCGCTCGCGCTGCGTACGACGACGCTGCCACCGCACTCCGCAAGGCTCACCAAGCGTGGAAAGAAGCGCATATGGTCGCGCATCCCGAGTCGTGGACAGAGGTCAGACTGGTTCGCCAGCGGGACGACGGGCAGGCCATCTCCAATCCGGTGTTCGGGCTATGACCGGGATGCGAACCACGCACCTCGCTCCGAGGATTCCTTCATGAAGCTCGTCGCGTACCTCATCGTCCAGCCCGACATCGAACTGGCCCGTTACCTGCGCCCGGTGATCGAGTCGCTACACGGCTTCTGCGACGAAATCAGGCTCTGGCATGACGGCGGGTCGCCTGAGTCGATCGCGGAGCTTAGAAGGCTGCCTGTATCCGCGCAGGGTACGCAGCACAGCACGTTCTTCCACCACGAAGGCGCAGCAAGGCAGCACGCGCTGGAGTGGGCGCTGGAAGCGAACCCAACCCACATCCTCGCTATCGACGGCGACGAGATAGTGACGGACGGCGAGGCTCTACGCGCAGCCCTGATCGCGGGTGCAGGCGCGGTCGGGTTGTGCATGCAGGAAGTCTGGAAAGCACGCGAAGCAGGACTCGCGATTCGGATGGACGGTGGCTGGAAGCCACACCCGATCCCGATCGTATTCCAGCCCACCCGCCGGATGCGTATCCCGAATCAGGCCGCGATGTCCGGGCGGGTGCCCCCAGAGGCGGTGCGGGGCTGGAGGCGGAACTGCGTCACGGAAGTCCTTCACTTGGGTTACGCGAACGAGTCCGAGCGGGCAGCGAGGTGGGCGAGATACGCACATCGTGGTGGCTTCGGCCACGCGAACGCGCACGTGGACAGCATCATGTGGCCCGACTCCCGCGTCACGTTGTGCTGGCAGGAATGGCCGAGCACCGTACCGGAGGCAGTCCGCGAGCAGGTGATTGCGATCGCGGGAAGGGTTCTCGTCGCGGACGAGGAACCTGGGTTCTAACCAACAGCATGGAGGTGCTGGGATGTTCGATGATCTAACTGCCGGTGAGCTAGCAATGTTGGGCCATTCGCTACGGATGGTTCCTGAAAATGCCTGCCTCACCGAAGGCCCTCTCGTTAAAGATCGGCTGGCCTTCTTCCACGAGATCCCGGAGTTCGTTTCTCTTTGGGAGAAGGTTGCGGAGGCCCTTCGTGAGCGCGAGGACATGGAGCCGCACCGATGACCCGCCGCCACGCGAGCCACACTTCCGACATGCGGAAAGCCGCACACGGCGACGTCACCGCCCTGACGGTGTTCTACGCGCTCCTGTTCGGCGCGATCGTCGCAGGCAGGTTCGGCTGGTGGGGCCTCACCGCCTACGCGCTCGTTGTGGTTCCGCTGCTGACGCGCTGGGTGTACCAGCGAGGACTGAGCGCACCTTGATGGAAGCGATCACGAACATCGTCCTGTTCCTGGGTATCGCCCTCTTCGCAGGTGCTCCCCTCTGGATGGCCTGCTACATCGCCTGGGAGATCGCTACGGACAAGTGGGGCGAGACGTGCTCTAAGTGCCACACGACGATTTACACGGAGGGCTGCCGCTGCACGAAAGGTCACCGCCGATGAACCCGGAGGAACTTCTACTTCGCATCCGTGAGGCAGCGGAGGCGGTCGGCGACGCAGCCGACGAGTGCCGTGGCGACGAAGCCGTACGTGGCGAAACTTGGGTGGCGCTCGACTGGGCCGCGACCAAGATGGACGAGCTTCACCGCGAAGTGCAGTACGACGTTCTAACCGCGCCGAAGGTTGGCGCCTAGCCCATCCCAGGAAATGCCCTGGGCCGTCTCAGCGAGAGGAATGGATGAATCCGACGCCTTACCTTCACCCTGTTGGCCGCGCTCCTTACAGCGGCTCCTGCGTACGCACAGAACGTGAAGAAACATGATCCACTCCCCGGCCGCACCGCACGGGTCATCGTTGCAACCTGGAAGTGCGAGGACAAACTCCCCCGTCCCCGCACCCACGCCTACTCGCCCTGGAAGCCACACTCGCACGGCTTCCGCGTCGCTCAACTGAACCAATGGAAGCTTCGACTGAAAGCATGCCACGCAACCCTCAAACGGTCGCTGCCGAACACGGAGGACTGGCGCACAGCCGTCAACATCGTCCAGCGTGTCTACCCCGGCACCCGCGACTGGCTCCTCTTCATCTCCCACCGCGAAGGGGGCTGGGGGCCGTTCGTCATGAACCACCAGGGATCAGGGGCAGGCGGCTGGATGCAGTTCATGTCGTCGACGTACTACGCCTACAACGACCGTGCCTACGCCGACCTGCGACGCAGGGGCTGGCGAATAGACCCACGCACGAACTACTGGCAGCACCCGATGGGACAGGCCGTCACGGCTGCGTTCATGCGTTACACGGGACTCGACGGGTGCCACTGGTGTCTGTGAACCAACGATGCATGGAGGGTTGGAATGCCTAGGTTCCGCAAGAAGCCGGTCGAGATCGAGGCTAGGGTCTGGGAAGGATACAACTGGGACGAGATGGTTGAGTTCGTGGGGCGCGGCATCGCGAAGACTGGGGCGACGCTTCATATCCAAACGCTCGAAGGGACAATGCACGCTAGGCCGGGAGACTGGATCATCAAGGGCGTACAGGGCGAGTTCTACCCTTGTAAGCCAGACATCTTCGAGGCCACGTACCTGGGGCCGTGGGTGACGTGCGAGGACTGCGGGAACGACCACCTCGAAAGCGAGCAGGCGGGCCACGATCTGTGGTTCAAGACCCGCGAGGCCCAAGGCGTCCCGGCATGAACACTCCATACTGGTGGGAAACACTGCTCCTGCTCGCAGCTGCGTACCGGGTGTGGCGTCTGATCGCATTCGACACGATCACGGAGAAACCCAGAACCCAGGTTCTCAGGTGGCTCGACCGGAAGGGCGAGGACAAGTGGGCGATCTTCCTGACATGCCCCTGGTGCGCCGGGTTCTGGATTACCGGGGTAGCCCTCGGCACGTACTGCGCGGTGTTCGGCTGGATCGGCCTCATGAGTTTCCTGACGCACTGGTTCGCGATGAGCCTCGCGGTTGGGCTGCTCGGCAGCAAGGTCGACACGTGAACGCCGTTGTGAGCATACAGGTCGACATCAGCACGCAAATCCAGGAACTCTGCGAAGCGTTCGGCCTAGCGGTCAACGACGTCACGAACATCGACATCTGGCCGGGGAAAAGCCGCGTCACCGTCACGACCCTCCGTCGCGACGAACACAACCAAGCGTTCCTAGAGAACGGCGACGTAGCAACAACCGTGCACGACTTCAAGGTACGCACCTACAAGTGATCCCTCCAGCGCTATAATCGCGCACGCAACCCGCGTAACCCAACCACCACCCGCCGCCCAACACAGTAACCTTCCACCCCGTGCCCTGCGGATGCCGCCAAAACCGACCCGAGCCACCCAGCACACCTCGGGCCGCACGCACCCCCAATCCTGGCCCTGTACAGAAACGCGACGTACGGCAGCCCCGCATCAGCGACCCACGTGCACCAGGCTCTGAATGGACCGGCAGGCCCGCAACACCTCCTGAGGCCTGAGCATGGCTGAACTCGTCCGGGAGTACGGCGAGCTAGGCTGGCAAACTGGTGAGCCCACGGGTGGTGGGGGTGGCTCCCAGGATCTAGCGCAAGTACTCGCTCAGGGTGGCGACCCGGACGGCAACTCGATCACGGGGCCGCTCGTTATCGACCTCCAGGCTTTCGCGGATCCCAGCCCGAGAGTCGTCGACATCATCGGGATGCCGGGGCAGTCCTCGAATACGCTTAACATCACGTCAGGCGACGGGGCCACTGGCTACATGGCGGCGTTCTCCAGTTGGGACGGCCAGAACTTCTCGGTTCGTCAGGACGGTGTGTACTGGCAGGACGCCGACGGCAATGATGTGTTCGAGGTCGGCCCTACTGGCGCTGTCACGATCAGCCCGAGCGACACGGACGCTCCGCTCATGCGGGTCATTTCCCCTGCCGACTTCGCGGACGACAATGGCAACTTCGTTCTATTCGAGACTCCTGAGGACGGCGTGATCTGCCAGATCGACGCCTATTCCGACATCACGCTGTACGGGGCGACGGGGCAGGGCCAGTCTGCGCTGTTCCTGCAGTCGAGAGACGATGTGAACTACAGGAGCCAGATCGGGAGCGGCTACCCCGGCGGCGCGGTGATAGGCGTCTTGGCGCCCGACTCGATGGACGTTCCCCACAACACGTTCCAGTTGTATTGCCTCGGCTACTTCGACATGCGGGAGCAGGAGACGGACCCTGCTGCGCCTGACGCGAACAAGGGTGCAGTGTTCATGCGCGACGACGGCTCCGGGAACACCCAGCTTTGCACTCGCTACTCAACAGGAGGCGTAAACGTCGTTCTGACGAACGAGGCTGGGGTGGTGAAGGTGACGGGGCTTCCAACCGCCGATCCCCATGTAGTCGGGCAGTTCTGGAACTCGACGGGAACCGTGAAGGTGAGCGCCGGGTGAACGTGAATGACCGGATCGCGTTGGAGATCGGGCGCGCTATCCTCGCGAAGATCTTCGCGGAGCAGCAGCGCGACGAGGCGCAGGCGAAACTGGATGAAGCAGTGAAGAGGGGGGAGTCAGTTGCCGACCGCTAGCCCCCCAGCGCGCAGCCGTCCTACCCGCCTGACGGTCTCCGACGCTGCACTTACAGCCTCAGCTGAGCGCGTCACAGGTACCCAGGCGAACCGTTACAGGCGTCTCAACCAGGGGTGGCAGCTACAGGTCTTCCAGTACTACAGGGGTCTAGGCGAGTGTTACTTCCCCGCCCAGTTCTACGCCCACGCACTTCCGAGCATCCGCTTCTACGCAGGCGTCCGGGATGCGCAGGGAAACGTAACGGAACTCCAGGCTGATGACTGGGCCAGCCAGCAGTTCGACCGCATCCAGGATCCCGGTGGGGGCCGCTCCCAGCTACTGACGGCATACGGGAAGCTCCAGTTCCTGATCGGCGACTGCTACCTGGTTGGCTTCATCGACGGCGACGAGGAAGGCTGGGAAGTCCTCAGCCCCAGTGAGCTCAGGGGTATCCCTGGTAGCGACGACAAGTTCGCCCGCATCAAGTACCCTGGTGCCCCCATTGAGGAGATCCCTGGACTCCCCGACGACGACTTCCAGCCGATGGCTGACGGCATCGTCGTGTACCGCATCTGGCAGCGTGACCCGGAGTACACGTTCCTCGCGGACTCAGCGGTTCGCAGCGTCCTACCGCTGTACGAGCAGCTAGCGCTCCTGGAGGCATCCGTCACGGCAAGAGCGCGTAGCCGTATCGCGAACGCAAAGGTGCTGTTGATTGCGGACGAACTGGACTTCCCTGCGCCCGACGGGACCAACGACGAGGACCCCGCCGCTGATGCCCTCGCTCAGCGGCTGACCGAGGTGTTCGTGAAGCCCATCCAGCAGCCTGGCACCGCAAGTGCAGTCGCGCCGCCGATGATCCGGGTGCCAAGCGAGATGATCGGCGCGGACTCCGCGATGCGCGTCATCGAGGTCAGCAAGTCCGACGAGGCGTACCGGGAGATCGAGGCTCGCGACGAGATCCGCAACCGGATTGCGCTAGGCCTGGACCTTCCCGCAGAGATCATGCTGGGGAAGGGCGACGCTAATCACTGGTCGGGCTGGGCGATCGACGACGATGCGTGGAAGTCCCATCTGAAGCCACCAACGATTACGTTCTGCGACGACATCGGCAGACAGTACCTACGACCGATTGCGCGGCAGGAGGGGAAACTCAACGAGGATGGCTCCTACACGGGCCTGGCGGCAGCGGAGACGACGGAGGGCGAGCACGAGGAGGTTACGGGCACGCTGATCGTGTGGTACGACGAGAGCGAGGTCGTCAACCACCCGGACCGCACAGAGGACATGCGGCAGGCATTCCGGGATGGCGCAATCGGCTACCCGAAGTACCGCGAAGCAATCGGTGCAGCCCCGACGGACGCACCGACGGAGGAGGAGATCCCACTGATGTTGGCGTTCCTCGGGAAGTCCGGGCCTACTGATCCGACGGCGGAGGAGCCGGTCGACGAGGAGACCACGGACCAGGCGGGGCCGGACGAGAGCGAGGCAGAGGCCGCGCAGCTGCAGGATGAGGACTCGAGTATCCAGGCGAGCGCACTTGCGGAGCGCTGCTTGGGCGCAGCGGAGGTTGCTGTGAGTCGGTGCTATTCGCTCGCAGGGAGCCGTGTAAGGAGCAAGAAGCGCCTGACGGAGCACCCGTCCCCGAACGCGCTGCTGGCGGCTGCAGTCGGCCCTGAGGCTTGCGGGAACCTGGGTTCCACGAACGATCTCGTGAAGGGTGGCGCGGACGACCTGCGTACATTCCTCGTGGCGTCAGGGCTTCCGAGCAGCACAGTGGAGCGAATCGGGAAGCTCGTGGAGGCCCATGCGGCAGCAACTCTGTTCGACCCGGCTCCTTTGGGGCGGCAGGCGGTGGCGTTCGTGCGGCGGGCCGCTGGTGGCATCCGCCAGGTAGCGTGACACGGTTATCCACCGCTGAACACTTTACACCGCCGCTGATAACCGCTAACGTAAGCGGTATGCAGAAAGCGAAGGTCACCGTGTACCTTTCCGAGCCGGTCGTTGCTTCCGTGGAGGAAGTGATGAGGGCGGAGGATCGGACGTTCAGCAACGTGGTTGAGCGTGTGCTGAAGGCAGCGCTGGGTGCAGGTCTTGGAGTCCCCGGTGTAGGGCAAAGGCCAACGGAGACGGGTCCGCTCGAACCGCCGAGTCCTGCACCGGGCGCTGACGAGATCGCAGCTGGGACTAACGGCAATCGTTCCGCTGCGAAGGGAGAGGGCAAACAACGCACGACCAAGGCGAAGAAGCAGGTGGCGAGCCTTGGCTCCGCTACGGCGGGTAACCCTGCGCCCTCTCCCACTATGACTGGCCGTGCGCACAGCAAGCCGCACATGCCCGCGATCCAGTGCCCCTCGCGGGAGTTCGTGGATGGGCGCTGCGTGAAGTGCGGAGCGCTGGCGCGATAGGTTTTCCTACCATGGAGGTGGAGTAGTGAGCACGACATACGACGAACACGAAGCGCAACAGGATGACTACGACCTCGTCGAGATGGCCTGGGTCATCATCGCGAACGTCAGCGAGGGCGACTGGACGAAGCAGCCGCACGAATGGCGCGACGCCGCTTTGAGGTGGCGCGACCAGTACCACATCTTCCTTGAGCACGGTTCCCCAGCGGTGAAGGTGGTGAAGGCATGAGTACGACGTACGAGGAGCAGCGCACCGAGCAGGAGAAGGCAATCGACGCTGAGGTGCTGGGGCGCGTGAAGCGTGGGTTGGCGTGGCTGGAGGAAACGCACGGGCCAGGGTGGGAGGACAAGATCGACCTCGCAACCCTGAACCTGCGGGACGGCAGCGCCTGCGTTCTCGGCCAGGTCTACGCAGGGCAGGGCGAGCCTGACGAGAACGGATTCACCTACGGACTCGAACTGCTTTACGAGAACGACGCGCTGGCTTTCGACGAGGCGTTCGCTATCGAGCAGGCGTTCAACGACTGCGAGGGCAGCGACAACTGGGATGCGCTCCAGGCAGCTTGGGAGCACGTCCTGCTTCCCCGCGTCACGGCGTCATGACGGACCTGCCGCTCCACGTCGTCGCGGAGACCGCTCGGACGATCACGCTGGGCTGGGAGCCACCTGTTGGGGTGGAGTGGTACACGTTCTGGCGGGACGGTGTGAGGGTTGCGAACGCACCCCCGGCCGACAAGGCTGGCGTCGTGAAGAGAACAGTCAGGTTCTCGAAGGGGAAGTCGTACGGGGTGCGGGCGCTAGGCGCGCAGGCGGTTGGTTCGTTTGCGGCGAGTAACTCGGTGGCGTTCAGGACTCTGCCGTGAGTGGATCAGCGGGAGGCCCGGTCTGATGGCCGAAACACCCGCAACACGCTCGCTGTTCGCGTCCGCTGGAAATACGCACCCCGTATGCGTCTGTGGTCACCCGCGCGACTGGCACAGCCGCGGCGGGATGGGCGACTGCGAACACGACGGCGACTGCGGGTGCAAGGCGTTCCGAAGGATGCCGTTGCACGAAGCGTTGCCGAGGATCGTTGAGTTGGCGACGCAGGCGGTAGCCGACCTCGACCAGCTCCGGGAAGACGCGATACGGGAAGTCCTGTCGGGGACGGCTTCCCGTGACCTCATCAGGCGCAACGTCGAACTGCAAGCGATCAACGCTCAGGTCGTGCGCCATGCGGAGGCTGCGGAGGCAGCGAACGAGGCGTTGAAGGCTGCTTTGACCGAGTACGGGTGGCACAAGATCGACCCGGTGTGCGACGCGATCAAAGTCCCGCCCGCTGGCCCCTGCACCTGCGGCTTCGACAAGGTTTTGCACCACGACGAGAACGAGCGGCCCGACTTGCTTCACCGGCTAAAGGGCCTTGAATCGGTGCGCCGTTGCAACGACCCGATGCCGACCGGCGACGGCACCCAGCTTTGCGACCTCTGGCCCGATCACGACGGGCCGCACGTCAACGCCGAAACGTCGAGCGAGTGGAAAAGCCGTGTCTGACCCTTTGATGCTTCTGTGGACGTGTCAGCAGTGCGGCTGGCAGCGCACGGTCGCCGCCCCCGGTTTCGCGGGAGACGGACTCAACCACTACCCCGATGGTCAAACGGCGTGCGGGCCGATCACGGCTCAACGCGACGTTCACTTCTGGTCGCCGGTCGATCCCACAGCCAACGCGACGGACGAGCATGAGTGCGTGTTCGTGGAGGAACAGGAGCCGTCCGGCAGGCTGATCCTGCCGCCCTGCATCGTCTGCGGTACGACCGCGATGGACGCCCTGCATTTCATGCAGAACGGCGGTGAGGCTTCGTGATTCACGGGCCGCGAACCACGCAGCGCGCCGCCACGGCCGAAACCCATCCACGGGAGAGCCGCCGCTGCCCACGGCAGACTTAGCGCGTGACCGTCGCACCTGAGCGCCAGCAACTTTCCGCCGACGAGGCGAACGACAGGTTCGCAGCAGGGCAGCAGGCCGCGTACGCGCTGGAGGAACGTTTGAGGCGGCAGTACGAGTCGAGTTTGTTGGCGACGGCGAGGCGTTGTGTTGCCGCGTACCGGGCTGGAACCCAGGTTCTGACAGCGGCTATGCCACCGAAACCTGAGGGCGACCCGCAGAACCTCAGCCAGCCCCCACAGCCTACGGTCGACGAGGTTGTTGATGGCCCTCTCGCAGCGGTGAGCGCGGAGGCCAGGACGCAGGCGACGCGGCGTAAGGCTGTCGCTGCGGTCGCAGGGGAGATTCTAAGCGGCTTCGGGAGTATCCCGGAGGTAAAGCCTCTGCTGGAGCCACTCGTTAAGAGGCAGGCGGGGGTGCAGGCGGAGCGGATCGTGGCGGGAACGCGGGACGCTGTCGCGAACGTGCTGCTGGACGCACTCGTGGAGGGCTGGAGCGTGGACACGACGGCTGATTACTTGGGTGAGGTGCTGCGGGAGCAGGCCAGGTGGCGAGCGGAGATGCTCGCACGCACCGACCTGATCGCGTTGTCGAACGGGGCAGCGCAGGACGCGGTACTGATCCTGGGTGATCAGGGGCCACAGTTCAAAACCTGGCTTTCCGCTGGGGATGAGCGTGTGCGGGAGTCCCACCAGGACGCGAACCGGCAGACCGTCGGACTGGGCGAGCCATTCAACGTGGGTGGCGCGATGCTCCAGTACCCTGGCGACCCACTAGGCCCTGACGACGAGACGATCAACTGCCGGTGCGTCCACGTGTTCAGCGACACGGCGGCTCCGGTGTTGCGGCACTCATTCGAGGGTGGCAACCTGATGGACGACCAGCTGGCTGTTGCGGCTTCGGGCGCGCTCGACGTGTTGCTCGCCTCATTCGACCCTGCGAAGCACCCACGCAACCCCGCAACCGGGCGGGACAACAAGGAATCGCCGGACGACGGTGGGAAGTTCCGGAGTCGCGTCCCAACCGCCAACCAACTCAACCGTGTAACCCTGGAGGAACGCGAGAAATGGATGCGCGAGGGCCTCACGTTCTACCACAACGGCCCTAGGGCGGCGCTACACAGCATCGCGGAACACGGCTTGCTCCCAGGTGGTGGTGGAGTTGGTGCACCGCACCCCGGCCAGGACTTCGAGCCTGAGGTGCAAGGCGTCTACGGCCACGAGGACGGCGACTGGGCGCGGGAGGAACTTGCACAGGTCAACGAGTTCTCGGAGGCCGAGGAGGAGATGTTCGATACGTACCGCGTGAACGTCCCGCCTGGTAACGCCGACCCATTCGCCCGCGACGAGGAAGATGCGCTGGTTTACACAGCGCGCATTCCGCCTGAGTGGATCGAGGTTCAGGACGAGCGTAACAGGTGGGTGCCCGTGAAGCAAGAGGCAGGGCAGCGCGTTCGACTTGCTTCAGGCTGGGATCCGGCGAAGCACCCACACCGCCCGAAGGGGCGTGGCGGGGGGCAGTGGGCACGCGCCGCCGAGGTAGCGCAGCAGGCAGCAGGGTCGGGGGTTGTGATGGACGTGACGGAAACAGACGAGGCATTGAAGTTGAACCAGATCGTCAGCGAGGAACCAGGGAAGGGCCACGCGAGCGACGCGTTGGACAGCCTCGTGGAGTATGCGGACAGCGCGGGGAAACCCGTCTACCTGAACCCAGCCTCACTCGGAGGGTTGACGCAGGAGCAGTTGGTGGCTTGGTACCGACGGCATGGGTTCGTCCCGGTCGGGAAGGGGATGGTCCACGAGCAGGCCCAGATTTTGGCTGCCGCATTGAGCGCTGACGAGCTTGAGGTGCTGCAGGCAGCGGCAACGCCGTGGCTGGTGCGCTGGCCGCAAACCGAAGCCGCACTGGATTCGCTGCTCGCGAGTTTCGATCCGAGCAAGCACCCACGGAACCCCGCAGGGAAGAATGACGGCATCGAGTCCCCCAGCGACGGCGGGAAGTTCAAGGCGGAGGGCGGGGACGAGCGCATCGACGCGAATCAGGACGGCAGCACGGACGACGCTTGGGCCAGGGAGAACGGGGCGGGCGTCTTGGAGGGGAAGGTCTTGGAGGACTGGCAGGCGGGATACGCCCATGACCCCGACGTGCGTTATGCCGTAACCGATGTAATGGAGGCAGCACCTGGTCTGAAGGGGGAAGTGACGGTGTACCGTGGCTACGGCGACGAGTACGGTTTGAACCCTGGGGAGGACAGGCTGATTTCGACTTCGCTGGTGAAGCGGGTGGCGGCGCAGTACGGTGGGGAGAACTTCACTGCTGGGGATAGCGTGGCCGAGATCCGGCTGCCGAAGGGTTTGCTGGTGGCCTGGAACGGGCTGGAGTCAGAGGTGATTCTGCCACCAGACGTGGAGTTCGAGCAGCAAGACGACGGCACCTGGAGGGCTTCCGCGCCGTTCTGGACGAAGGGACCGGAGGGCAAGCACCCGTAGGGGCAGCCCGCCGCGTGAGGCGCTAACCTTCCCCGTCGTGAACCTCGCTGCTCTCACCGCCGAGGAAACCGAAACCCTCGGCGAAGCGCTGCTGGCCCCAGAGGACGACGTTGTGCTTGCTGCGGCGTTCTCCGCTGATGAGCGCAGGCGACTCGCGAAGAGGGGCGAGGCAATGGAGGACGGGGCGTTCCCGATCCGTAACAAGGCTGATCTTGGGAATGCGATCCAGGCTGTGGGCCGTGCGGCTGACCCAGCGAAAGCGAAGGCGTGGATCAAGCGGCGAGCGAAGGCTTTGGGTGCGGAGGACATGCTGCCGGACGAGTGGCTGACGGCTGCGGCTCCGCCTGCGGTGCTGTACGGCGAGGACGACACGGACGCGGAGAACCGGGCGCGCCAGGCTGAGGAGCTTTGCCCTTACTGTAACGGGACGGGGCAGCGAACGCACGAGGCGATGGCTGCGAGCGCAGGCCTGAACGACTGGGAGGAACCGTACGCGATCAACGGCATGGCAAACGGAACGAACATCACTTTCGCGGGTACGGGGGTCAGCGGCCCTAACGCGCACGTCCACGTTGGCGAGCCGTTCGGCACAGGCCGCGCATTGTTCGACTTCGACCCGTATGGAACCCAGGTTCTCACGGCAGCCGCAGCGGGCCTCGTGCCCGAGGTTCCGCCGCTGGCGTGGTTCGAGATGCCGGAACCGAACGAGCCAACCCCTTTGACGATCACGGCGGACGGCCAGATCTACGGTCATGGGTGGCTTTGGAACACGTGCCACACCGGGCAGCCGGGGCGCTGCACGACGGCACCGCGTTCGCAGTCGGGCTACAAGTTCTTCCACCTGGGTGGAGTTGACACGCAGGAGGGCGTGACGGTCGCGACGGGGAAGATCACGTTCGGTGCAGGCCACGCTCCCTTGACGGCAAGCCGTGCGGGGACGGCAGCGCATTACGACAACACCGCCCACGCTGGCGCGGACGTGGTTGTCCGCGACGGAAAGTGGGGTGGCTGGGTGACGGGCGCACTGCGTCCTGACCTCCCGGCGAAAGTTGTGCGCACCTTGCGGGCTGCTGCGCTGAGTGGAGATTGGCGTTCCGTGAATGGCGCGCTGGAACTCATCGGACTGTTGGCCGTGAACGTGCCGGGGTTCCCGGTGCCGCGAGCGCAGGCCGCACTTGCTGCTTCGGGTGAGCTGGACGAGATGGAGGCCTTGGTGGCAGCGGGGATGCTGTTGCCGACGCTGGACGTGAACGACGAGGAGTGCGAGCCTTGCTTGGACGAGGCGCTGGACGAACTGATTGCGCCGGTCGAGCTTGACGCCTTGTTCCGTTGAAGTCCGGGTCCAGCACCACCCCTCCCGAGCGCACCTTCTCGATAGGCTCGCTGCCAGTCTTGGTGATCTCAGCTGTGAGGTTGTCGCCGATCCAGGTGGAAAGCGGCCCATTGCCTGGCGCACATACCGTGAGTGCCTGCTACGGGCTGACTGTAACGCCGCATACACGCTGATCCTGCAGGACGACGCACTTCCCTGCCCCGGCTTCCCGCAGGCGCTTAGATCGGCGCTGGGGTCCGCTGAGGGGCATCCTGTAGCGTTGTTCACGCCGCGCACCGCACTGAAGTCGAAGGTTGCGTACTGGCAGGCACAGGCGGAGGGGAAAGCGTGGTGCGTGCTGGACAAGCGGGAGTGGGTCAGCGCTTTCCAGCACAGTGGGATCCGAAGCTTGGAATTCACGTGACTTGAAGTCGCGG
>JADMIO010814505.1_pt1 | contig 59719 bp, 44 predicted proteins | sample 8958161 | NCBI WGS metagenome assembly JADMIO01 (sample SAMN16585339, study PRJNA669376) | soil metagenome | isolation source: Crop rotation soil | place: USA: Cullars Rotation, Alabama | collected 2011 | reverse complement strand
AGGACCCCATTCGCCAATCCGGCGGCGACGACAACCTGTACCGCTACGTGGGGAATGACCCCGTCAACAAGGTCGACCCGAGTGGACACAAAGAGGCAAAGGACTCGTCGCCGTTTTCCGAGGCCGGCGAGTGGATCGGCGGATCGCTCGGCGTCGGCACGTCGGGTGACGCCAAGATGAAGATGCGTATCGTGGGACTGACCGACGGTCGCACCCGCGTCACCTTGTACTCCGGACGAATAAATGATGGCGGGTGGCTGGGACGACGAACCGGGGTCGAACCGATCTTTGAGGGGTCACCCGTGGGCGAACACACGTTCGCTCCGGGCGTGACACGCGATCAGGTTTTCAGGTTCTGGCATCGTGTTACCAAGGACAACGAACAGTTCGGCGCCGCGCTTGCCGAGGCCGAGGCGTGGGCGGGTTCGGTGGAAGAAATGGCGCGCTCCGTCCCATTCGGAACGGCGGCGGTTGACATCAACGACCACAAGGTTGGCTGGCGGACGGTAGCAACCACAGCCGGCGACGCCCTGATCTTCGTCGGCGGCCCGAAGGGCAGCGGCGGGAGTTTCGTCCCGGCGATGGGCAAGCTGGGCGGGGGCACGAACACCTTCGTCACCCTCGCCAACTACGGACGCGTCGGCAACGCCACGATCGCGGTCGCGAACACCTCGCTCGGCGCGGTGCAGGCCTATAACGGGGCGGAGGCGATTTCGAAGGGGCGTTACCTCGAGGGCGGCGCCAACATCCTGCTCGGGAGCGTGAACGTCGGGCAGGGGTTGCAAGGTGGGGTGAATTTTGCAAAATCAGCCCGGATTGCGGTGCCGCCGCACCCCACGCCATTGGGTGGTCGGGAGGTGGGAGCCGTTAGTGGCCGGCCGTTCGATCCCGATTTGGCTGGTGGTCCGATTCGCGTTTTAGACACGAAACGAATCAAGGTGACACCGCGCGGCATCGACGTGGTTGAAAGACATCTCGCCCGGTTCGGTCCTGATGCGACGAATCAGGTCAGCGTTGCGCGCCTCCGCGAGATCGCCGCCGGCCACCTCCAGGCCACCCAGTACGATCTGAATTTTTACAGCCACGAACTACGCGAGTACGTGCGCTACCGGCGATTGGGCTGGAAGGCCGGCCAGCCTGCCGATCCAGACGCGGCGTACGACCTCTGGAACCACGCGCACACGGCGACCCTTGAGGATTACCGGATCACCGACGCTGACGTCTATCATCCAATCACGAGGAACCCATGACCCATTCGAGCGCCGAGAGTGCCGTACTGAAGCAAATTCGCCAAGCCCCGGGGCAGTTGTCGTGGTATCAGATTGACCGATCCCTCTCGGAGGGCGGAATGCGGCCGGCGGAGGGCGTGATGAAGTTATTGAGGCAACTGGAGGCGGAGGGACTAATCCGATCGGTCCCCGGTGCGGTCGCCGCCCAGCCCTGTTATGAGTTAACGGATATCGGCGAAGCGAAGGCGGGTAAGGCCTCGGTGTGATCCTCCGCCCGCCATACTACGTCTGGCAGGAACTGAGTTAAGTGCGTTGTCCGGCGTCTGTCCGATCTTCGCCAGCACGCACCTGAGGTACTACTGCCGGTCAATGCCGTCGTTCGGCGCTAGCGATCAATGTCCGTCGCACGGGCTCGCACCGGCCGCGTGGTGACTGGCGAAAAGCCAAATAGTTCCCCCAAATACCGGAAGTGCCTTACGCAGTAGCCTTGAGCCGGTCATACATCGCCCGCACGAATAACTCCGCATTCCGACGCGTGCCCTCGGTCACGACCAGTTCGCCACTCCGCCAGCTCGTCGATCCGGCGAGGTAGCGTTTAACGGCATTGATCCATGGCGTCACGACGGCCGCTTGTCGACCCGGCTCCAGCGACATGCAGCTGATGTCGGGGGTTGAGATTCAGGTCCACCCCGTCTTGGGACACCGCCGCTTCCTCGGAAGACAAATCTCTCAGCAATTCGCGGACCTTTCGTACCGTGTAGGGTCGGTACGGGTCTTGGGGCCCAGCGTAGGACGCGGGCGACGCCAAACCAGATTCTCCCGATGCAGGCACCGGCGATAAGGCGGGGTCCGCGGGACGGACACGTTCCACCACGATAGCCACAACCGGTCCGCCAGATGTCAGAGGGCCGAAAACGGAGGCCAGATGGGCGATCTTGTTTGCAGTCATCGTGTCGGGTCGTCAAACGGCGAGCGTGGATCGTCGGGGGCATCCGAACCACCGGCGACCGTAACCGCCCGCGCACGGCTCCTTCAAACCACGCCAAGCGAACTCGGCCGTCACGACGTGGCAGAGGTGAACCTCCTGATGGCCGCCGGCCTGCCCGGTGCCGAGGAACTGGACGTCGCCCGCTGCCTCGCGACGATCGAGGAGTGGACCGGGGTCGTCGCCGCCGAGACCGAGCGGCACCAGATGAACTTCCAACCCAACCCCTCGTGCCCCACGGTCGCCCACTACCGCGGGTACATGCTGATCAAGACGCTGCGGGACGCGTTCGGCCTCAAGCACCACCTGCTGCCGGACAAGGGCACCGGGTTCGTCGGCGACATCGATCGCCCGTCCGACGGCAACAGCGGCTTCGAGGATGCGCGGCCGGTGTTCATCCACGGGCTGCTCGGCCCCGAGCGGGTCGGCTCCTGCTCGTCGCTGCCCGTGCTGTACGCGGCCGTGGGTATGTCGACAAATTAACATGCCAGTGGTGCCTTAATGATCTTGGAAAACTATTGAAAGTATTGAATGTAGAAAAACTTACTATTTATAGTAATGGCAAGACATCGCCAGATATCATTCAATCAAATCCGTAATTAATGGCATTAAGTTAACCGGTTTCCCTTGGTTTTTGAGCCTCGCCCGTAGCTCGTCCCGGGGCTTGCTCATGAGATCGAACTGCTTGGGTCGGCGTTTTTTGCACCGCGGCTCGACGCGGTTCGGGCGGTGCGGCACCAGCATCAGGTCCGGCATCACGTCGCCCGGACGCGTGTGCCGCATCCACTTGAGCGCGTCGGCGAAGCTCACCCGCGACACCGCCACCGCCTGCCGCTTCGACGCCTCCAGCATCACGACGCGCACCAGGTTGTACGCGAGACAGAACATCGCCAGTTCCTTCCGCACCCCGGCCTCGCTCTTGCAGCGCAGCACGTCCATGTTCATCGTGACCTTGAGGTGGCGGAGGTCGGTCTCCACGTCCCACCGCCGGAGCCTCAGTTCCAACAGTTCGGCGGCGGGATACGTCTTGGGGTCGGTCAGTGTCGTCACCAGCGTGAGGGTGACGCTCCCGAGCCCCGGCCGACGGACCGTGCGGCGCAACTCACGCACGACAATCGACTCGGCCACGGCGTCGTACTCCTCTTTGCTCATCCACAGCGGCTTGGACTTGGGTTTGAAGTACTCGACCAACTGGTCTTCGGTCCCCAACGACCGGATCCAACGCGAGCGGGTCATGCCCGGGACCGCCTTTTTCCCTTCCCCGCAGTGCGGGCGGCCCTTGGCGAAGTCGACGATGCGCTTGTGGTGCACGGGGAACAGCCCGTGTTGTTTGGCCCGTAAAAGCAGGGCCAGGTGCGCGTAGGTCGAGAACGTGTCGTCCCCGACGACCACGTCCCCCTCGTCCAAGTGCGTGTGCACGTCGGCGATGTCGGTCAGGTCGCTCGTCCACATCGGCCGTGCCCAGGCGTCCAGCAGCAAACCCGTGTTCGCGTTGAACAGCACCAGCAGGTGCGCCACCGGAAAGCCGCACCCCGGCTTTTGCCCCGAGGGCGTGCCGAAGGCCTTTCGCAACTCCGGCGTGTCGGGCATGGAGAACGTCGAGCCGTCGACGTGGAACACGCGGTGCCCGTGCCACAAATGCCCCTTCTCACGCGTGGCGTCGAAGGCGGCGTCGCACGCCCGCGTCAGCATCGCGTTGCACAACGGCAGCGGCAGCCGCGACCGCGCCTGGCAGTACGCCGAGGCGGTGAACGTGCCGCCGACGAGGTGCCTGACTTCCGAGCACGGCACGTTGCCGCGGATGATTTGTTGAGTGAACAGCGCGAGCGTGGTGGAGGGGTCCAGTTCCCGCTCGCGATAATCGTGGTGCAGTTCCCGGCAGACGGTCTCGATCGCGTCCCGGTCGAGCACCCCGAGCGGGTCGCGCTTGATACGCTCCAAGGCGAAGGCGATACTCGCCATCCGTGGCCTCCTGTTCTACGGTGTCTTCAGCAAACACCATTGTGGCAGGAGGCCGCATCTTGCGCAAATGTAGTAAGTGCAGTGGCGGCGCGGGGTTATGTTATCTTAATGCCATTAAAATCCGTAATTGGAAGCGATTTAAATGTTAGAATATCGATCTCCCGATGGAAATGTTACAAAGAATCCTGCAATTGCTGAGATAATTGAAAGGATTTTGAACCCGGATTCGAAATACTGGCAAGAAGGATCGGGTGAAGTTTCGTTAGTATTTCATAATCCGGAAGGGCGAAAGTCCTTGCTCATAGTTTTTTATGACGCGAAGGTTGGATTCTTCCTAGAGTACCGCCCCGATAGCACCCGCCACGATCGACTGTTTTCAATTGGTGACGGGAACATGAAAAATCTCGTCACACTTTACGTTAGTGGTGAAGCTCATCGACTGCCGATTGGGGTTTTCGTGCCCGGAAAGTTTGCTGCGAAGGCCGTTGGTGAATTCGCAATAACAGGAAGTCCGTCGGGGGACCTGAAATGGCAGAATCGAAGAGAACTTCATTGGGATGACGACTCTGAGGATGTCCAATAGACCTGTCAACGGACACAGGAGAAGGTGGGCGACATTAGCCCACTCGCTTTTCGGAAGGTCGCGGGTCGGCGTCGTGGCACGGATTCTTTTGCTATAAGCGGCGAGTACGCTGATACCTCACGCCCCTCCACCCCACGCCGGATTCTCCCGGTCCCCCGAACACGCGATCGGGTGAGCCTTCGTGCAGAAGTACCCGCCCCGTGCCTGAAGGTCCGCGGTGACGAAGTCGACGTTCCGGGCACGCTCGGCCCTCACCGCGTCACGTACTTCTTTCATCCCGTCGGGGCTCAGCAGCACGCACCATGTGCCCAAACACCCGCGGAGTTCGAGGATCGTCTTGGCCCCGATGTCGATCGGTTGACGCAGGTGCCGGCCGCAACCGAACCACAGACCCTTCCAGCCTGGCGGCAGTTCGGCCGTCGCGGCGGCGTAGAGGGCGTCGAACCCGGGGCGGATCGTCGCATCATCCTCAAGATTCGTTCGACCCCACATCCGCGGTCGCGGTGTCGAGCATTTTGAGGTTCGTCTACCGGATCGCGTAGTGCGTCCGGTGACGTCTTACGCGAGGGCACGACCTGAACCAAGTGGCTTCGCACTTCGCCCATCATCTGCCTTTGATCTCGCGGCCGGCGCTTTCGCATCGCCTGCTTCGTGTCCTGGTTGACGCACTCGTCCGGGTTCAGTTCCGGCGCGTAGCCGGGCAGGAAAAACAGCTCTATTCGATCGCTTCGCTGCGTGTCGGCCGCGAGCCACGCCGACACCTTCTTCGCCTTGTGCACCGGGTGCGAGTTGACGATCAGGAACAGTTTCCGCCCGCCCGTGCTTCGCAGCAAGCGCGACAGGAAGTCGATGAAGGTGTCGGCGACGAACCGACCCGTGAAGACCTTGAACCGCAGTTCGCCCAGGTTGCGCAACGCCGAGATCATCGAGCACCCGAACCGTTTGCCCGTGGCGGCCACCGTCGGCGTCTTCCCGCGTGGCGCATAGCTCCGGCCGATCTGGTCGTCGGACCTCAGCCCCATCTCGTCGCCCCAGAAGATCCGGGCGTTTTGCGCCTTGGCCTCGGCCCTGATCGTGGGGTACCGCTCCTTCAGCCAGGCCTTCACCGCCGCGTCGTCGCGTTCGTAGGCGCGTCGGGTCGGCTTCTGCGGCGTGAAGCCCCAGCGACGTAGGTACCGGCCGGCCGTGGACAACGACACGCGGCGGCCCGTCCGCCATGCGATCAGTTCGATCACCGCCTCGCGCGACCAGAGCGCGAACGGCAGGCGGAGTCGGTCGCGACAGCCATCCCGGATCATCCGTTTGATCGCGCGTTCGTCGTCGGGATCCACGAGCAGTCCGGGCTTGGGACCTCGCTTCTTCGAGGCCAGCGCCGATGCGACGGCGCCGTTCCACTTCGCCGCCGACTGACGGCTCACCCCGTGCAGCCGAGCTGCCGCCGATGGCGTGAGCTTGTCGTGACGAATCGAGTAGACGACGCGGCGTCGAAGGTCTTCCTGGGCGTCGGGCGACAGCGTGCGAGGGTCCATCCTCTTCATGCTATCCAACACACACGAGGCGACAGAACGTTAAACAAATACTGGCCGGATTAGTAACCCAAGTCGACAGGCAGGTTGTACTCGCGGGCCTCATCGACGGCGGTGGCGTTGCGGTCGACTATGACCTTGGAAACACCCCTCCGGTTGCCCAAGGGGTCGAGCGTGTAGTCGACCCGGCAAAACGCGTCCGGCAGCCAGGAGGCGGTCTGGACGTCGACGGCCCCCGATGGCCACGCACCAACCGCGTGGCCAGTTTGCCCGATCGTAGGGATCCGAGGCGGCCGGCGGCATTGTGAATGTAGGCAAAGCTTCCCCACCCGCCGTGCGGGTGCCGCTCGTACAGGCGTCGCCCGCGCGGCCGTAGCAGGCGATTAGGCCGCAGCGGTGCGGCGGGCGGCAGGGGTGCACGGAAACGCCCCGATCGGTAAGGATTGTGAGTCGGCAACGGGACGACAGGGCGGGGTCAATTTGGGACACGCAGGCCACCTGTCGTACCTTCATGCGGATCGCAGGCTGTGGCTACGCGCTGTAACTGAGCTGGTATGCAGGCGATAATCGGTCGCCGGTTTGTGGAAGAATTGTGGCAGAATCAGTTCGGAAACACTCCGAAAGCCACTTCATAGCCAAGTCACGATTCTAAAGGCAAACACAGGGCGGTGCTAGAATAATGGCATTTTTTGGCGGTCTTTCGAACTGCCGTTCTCAGCTTCGGGACCAAGAGGTCGCAGGTTCAAATCCTGTCACCCCGATTCGGATTTCCTAACGAGGTCCCTCCCTCATCGGGAGCGGCCAATCCTTCCGCCGCATCAATGTTCGACGTCGACTCCGTCTTCGTCGCAAGCATTCTTCGGCCCGTCGGCCCGACATAGGGCTCGATGGGGAAGGGTTCGGCCCCCATGGTCAGCACCGCCACCGCCGGACGCCGCACGGCACGCTTGCCCCACGACTCATCCTTGAACCGGACGAACAGATTGATGTTCAACCGGTCGAACAACTGTCGGACGGCGGCATAGTCCGACTCGATCCCCACCGACCCCGCCAGGTCGCTCGCGACTTTCAGGGCCGCCTCGACCCGCGCGACCGAGTCCGACCTCGCCGACGCGTCACGCTCCAACGCGATGCGCTCCTCCTCCAGTCGTTTCCGCTCGCCGCTCAATTCCTCAAAAACCTGCTGCATCGCGGCCAGTTGCTCGTCCGTGTCCGCCAGCGCCATGTTCCGGCTCACCCGGTCCAACTTCTTCCGGACGCCCTCCAGCGCCTGAGTCGCCTCTGTGTTGTTCCGTCGGACTTCGGTCCCGTCCGCTTCACGCGCCGCCAGCACCTCCAAGCGCTTTCTCAGCTCGGCCAGACGCCCGGCCGAGCCGATCTGCTGTTGGACGCACGCGAGGACCACCCGGGCCGCCTCCGGCCCGTCGATCCGGTTGTGATTGCAACGGGCCCCGTGGGACTGGGTGTACGCCCCGCACCGGTACACGAACGAGTCCTTGTACGGCGTGCGGTACATCGGCCACGTACAGTCCATGTCGAAGACCCGGCCGCCCAGCGGGTTCCGGTCGGGGTCGGGCGAGCGGGGCTTGCCCCGCTGCGTGCCGGCCCGGCGGTCGAGGACCTCCTGCAGTTCGGCGTGTGCCGCCGGGTCCAGCAGCGGCGAGAACTGGCACGGCCCTTCGACGCGAAGCGACGCCGGATTGGTGACGACCTTCGGCTTGCGGTCCTCTCGGAGGTCGCCTTCCTCCAAGTCGCGCGGTCCCTGGGGTCCGAGCCGCTGCTTGTCGCCCATCGACCGCCGGCCGTAACTCAGAATCGCGGCGTTCATCGGGTGCCGGCCGATGTTGGTAACGGTCGTGGCGTGCCACAGCCCGCTGGTCGGGTGTTCGAAGCCGTTGTCGGTGCGGGTGCGGCTGGAATCGGGCGGGGGGATCTGCCCAGTGGCGTTCTGGGCGTTCAGCCACTTGACGATCCGGGTCGCCGGGGTGGTCTTGAGCATCTCCACGATGCGGCGACGGACCTCGAACGTCCCGTCCTCGGCCGGAAGGAATACGACGTGATGGCCGTGGCGCCGGATCGTCTCCCCGTCCTCCAAGGCCCGGATGGGTTTCTCGTCGGGGCCGATGAGCCAACGCCGAAATCCGTACGCCGCCCGGCCGCCCGAACTCTGACCCTTGCGGGCGCGACTAACCTGGGAATGGAGCATCTTGCGGGCCAGTTCCCGACGCTCGGATTCCGCCCGGTCGTAGTCGACCGACGCCATGATCGACTCGGAAAGGTCGGCCTTGGCCCCGAACTTCAGGGGGCCCAAGATGCGGTCCTGAAACACGAGTGAGACGCCGAGTTCCTTGCGGAGGCGGGACTCCAGTGCGATCCCCTCGTGGACCTCGTCGGGCCACGCCAGGCGGTCCCGCCGTGGGATCAGCACGTGGGAGACGGTCCGGTCCCGGGCGACCTCGGCGAACAGGGCGTCGAGCCCCGGTCGGGACAAGACGTTCCCCTTGACGTCCCAGTCGAGGAAGAGGTCGCCGCCCGAAGCGGATCCGCGGCGGATCATTTCGTCGATCGCTTCGGGCCGGCCGTCGAACCGGATCCCCTGCTTACGGCAGAATTCGGCGGCCCACCTGACGTACTCGGAGGGGGTGGTGTCGTGCTTCCCGCCGCTGTCTCGGGTGTAAAACAGCCCGCGGCCTCGATCCGGTCGGGCTTTGAAAGGGGCCTTCGGCTTGGCCATGAGATGCCTCGGTTGCTAATTCCGTCGGCTGCAGTACCAGAGGAACTCGGCGATAGCGTCGAGCAGCGCGCCCTGCTCGTCGGTGGTCGAACTCGACCCGCCGGCCAAAAACACTTCGGTGCCTTGGAGCGGGCTGGGCGTCCACAGTTCGTGTCGGAGCGTCAATCCGAAAACGCTCCGCCGGAGGGTAGCCACTTTCTCGTCCCGTGCCTCGGGAGTGTTCTCGCGGCACCATTGTACGACGTCGAGCAATACCCTGTGTGACGTGGGCAGGAGGGCCCCCCGATGAAAGTCTAGACCCAGATTCTCCCAGTGCCGGAGACGCAGGCCCGACCCCACGCCCGCCAACAAGGCCAGCGGCACCTCCAGGCACGGCGCGTGATGGCCGGCCTTGCCGGCGATCCGGTGCAGCAAATCGGCCGCCCAATCTGCCTCTTGCGTCGCCGCCCGTTCGGTGGCGTCGATCATGGCCCGTGGGATTCCGGGCGGCAGTGAATCGCGTTTGTGTCCTGTCGAAGGTGGCGTCGGTTTGGAATGGTCCATGGATTCGCGACGAATAATCGGCATCGTGCTCGGCGAATTTACTTCATTGATCGAAAAACGCCGGCTACTGCCAGCTTCGACATTATGATGTGTTGTACTTTAGGACCTAGTTTACCTTCCCCAAAGCGAGTTCAAGAATCGCCTGTTGTACACGGACACCTAACATGTCAGGCGGAACAGCGCGCCGCGAATCATTGTTGTCGAAAGGGTAACAGTTCGAATCCCCGCCTTTCCGCTGTCCGAGACACGAAGCCCTTCGACGAGCGCGTTGAAGGGCTTTCTCGTTGATACACCCACACTTGCGCCCTTCAGCACGAAGTTCGAACAGACGAAATTCAGGATTTGACGCTTCTTCGTGTAATCCGCAGTAACCCACGTCTGCGGAATGCTTTGCGAAAGTTCAAACACTTTGAGTGCTTGGCCGGTCCTTCCGTCCTTCTGCCGCTCGCTCGAATGAAGCTGCGAGGCGAGCGTGGCGACGAGGTCGCGGAACTCCGTGTTCTTCGCCGCGAACGTCCCTTCGTCGATGCCGCCGCTCAGGTGCAGATTGAGCAATCGCTCCTGTTGCCGGCGTGTGTCGTCGAGTTGACGCTGAAGGTTCGAGCAGCGCGCCCGAACTTGTGCAAGCTGTTGGGTCGCGGACCCAAGCAGCACCTTGCGGAACCACGCGGCGACCGCCTCCGGCTGGCGGAGCTTGTCCAGAACCGACCGAACCTCGATGTCCACGTCCTCCTCACGCATCCGGTCGCGCGGATGGCCCTCCGACGTGTAAGCCGAGCAGCGGTAATAGACGTACCGCTTGCCGGTCTTCTTCTTGATGACGGACTCGCCGGTGACGGGGCGACCGCAGTGGCCGCAGACCATCAGTTCGCCGCCGTAGAGAAGTTCGTTGGATTTGTAGACCTTGTCGCCGAGTAAGGACTGGACTTGTGTAAAAGTCTGACGATCGACGAGGGGCTGGTGCTTGCCGACCTGCCAGCCGTCGTGCCACTTGATGTCGCCGATCTCATCCAACCTTCTATTCCTCGGCGATCTCGCGCTGGACGGCGGAACCCGCGACGTGCCGCCACAACTGATCGACCGATTGAATGATGCCATCGCGGCCGTACCCTCAACTTCTGTCAAAAGCCGTCGCCGCAAAAAGCCGTGATGGCGAACGAATCATGGTCGCGAAACTGCCGACGGTCGTCTTGAAGGCGATTCATCGCGGAGCGACGGCCAGCTTCATCGGGCGTGCCCGTTTTTCGGGAAGGAGCTAGTTTCGGTACGCAAAGGCGTTGGACCAGTATCGATCCCATAGGCGGTGCTTTGATCGCTATCCAATCCTTTCTTGACCGCCTTGAGCTTGCCTAATTGACGATGCTGCCGCCGCGGCATGTTCCGTCGTTTCTCCTGCACCGTCCTGCACCGTCCTGCACTGTGGCGCGTCATCGAAGCCGCTTACTTCGAGGATATCACCACCGCCCACGTCTCCGCGTTCATCGGCGGCCAGGTGCAGAGCCGAGGCCTCGCCCCGAAGACCGCCAACCGCTACCGCGAGATCCTCTGCCGGCTGTTCAACTGGTCGATGGACGAACGCGGCATCCGCATGCCCGGCAACATCAACCCCGTGAAGAAGGTCGGCCGGTACAAAGAGAAGGCCCCCGAGATCCGATTCCTCACGCTCAAGCAGATCGACGAACAACTCGCCGCCTTGGCCGACAAGCCGCAACTGCAGGTGATGGTCGCCACGCTGATCTACGCCGGTCTCCGCCGGGAGGAGCTTCTCTGGCTCACTCATGACGATATCGACCTCAAGGCCGGCGCTTTCGGCATGCTCCGCATTCGCGCCAAGACCATCGACGGCCGCTCCTGGCAGCCGAAGACCGCCCGGAACCGAGCCGTACCCATCAGCAGTACACTCCGCCGCTACCTCGACGGTTACACACGCCGGATCGTCCCCGGCGGATGGCTCTTTCCCTCACCTGCCGGCACGTGGTGGGACTGCGACAATTTCAGCCATGATCTCACCGCGGCGAACAAATTCGGAGGCCTTCTGTTGTCTTGCCTCGACTATCGGCACACATTCGGCTCACAGTTGGCAATGAAAGGGGAATCCCTGTACAAAATATCTGCACTTATGGGGAATTCGCCGGATATCTGCCGAAAGCATTATGCGGCCGTCGTGCCGGAATCCTTATTGGAAGTCGTTGAATTTACGAGTCCCGTCAACGCACTAACTGCGTTTGGCACCGAAGGCGCGTGAGAGGTGGATCAAGGAGCCTTTAATGTTCTCGGATCTTATTCATTTGGAACGCATCCGCACGTCGCTGTGGGGCCACGGCGAATCCGGCCGCGCGTCCGTAATGGTTGGAGCTGGTCTCAGTTTAAACGCCGACATCGTATCCCCATCGGCTCCGAGATTCCCAACATGGCACGAACTCAGTTTGCGAATGATTGAAAAGCTCTATCCTGCGCCCTCTACCGATCGTGCAGACGTACTAGCACAGGCTAGGTCTACAAGTGGAGCCCTCAGACTCGCGCAGGAATATCAAGCCGCATTCGGACGAGATTCTCTCGACGCGATGCTACTGGATACTATTCCAGACAACGATTTTCGCCCCTCGTACCTCCACAAGCTACTACTACGACTCCCCTGGGCCGATGTACTGACCACCAACTACGACACCTTGCTGGAACGCGCAAGTATCGACGTAACTGACCGACGGTATAGCGTTGTCCGAACGACCGCAGATATACCAATCGCCGCAAGACCTCGAATTGTAAAACTGCATGGCAGTTTTCCGTCAACAAGGCCATATATAATAACGGAAGAAGACTTTCGATCCTATCCACGGCAGTTCGCTCCGTTCGTCAACCTGTCGCAGCAAATAGCGATGGAAGGAGTACTGTGCCTGATCGGCTTTTCTGGGGACGACCCAAATTTCCTTTACTGGACTGGGTGGGTGCGAGACCACTTAGGCCCATCCGCTCCACAAGTATATCTTTGCGGCCTACTTAATCTCAACACGCCGAAAAGGAATCTGCTCCACGATCGGAATGTCGTACCGATAGATCTCTCATCGATGTTTCCGGTATCCGATTGGCCCGATAGATCTATCCGGCATCGCGCTGCTCTCGAATGGTTCATACTAAACCTTCATCGAGGCCGTCCTCCATTACGTCTGCAGTGGCCGTCGGTTAAAGAACTTCAGAGTCCCCAACCCGTTACCCCAATACCAGCCCTGATTGAACATCCTCATCAGCTTACGCTGAAAGAGCCGCCTTATATCGACCCCAACAGGAAGAGACCATTCCGCGAAAGTATCGACGAGATAATCCCGATTTGGAAACATAATAGACTTATGTACCCGGGCTGGCTTATAGCACCGGCGGCAAGCCGTGATGCAATTTGGAGCCACACCTCTGAGTGGCTGGTCTACATATCGAAATCCGATTTTGCGCTGCTTGAACCATTAACGCGCCTCACTTTCCTCTTTGAGCTCAATTGGAGACTCGAATGCTGCCTCGTTCCGTTGTCTAACGAAATGGCGTCAGCTATTGAAAACGTGCTGCTCGAATATTGTCCATTCGATTCTATTCCCGATGTACCAGCAAACACATCGCTTCGCACCTGTGATGAATTTGTAAGAGTTGCTTGGTCCTCTCTGGCAATGGCACGGCTCCGGCTTGCCCGAGAAGATCAACAGCATGAGCCTTTTTCTAAGTGGTTGCTTCGAGCGAAGGCGATCGGGTCTTATCCGCTCAACGACATAAACAGCCGTCTATATTACGAAGAAGCCTTGCTTGAGTTGGGCCGAGGGAATTCTAAGGCTGCCCACGACATACTTTCCAAATGGACAGCTCCTGACGACGATCCATACGCAACAATACGTCAAGCGGGCCTTTATGCGGAAATCGGAGAATTGCACATCGCACTCGAACTCGCCACACGGGGCTTGCGACGAATTGAATCTTCTACGCGGACGGGGTCTACCGACGTCTACATGCTGTCACGGGAGGGGTGGGCGCTAAAGTTGCTCCGCGCTCTCCAATACGCCCGTGATTGGCAATTGTTCCACGGGAGAGAACCAGATGACTTTGAGAGCCGATGGGATCAATTATCGCGACTAAAGTGTGACCCAAATCCGGAATGGGATATTGTTGAAGCCCGCTTGGCAGCGGCAGTGCCCAAGATGACTCCAAAACGCCGCGAGCATGTGGATTTCACGGGATCTGTTCGTCACACTTACCATTTTGGAAGCGCATATGCACTCGAACTAATTCATGGATATCAGGCGGTCCGATTGATAGAAGATGCGGGCTTGCCGCCGAGCTGTAACAATGTCAACATCAGCAGTTCATTATTAAAACGCGCCTGCGAATGGCTAGCCGTTCCTTCGCCGGATGCTGCGGCTGCGAATGTCCTGCGGCTGCGGAACGGCAAGGCGTTGAATGAATTCTTCTCGATACGACGAGTAGCCCTCCTTTCCGAGCAATCGGCCAAAGAGTACTTGGTCATCGCCGTTCAAGCAGTTGCACACGGTACATCAAATGCTGCGCGCCAGGCAGGGCAAAACGCCCCAGCATATCTCGCGTCACTTGGTGAAGCCGTAAGCGGTCTAGAACTTGCGACTAAAATGCTATATCGCGCTACCGACGGCGTACTGCAGCAAGAGTTGGACCGTGTACTGTCAATGTACCGATTAATCACTATAAACTCCTATCCAGAATTCCTTGACGCTTTTAACAAATACGTAAGCACGATTTGTGATCTTATATCTCCGCCACTACTTGTAGCTCGTTTGGTCGATTTAATTGAACTGCCGATTCCCGGAGTAGACGGGTTTAGCGCGCCTGAGCACTTTTGGAAGGAGCCATTCCTTCATATCAACAAGGATTTGCCAAAGTGTCGCGAACCTGACTCCAGGAGATGGATTCAAGCCATCGAGCGACTGATATCTGCGGCGCATTCTGTTACGCCGGCAATACGCCAGAGCGCAATCGTTCGACTCGCCAAAATCCACTACAATAGCCTTTTACTTGAGAAGGAACGCGAGGAATTCTCTCGTGCACTTTGGAGCCAGGTAGATAGTGAATCCGGACTGCCTACCAATAGTGGCCTGTTCGATTTCGGACTACTAGAACTCCCCGAGCCAACCAAAGGCAGAGCGAAACGGCAGTTTAAAAGGCGATACTTATCGGCTTCGGTCGAACCAATTGTCATTAAGACTAAAATGCCTGACGGCAAGATTCAAGCAAGTGTGACACTCGGCACAAGTAAGGGATTGCTGTTCGACCAACTGACTCATGCTACCCGAAATCGTGATCGGACTGATCGCCGCCCAAGTCTCTGGATTGACTGGACGGCAAGTGACGCCGCCAAATGCTTCCGTAAGGTTAGCAAGTGGTGGCAAGAGGAAGGTCGCAGCCTGTCCGAGGATAAATCACTTAGTGAACGCGTATTTGCTGGCGATCCTCTTCTACAGCGTTTGCATAGTGCGCTGAACATGTTGATGGTCGTTGTGCTTCCGAGGATAGGAGGCAATCACAGATTAGCAATGGAGCTAAAAGTCTTTATTTCCGAAGTTCAACAAAGAGGGCTCAATGTACTTGCGTTGCTTCCAGCATTCCTTTCGATTGCTCCAGAATTAGCGACATCACTTACATGGGAAATAGAGTCCGGACTAGTATCGAGGGATAGAAGCAGAGCGTCCAGTGCTGTTGCCGCGGTCGTCAATTGGATGATCAGGCATTCCGAAGGGCACGTGCCGGTGCCGCCGCCGCGCAGGATCGTATCTGAGGTGGCTAATATCATCGCGACGCGGCATAAACCGACAGTGTTGTATGCTGTTCACCAAACGTTAAGGGCGATAGAAAAAATCCCTGATGCGCTCGACAGCGATTTTCGCTCGACCATCACAGTCGGGTTGAAGTATCTCTTGGACGAAACTGCCTACGATTATCAACACCCACTAGATGATGAAGGAAGCGAAGAACAAACCGCGCTGCGCCATTCTGCAGCAGAATTGGCTATGTGTTTACTAGGTGGAGTTAAGGATGATTGCCCAGTGCTCAAGGCTTGGGAGGCGGCGATCGCTCGTGATCCGTTATTGACCGTGCGTCGCATAAAGTCCGATTTGGAACGAAGTGACCGCCCCGGCGGACTTGCTTCTACCGGAGCGGCGTGATCGCGAGATTCAGATTGTCGGCAGGTGTGGGAGCAGCCTAACGCATCCGCACCTGCCGGCTGGTTTCATAGGCTTCAACCTCCTTCCGCAGATACCGAACCATCCCGTTTTTTCCTTCGCCCAGGCAGACGCGGGTGAACCCGTTCCGGCGTGCGATCCGACCCTCTCCCCTCCGGAAGACACCGGAGCCGTAACTGGCCGGCGGTCTTCTGTGTTGTTGGCATTTGGCGGACCAATGTCAACCCGTACTCGCCGGCGCGTCGCGGCGGGGCCCTCCCACTGGGGCCCCGCCCGCCGCGAAGGACCCGCTCGTTTACCGATGGTTCAGAAATGAATGGGAATTTTCACGGGGCGGTCGGGCAGGCCTGCGGGCGGGGGTCCGGTCCGCGTGAGCGGCGGCGGGCGGCGTCGTGGGGAGTAGGATCACGGACTGTCGTTCAGCGGCTAGGGCCGCGCCCGAACCATTTTCGAACTTTGGAGACTATACCCGCGGCCTCGGTTCGCTGCAGCGTTTGGTTGTCCCCCGCCGCCGGGCGGTCCGGTTCAGGTCCAAGGGTATGAAGCGCCTCGGCAAGGTGCTTGTGGACGTCCGTATTCCGTTCGCGCGCGACGGCCTCCTGCAGGGCTGCGCGTGCGGCTGAACCGCCGAGTTCACTTAACGCACGCGCGACGGCAATTCGATCGTGATGGTTGTGGCAGTAGTTGGTATTCAACATATAACACAGCGTACTTACTGATTTGCGATCCTTGAGATCGCTCAGCAAGCCGGCTGCCTGGCTCAACAGTATTGGATTGCCTAATCCAGAACGTAATGTGTTAAGGACGTCCGGGCGGTCGTCTCTGAGGGTGGCTAGAATCACTGCGATGTTCCACTGAACACTCCTCGATGGGTCGTGTAGATAGTGCGCCAGCAGATCATTGTTGCCGGCTGATAATTTCTTGATCGCACCCTCAAGCTCCGGCTCGCTAGGGGAATTCAGGTCCCTGAACCTTTCGATAAGCGGTCGAAGCGCACGAGGGTCTTCTGTGTGAATCAGGGCCTTTTCTGCGGCACGCCTGACTCGCCCTTCCGGATCGCGCAGCGCGTCGATCAGCGCCGACACGACCTCGGGTTCTTTGTGGCCGTCTAGCGCCCGCGCGGCGTACCATCGGTCAACTCCCGATCCTCCCTTGAGTTCCGAGAGTAGCTTGGCGACAGGCGCGTCCATGAAGTCCTCCTGTGGAACCTCTCAAGCGAGATAACGGATCGGCATTCAACGGCCGGCCGGGCACCGAGCCGCGTTGGAATGACAAAGACCGTTCCGCCCGGACGGTGCGTGGCAGTGCGCAGCTATCCGCCGCCGCGCGGCCAGTGCGCGTTTTGTGCGTCCTATCCTTTCGTTTGACTCATGGCGTCCCCATATGCCGCTTCAAATGCAAGGCCCACCTTGTCAAACAATGCTTGGGAGAACCCTTCTGTGCCAACGTTTTCTCCATTCCAGCATACAATCGCCACACAACTGCTTCCCTCCGTTTCCAGTTCCCAACGAATTTTCGGAATGTCTGACGTCGTGAGGGCAAACAGGTTGAGACGCTCGACAAGTGCCGACGCATATCGATCGCTGAGCCAGCGCTTCAAATGAGTCTCCACGGGCATATTCAAATCCTGGCGCTGCGGAATCACAAACGCGTAGCACAGGTGCACCGTCAACACCGGCGATCCCGCGAATCGAACGAAATGCGACCGGACCTGTTCAAAAGTTGATCCTTCAAAGGTCTGGAGCTGCCCAGGTTTCGCGCGGTCCTCCATGCCGGCCCCAATCGCTGACAAAAGCCCTCGGCGATGATCCACTGAGGCTGATGATCCAAAGACAAATACCAACGCGTGCGGCAGCGCAACTGTCTTGGGCTGCTCTTCCGCCGATCCGCGAAACATCCGCTTAAGAATTCCCATGTGACGGCCTCAATTAAGAATCCCCGTGTGTGGAACGGTGGTCCACATCTCTCATCAACCGCCGAACGGTAGTCGAGCTTCGACGTCACGAACGGATAACGAATAGGACTTTATGCGGAGTGCGTCAAACGGTTGGCCCTTCGACGGAAGCGTCGGTCGCACTCCGTATAAAGTTGGTTGAACTGAACCGGCCGACGCTATGGGGATTGTATCGGGCGGCCGGGCCTGCGTCGCGTGCGACGTAGCGGTCGAGCGGTTCGCCGGGGTGTGGGCGGGGCTGGCCGCAGCGTGGGCGGATCGGCACTGGCGCGTCGGGCAGGGCGATTTTGCCTGTTGGGCGCGCGGAGGGATGGGGACGGCGTCGAGGCAGTCGTCGGCAGGAAGAGGATCCGCGGCATGAAGGGCATCAGGAGGTATCCAAACGCAGGATGAGCAAGGAGAGCTGCAACGGCAAGAGGTCCGGCCCCGCCACCAGGCGTCCGCGTTGGCAGACGGGACATGGTGCGGGCGGCGACGTGGCGTCGTAGTGGATCGCCGGACCCGGGTTGGCGATCAGGGCCCGGCAGATCGCCAGGTTCTCTGATCGCACGCGGTTGGCCAGCAGGCCGAAGTGTCGGATGCGCATGAAGCCGCGCGGGACGGCGTGCATCAGGAAGCGGCGGAGGAACTCGGCCCCGTCCAGCGTCATCGTGCGGGGTTTGTTGTTGTGGGCGTAGTCTGTCCACTCGAAGGTGACGGATTGGCTGTCGGTCGAGACCAGCCTGCGGTTGGAGATGGCGATGCGGTGGGTGTAGCGGGCCAGATACTTCAGCACCTGCTCGGGACCGCCGAGGGGCGGCTTGGCGTAGACGACCCAGTCGTGCATGACGGACGCATCGAGCAGCCGCTTGAAAGCATCGTCATTCTCGACCCCGATCAACCCCGCTTTGCCGCGTGCGTGCTTGAGCAGGTCGATGAACTTGCCGCGGAAGACGCGCGAGAGAACCCGCACCGGCAGGAGGAAGCCGGCTCGACAGGCGACCCACTTGCCGTCGGGAGATAACCCACCGCCGGGCACGACGCAATGCACGTGTGGATGCAGCGAGAGGTTCTGCCCCCAGGTGTGCAGGATCGCCAGAAAGCCGATGCGTGCGCCCAGGTGCTTCGGATTGGCGGCCACCTCCAGCAGCGTCCGAGCGACCGCGTCGAACAGCACGTTATAGACGACCCGCTTGTCGGCCAGCGCCAATGCGTTGAACGTGTCCGGCAGCGTGAAGACGACGTGGAAGTACTCGACGGAAAGCAGTTCCTTCGCACGCTCCGCCATCCACTTGGCGCAGGCCGGACCCTGGCACCGCGGACAGTGCCGGTCGCGGCAGGAGTTGTCGGCGATGCGCCGGTAATGGCAGAGGTCACATTCCTCGACGTGCCCGCCCAATGCGGCGGTGCGGCAGGAGGCGATCGCCCGCAGGATGCGTCGCCCCTCCGGGACCGGGTCGCCGAGCCGATGCCCGTGGCGACGTACGACCTCCGCCAGTTCCAGCGCGGGCCGCTGGATCGGCGGCGTCACGGCATCGGCGCCGGAGGCGTTTGGTTGTTTGTCGCCTGCGGATACAGCAGGTCCAGCGGACTGGCCGCGGCGCGCAGTCTCGCCTGCGAGACGTGCATGTACAGCGACGTGGTCTTGAGGTCGGTGTGACCCAGCAGCAGTTGGATCGTGCGCAGGTCGACGCCGGCGTCGAGCAGGTGCGTGGCGTAGCTGTGCCGCAGCGTGTGCGGCGTGACCCGTTTGGCGATGCCCGCACGTCCGGCCGCGCGGGAGACGATGCGTTCGGCCGTCGACGATTCCATGGCGCGATCGGGATGGGCGATCTGCGGGAACAGCCAGATCCCCGCATCGTTCGCCGGCCTGCTCCGCCAGTTCTCACGCAGCGCCGCCAGCAGCTGCGTCGAGAGCTTCACCATCCGATCCTTGTTCCCCTTGCCGCCGCGGACGTGGATGAGCATCCGCCGGCTGTCGATGTCGACCGGCTTCAGTCCCAGCGCCTCGGAGATGCGCAGCCCCGAGCCGTAGAGCGTCATCAGGAGCGCCTCGTGCCTTGGATGACGCGCCACGACTTCAAACAGCCGGCGCAACTCGTCGGCCGACAACACCGTCGGCAGCCGCCGCCGGTCCCGGGCGCAGGGCAGCTTGGCAAACCGCTCGTCGCGCCCCAGCGTCACCCGGTAGAGGAACTGCAACGCGCATCGTGCGACGTTGTAGCGGCTCCAACTGGCGTGCTCCTCCTGCACCAGGTGCAGCAGGTACTGCCGCGCCTGTTCGCCGTCGAGTTGCTCGGGAGATCGCCCGAAGTGACCGGCGAACTGCCTCACCGCGAGCACGTAGGCGTCAATCGTGTGCCGCGACAGATTCCGCAGCCGCATGTCCTCGATCATCCGCTGACGAAGTGCAGTCATCGCTCGGGCTCCTTGTAAGAGAAGCCGGCGATGATCCCCCGTCCGCCCGACGAAGCCGCCACAAAACCAAAAACCGCCGCGCCCACCGCGCAGCGGTTTAGTTCAACCATTGTTTATCTTGACCGGGGACCGACCCCGCGCGAACGTGGAGGCGAGATTAGTTCGATTTCAACCTCGAAACAAGGGTTTTCAGTCGGTCGCGGGAATCTTGATCGTCCCTAACAACGTGCTAATCTGCCGGGCGTGAAGCTGCTCGAACGACTCGATCGGGCTTGCCGGCTCGCGCACTTGGCACGGTCCACTGGCGAACAGTACGCGCGTTGGGTCGAGCAGTTCCTTCGCTTTCATCGCGCCCCGGACGGGCGATGGCAATCGCCGGGCGAATTGCGGGGGCCGGACGTGGCGGCGTTCCTCACCCACATGGCGGTCGAGCGGCGGCTGTCGGAATCCAGCCAGAACCAAGCGTCTGCGCCTTGGTCTTCCTCTATGAGCGCAAGTCCTCGAAGACGAATTGGGACGCGACCACCTCGGCGACATTTGCTGGTGAACGGGCGACGCGAAGCCGACGTTAAGCGGCGGGGGCGATCGGACGACATCACGCGTGCAGGCGGAAGCCGACCGTGGGGAGCGGTGCGCGCGCGGCTCTTTGACAATCCCACGGGTCAACGCAACCGACGACGCGCGTTGCGGCATGTAGCATCGGTTGCATGGCGTTGCATCCGGTTGCATGGCGTTGCATTTCGATGGGGTCAGTGTGCGAAACGAACCCACCGCTTCCCTTCACCCTCCGATCCGGATGGATCCATGTAGCCGCCGGGTTCATCCCAGCGCGTCCGGTCGGTTCGAGCACCCAAATGCGCTCCGCAAGCGGAGCGGCTAAAAGGAGAGGAGCGCCGATGCGCGGAACGAACCCATTTAGCCCCGGGTCAATGACCCGGGGTCCGGAGAGCGCAATATGCGTGATACGTCAGTGTGCGGAACGAACTTTAAAATGGGCAGTCCGATGCAACCGGATGCAACGTGCTGCAACCGCATGCAACCTGTCGCAACCGTGTGCGAAACGAACCCACGGCGGGTTGGGCAAGCGGGGTGCGGGCGGTGCCGGTCGCCCAGGTTGCCGGCTAGGGGGTTGGGCGTACCCAAGGCAACGGCGTTTCGACGGTCGTCGGCTCAGGTGAGCAAAAACGGAACGCGAAGACGCGGAGAAGAGGAGAAGACGAATTGGCCACAGGCGAACGCTGGACGCTGGACGCTGAACTTGGAGAGGACGCGACCGGGTTGGTCTTGAGTTCAGCGTTCAACGTTCTCATTCCGTGTCTCCGCGTGCATCTTGGCGCTCGTCCGCGAGGACGCGGCCGCCTCGGGGGGATACCCGCTGGTCTGGACGGCGGCTCCCATCTCGGCGATTCTGAGGGGGAGGAACACGAGTTGTCAGTTGTCGGTTGTCAGTTGTCCGGGAAAGACAGCGGCCGATTGGTTTTTGCTGACAACCGACAACTGACAACCGACAACAATGAAAATCGGCACCTATTACTACCCCGAGCAGTGGCCGCGCGAGCAGTGGGAGCGGGACTTCGACAACATCGCGGCGATGGGCCTGCAGATCGTGCACATGGGCGAGTTCGCGTGGTTCGACCTGGAGCCAGAGCCGGGCAAATTCGAGTTCGACTGGCTGAAGACCTGCCTCGACCTCGCGACGGCGCGCAAGCTCGACGTGATCCTCTGCACGCCGACGGCGGCCCCGCCGATCTGGCTGTCGCACACGTACCCCGAATCGTTGCCGGTCGACGCCGCCGGCACGCGCGGCCGGTTCGGCGGGCGGCGGCACTACTCGCCCACCTCCCCGGCGATGATCGAGGCGTCCAAGCGCATCGTCACCGCGCTGGCCGACGCGTTCGGCGACCACCCGTCGGTCATCGGCTGGCAGCTCGACAACGAGATCGGCGGGTCCGCCTCGTCGTTCGACCAGTCCGAGCACACGCACGCCGGCTTCCGCCACTGGCTCAAGCAGAAGTACAAGTCGATCGAGAAGCTGAACGGGGCGTGGGGCAACCAGTTCTGGAACACGTACTACACGTCGTTCGACCAGATCCTGATGCCCAAGGGCCGCGAGCCCGAGTACGGCAACCCGCACCACGTGCTGGATGCGTCGCGCTACTGGTCGCACGCGTGGGCGCAGTTCATGAAGCTGCAGGCGGACATCCTCAAGCCCAAAGTCGGCGGCCGCTGGATCACGACCAACTTCATGCCCTTCCATCCCGACGCCAACCCCGGCGATCAGAAGGACGTCCTGTCGCTCTGGTCGTGGGACAGCTACCCCGTCAGCGGCTGGGACAAGGACGTCAAGGACGAGACGTTCCGCCTCGCCGACCCGGTCGGCATCAGCTTCACGCACGACCAGATGGCCAGCTACAAGAACCGCTGGGCCTTGATGGAAGTGCAGCCGGGCACGATCAACTGGTCGGGCGTGCCGGTACTGTTGTACCCCGGCGCGGTGCGGCTGTGGCTCTGGACGGCGTGGGCGCACGGCGCGGAGTTCATCACCGTCTACCGCTACCGCCAGCCGCTGTGGGGCATCGAGTTGTTCCACCACGGCCTCGTCGGCACCGACGGCGTGACGCCGTCGCCGGGCGGGCGGCAGTTCGTCCAAGTGATCGACGAGATGAAACGCCTCGCGCCGATCCCCGACAACTGGCGGCCCGAGGCGGGCGACGCCGGGAGCGTCGGGCTGCTCTTCGACTTCGAGCAGATGTGGTACTACCAGACGCTCCCGCAGGCGAAACGCTGGAATTATCGGCAGTGGATGCTCCAGTGGTACGCCGCCGCGGCGCGGCTGGGATTGCCGATCAAGATCCTCTCCCCCGACGGCGAGTGGCCGGCGGATTTGAAGCTGATCGTCGCGCCCGGCGTGCAGATGGTCGACGACAAGCTCGTGAAACGATGGGACGGCTTCGCGAAAAAGGGCGGGCACCTGTTGCTCACCTGCCGGACGGGGCTGATGAACCGCCACGGCCATTTGTGGGAAGGGCCGACCGCCGCCCCGATCGTGCCGCTGATCGGCGCGACGATCGAAGCCTACGACAGTCTGCCCGAGGGACACCTCGGCAAGGTCGACCTCGGCGGCTACGAGGGGACGTGGGGCGCGTGGGGCGACCTGCTGTTCCCCGAATCGGACACGAAGACGCTGGCGAAGTACGCCGACCAGTTTTACGAAGGCGCGACCGCCGTCACGCAGAAGCGGCACGGCAAGGGCATCGTCACCTACTGCGGCGTGACCGCCGACGACGCGTTCACGAACCACCTGTTCGAGAAGGTCGCCCAGCAGGCCGGCCTCGACACGAGCGTGCTCGCCCCGCGCACGCACGTGTTGCGCCGCGGCCCCTACAAGATCCTGCTCAACTATCAGGACAAGCCCGTCGACGCCCCCGCGCCGGCGGGCGTGCGCTTCGTCGTCGGCTCAAGGCGCGTCGAACCGGCGGGCGTGGCGGTGTGGGAAGCGTAGGGGAAGAAATGATGAAGGCGGAATGAGGGTGATGAATGGGGGCGGGATGCGCCGAACGAACGACGTGGCACGGCCGTCCTCGGCCGTGTGCGCCGCGATCGACGCGTCGCGAAGGGCACGTGAAAGAGCGGATCGCGTCCGTCGCGTCGGACACGGGCGGGGACGCCCGTGCCACGCTGTGTGTGGAGCGAACGATGCTCAATGATCCGCCACGCGATGATCCGCCCGATCGGCCCGTGACGAAACCGGGCGTGCCGCTGATCGAGTACGGCGTCGGTCGCCGCAGGCTCGGTCAGCGCTGGATCGCCGTCTCGATCGTTGCCCTCAGCTTGTCGTTGGCGTACTGGCTCGTCCGGCCGAGGCTCCAGCCTTCTCTGGATCAGGTGGCACACCTTCGCCAGCAACGCAAAGTCGCGAGCCATGTCCTCGCCCCCGATACCGTCATCTACACCGAAGCCCTCGATCGCGTCGCGGCGCTGCGGAGCCGGACGGATTATCGAGACAAACGCTACAACCCTTGGGGCATTTCCTATCCCTCGGGACTGCCGGACGCGTGGGAGCGCGTGTACGCCAGCGAAACCTTGGAGGGTTCGGACGGGTCGAGCGTTTCGAAATACCAGATCGACGACACGTTCGGCTACCGCAGGACCAGCGCGGGCGGCGTGGACTGGATCGTGCACCTCGGCCAGGTGAACCCTTGGCCGACGGAGGGCGGGGGCCGCAGGGTCGGTCTGACCCAAGGCGCGATTCGTCCCGTCGGCTGGGCCCCGGGCACGCGCGGTCTCGCCGTCTCGTTCATGAGTAAGCAGGTCCTGCTCGGACCGACCGACGTCTTCACGCTCTTCGCGCCCCAACCCGATCCCGCCGACGCGTCGGCCGTTCGCGTGCCCTACGAACTGAACGGCCAACGCGGCGAACTCCGTGCCGTCGTCACCGACCGCGGCTACGTCGACTTCTCCAACGCCAGCGGCCCGGCAACCGTCGAGAAGTGAAACATGCCGTAGGGAAGAAATGATGAAGGCGGATGCATGGGTGATGAATGTGCGCGAAGAGCGCGTTCGGCGATTCGAAATGGCGGGTTCGGGATAGCCCCCACGTGGCACGGCCGTCCTCGGCCGTGTGACCCGCGACGGACGCGGCACGTCAGTGGAATGCTCGACTCGTACGAACGCCAAAACGAACGCGGAGACGCGGAGACGCAAAGGCGCGGAGAAGATGAATCAGGACTAATCTCTAATACGAACGGCCGCGAGTCCGAACAATCCAGCCTGATTCAGGGCTCGTATTCTCTCATCTCTCTTCTCTCCTTTCTCTTCTCCGCGTCCCGGTGTCTCCGCGTTCATCTTCGCGCTGGACGGCCCTGTTCGTCTTTCAACGCAACCGCGTCCGTCGAGGCGGTACACGGCCGAGGACGGCCGTGCCACGGCGGCGGCACTTCGACGATCCCTCACTCTAAAACAGGAAATATCGCTGCGCGAGCGCCAGCTTCTCGGCGGGCGCGCACGTCAGCACTTCGCCGTCGGCGGTCACCGTGTAGGTCTCGGGGTCGACCGTGATCGCCGGCGTGGCCGAGTTGTGGACCATGTCCTTCTTGCCGATCGACCGGCAGTTGCGCACGGGCTCGATTCGCTTCGTGAGGCCGTACTTCTGCACGACGCCCCGATCGACCGAGGCAGCGCTGACGAACGCGATCGAGCCGGCGCCGACGGCGCGGCCGAACGAGCCGAACATCGGCCGCATGAAGACCGGCTGCGGCGTGGGGATCGACGCGTTCGGATCGCCCATCTGCGCGTAGGCGATGATGCCGGACTTGATCACCATCTCCGGCTTCGCGCCGAACATCGAGGGCTTCCACAGGACGAGGTCCGCGACCTTGCCCGGCTCCACGCTGCCGACGAGGTGGCTCACGCCGTGCGCGATGGCGGGGTTGATCGTGTACTTGGCGACGTAGCGCTTGATGCGGGCGTTGTCGTTGCCCGCGCTATCTTCGGGCAGCTTGCCGCGCTGCTGCTTCATCTTGTCGGCGGTCTGCCAGGTGCGCGTGACGACCTCGCCGATGCGGCCCATGGCCTGACTGTCGGAGCTGATGATGCTGATCGCGCCCAGGTCGTGCAGGATGTCCTCGGCCGCGATCGTTTCGCCGCGGATACGGCTCTCGGCGAACGCGACGTCTTCCGGCAAATTGGCGTCGAGGTGGTGGCAGACCATCAACATGTCGAGGTGTTCGTCGAGCGTGTTGACGGTGTACGGCCGCGTCGGGTTCGTGCTGCTGGGCAACACGTTCGGCAGCGAGCAGACGCGGATGATGTCCGGCGCGTGGCCGCCGCCGGCGCCTTCGGTGTGATAGGTGTGGATCGTGCGGCCCTTGAACGCGGCGATCGTCGCTTCGACGAAGCCGGATTCGTTCAGCGTATCGGTATGAATCGCCACTTGAACGTCGTATTGATCCGCGACGCTCAAGCAGCAATCGATCGCGGCGGGCGTCGTGCCCCAGTCTTCGTGCAACTTCAGGCCGATCGCGCCGGCGACGATCTGCTCGGGCAGACCGAGCGGCTTGGCGGTGTTGCCCTTGCCGGTGAAGCCGAAGTTAAGCGGCAGCGCGTCGGTCGCCTGCAACATCATCTGCATGTAAAACGCGCCGGGCGTGCAGGTCGTCGCGCTCGTGCCCGTCGCGGGGCCGGTGCCGCCGCCGATCATGGTGGTGAGCCCGGCGGCGATCGCGTCGTAGGCCTGCTGCGGGCAGATGTAATGGATGTGCGTGTCGAGCCCGCCGGCGGTGAGGATGAGCCCTTCGCCGGCGATCGTTTCGGTGGTCACGCCGAAGACCATGCCCGGCGTAACGCCCGCCATCACGTCGGGATTTCCGGACTTCCCGATCGCCTTGATCTTGCCGTCCTTGATGCCGACGTCGGCCTTGTAGATGCCGCTGTGGTCGACGATCAGGGCGTTGGTGATGAGCAGGTCGAGCGCCTCGTCGGGCGGCACGTTCGTCGCCTGCCCCATGCCCTCGCGAAGCACCTTCCCGCCGCCGAATTTGCACTCGTCGCCGTAGACGGTGAAATCCTTCTCGACCTCGAGCACGAGCGACGTGTCGCCGAGGCGGACCTTGTCGCCGGTCGTGGGGCCGTAGATGTCGGCGTAGGCGGATCGGGAGATTCGGTGGGGCATACGTATTCCTTCGGAGTGCTTCAGATGCGCGGCGATTCGATCAGCTCATGAGAACTGGCGGAACCGACTTCCCGTGGCACGGCCGGCTCCAACGTGATTTCTCATCAACCCGTTGTCGCAAGATCACGGCCTCGCCGGCCGTGCCACGGGGTGGCGACGCAGTGATCCGTTCGAGAGTCATCGCATTCACGGCGTCGGCTGCGTCGTCGACTTCTTCAACTCGGCGTTCTCCATCTCCAACTGCTTCACCTTCGCCTCCAACTCTTCCAGGCGAGTCTGCTTCCGCTCCGATTCCTTCACCGCCTCGGGCGGGATCGGAGCCGGCGTGACCGATTGCGCCGGCGCAACGGCTTGGGCCTGCGTCGGCCGCGTGTACGTCGCCGACGGCTCCGGCTGTGGTTTTGGCGGCAGTTTTCTCACCGCGATCCCACCGCCCTGACCGTGCGGCGGCACGACGACCGAGTGCGTGACCGGCTGGCAACCGAACACGCCGAGCAAGACGACCGAGATCGCCGATATCTTAATTCTCAAATGGATGTTCATTCTCAAAGTCCTCGTCCACTGCTTACTGCCCGAATCCGCCGGCTTTTACGCGTTCGAGCGTTTGTTTCAGCCCGGCATCGCTCACCGCCCCGTCGGCGAGGGCGTTGCCGCCGCGGATGACGCGGTCGCCGGCGATGCTGACCAGCGTGACGGTTTTCGTGTCGCCGGGCTCGAAGCGGACGGCGGTGCCGGCGGGGATGTCGAGGCGCTTGCCATAGCTTTGGCCGCGGTCGAACTTCAGTGCGGCGTTGGTCTCGACGAAATGGTAGTGGCTGCCGACCTGGATCGGGCGGTCGCCGAGGTTGGTCACCGAGAGCGAGACGGTTTCGCGGCCCTCGTTGAGCGTGAGGTCGCCGGAGGCGATCGTGTATTCACCGGGTTGGATGGCATCGAGATTCTTGTCGAACACTGAGAGGTCGGGCACGGGGAGGAAGCTGCCGTAGAGGGCCAACGAAAGGTCGCCGTCGGCGCGCGCGATCGGGTGGTGGACGGTGACGAGCTTGGTGCCGTCGGGGAAGGTGCCTTCGACTTGCACGTCGTAGATCATCTCGGGCACGCCGGGCATGACCTGGCGCACGCCGAGGAATTGGCGGCCGAGGTCCATCAATTGCGCGACCGACTTGTCGCCGTCGCGGATGAATTCGAGCAACTGCGTCGCGATCAGCGCGACGGCCTCGGGATGGTTCAGTCGCACGCCGCGCGCGAGTCGCTTTTGCGCGAGGAAACCGACTTGGTGGAGGGTAAGTTTGTCGAGTTCGCGTGGGGAGAGGTGCATATGCGTACCACGGGCATCAAGATCGATGATGAATGCGGAATGATGAATGATGAATCAGATGCATTTGCGATTTACGATTTGCAATTTGCAATTGAACGGGCGGCGATACGTGTCCGTCTTTCAATCGGAAATCGGCAATCGGCAATGCCTTCATTCATCACGCATCATTCCGCATTCATCATTTGTATTTTCATCTACCACTTCCGGCCGAACGGTTGGTGGCCGACGAGTTCCGAGAGAAAGCCGAGTCGGTCCTTTAAAAATTCAGAGGTCAGTTCGGTCGAGGTCGATGCGACGCGGACGACGAGTCCGGATTCGCCGAGACGTTCGATCGGGCTGGCGACGGCGAGCAGGTCCCCTTGCCGCGCGACCGGGCTGGCGTCGATCGATTTTCGCAGGTCCGCCGCGCGGTCGGCGAACGTCGGGCCGAGCAGGACGAGCATCGAGACGCACGCGAATCGGCCGCCGCGGAAGGCCTTGGCGATCGAGTCGTCCGCGCGGTCGAGCCGTAGCGCGTCGGCGAAGATCGGGCGGCCGAGCCGGCGGATTTCGGCGCGGGCGTGGTAGCGGTCGAACGCCCAGGATTCGCCGCGCGCCGAGCGGCCGGCGGTGTAGCCGTCGAGCAGGAGCAGCGACGCGCCGGCGGCGAGATCGATCGATTGTCGCTGCTCGTACGCCGCACCGGCGAAGCAGGTGACCGGGTCGGGCAGCGAGACGAGCGTCGCGTCGGCGTCGACGGTCGCGGCGAGTTTTTGCGAGGCCGGCGAACCGTCGGCCGAGCGGTACACTTTCGTGGCCGATTGAGTCCGCAATACTAAGGCGGTTTCCGGGCCACATCGGACGTTCAGAGCGATCGTATCATTTGCCAGCAAGCCGCCGCCGTAGGTGCTCGTGAAGACGGTGGCGGCGAGCCCGCGCGTGCGGGGCGTCAAGAGCTTCAGCGGCGCGCGGGACGAGAGTCGCACGACGTTCGACCGGCCGCCGACGCACGCGGTCTCGACGACGCCCGCGCCGAACGCCACGTGATCGGTGGCGGGCGGGGTCGATCGCGTGGAGACGGTGGGGCGCATGACGTTCGTGCGATCTCGTGTAGGGCGGATTCATCCGCCGAATTCACGGCGCCACGGGCGAAGAAAGGCGGATAAATCCGCCCTACAGAACGCCGATCGCGATCAGCAAGCCGCAGGCGGCGATCGCGCCGCCGGCGTAGCGCAGGGTTTCGCTCGACTTGAGTTTCGCGGCAATCAGGCCGATGGCGATGCCGGCGAAATGCAGAAACACGGTCGACGCGATGAAGCCAGCGAAGAAACCGACGGCCGATTGCCCAATCGGCATTTCGGCGGCGTGGGCAGAGCCGTGGCAGATCGCGAACAGTGCGGCGGCGACCGTCGCGAGCGGGAGCGGGATCCGCGAGCCGAGCGTGATCAGCAGGCCGAGCACGACGACCGACGCGGCGATGCCGTTCTCCGCGAGCCAGGAGGGGACGAACAGGCCGAGCGAGCCGGCGAACGCGCCGAGCGTCATGAAGAGCACGAACGTGAGGGGGAGCAGAATAAGCGGACGCGTGGCCGTCGCGTCGCGTCCTCCGAATTGAAGACCCGCGGCGGAGCCGCTGGGCTCCCGATGGCGGGAGGACCCGACTTGATTGGTGAGCCCCGCGGCGAGAAGGCCGACGGCGAGCATGGCGAGCAGGTGGTCCAAGCCCGTGATCGGGTGGGCGAGGCCGCTGGTGAGTCCGTGTTCGCCGTGGCCGGGGTGGGCGGAGGCGAGGGTCGTGGTGGAAAGGGTGACGAGTGATGCGAGGGCGAGTGTACGACGATTCATGACCTGCTCCCTAATGGCGCCGACTTCACGTGGCATGGGCGGCTCGCCCATGATTCTCGAGCAACCGCTCTGCAACAATCACGGCCGAGCCGGCCGTGCCACGGGACGGGCACGCACCTTGTAGACCACCAAATCCGACGGGCGTCAAGCCGAAATGCTCGAGCGTCTTTCGCGTGGCGCGGCCGTCTCGGCCGTGTGGAACGCGATCGACGCGTCGTCACGCGGGGCACCGATCGCGTTCACCGATGGTTGCGACACGCGACGGGTGATTCGTGACCCGCACGACGCCGCGCGACGCGCGTCCCTCGCGACTGAACACGGGCGAGGACGCCCGTGCCACGTAATCGCGAGCCGTCACACGCTCAAATGTTCTTCGACGACTTCGCTCGACAGCTCGACGCACTTGCCCTCGGCGACGACGCGGCCGCGGTTGAGGATGTAGAAGCCGTTGCCGAACTGCTTGACGAAGTCGAGGTACTGCTCGACGAGGATGATCGTCATCGAACGTTCCTTGACGAGCTTCACGAGCACTTCGCCGATCTGCTGGATGACGTTGGGCTGGATGCCTTCCGTCGGCTCGTCGAGGAGGAGGACCTTGGGGTTGCCGCAGAGCGCGCGGGCGATCGCGAGCTGCTGCTGCTGGCCGCCGGACAGGTCGCCGCCCATGCGCTTGAGGAACTGCTTGAGGATCGGAAAGGTGTCGAAGAGCTCTTCGGGGATCGTGCGGCCGCCGTCGGCGCGCGCCTGCAGACCGACCTTCAGGTTCTCCAGCACCGTGAGCTTCGGGAATATCTGGCGTCCCTGCGGCACCAGCGCGATGCCGGCGCGGGCGCGGTGGTTGGCGGGGAGCCGGGTCACGTCGCGACCGTCGAGCGTAATCGACCCGCCGGATGGCGTCAGCACGCCCATGATGTTCTTCAGCAGCGTGGTCTTGCCGACGCCGTTGCGGCCCATCACGCAGGTGATCTGCGCCCGGGGGGCGTTGACGTTGATGTTGTAGAGGGCTTGTACGCCGCCGTAGGAGAATTTGACGTCTTTGATTTCGAGCATGGTGAAAACCAATGGTGAATGATGGGTGATGGGTGATGAATGAAATGCCTTTTATTCATCACCCATCACCCATCATTCCGCATTTCCTATCTGCCTAAATACGCCTCGATCACGTCTTCATTGCCCGACACTTCGTCCAGCGTGCCCTCGGCCAGCACTTGGCCTTCGTTGAGCACGGTGACGCGGCTGTCGAGGCGGCGGACGAATTCCATGTCGTGCTCGATTACGATGATCGTGTGCTCGTGCTTCAACTCCAGCAGCAACTCGGCCGTGAGCCCAGTCTCGGAATCGGTGAGGCCGGCGGCGGGCTCGTCGACGAGCAGCAGCTTGGGACTGGAGATGATCAGCCGGCTGATCGCCAGCCACTGGCGCTGGCCGTGGCTGAGCTCGCGCGCGGGGATGTGCAGGTAGTCGATCAGGCGCACGCGCTTGAGGATGCCTTGGATCTTGTCGGCGTTTTCGCTCGACGGCCGGCCGCCCATGTTCAGGACGATCTGGTGCAGCTTCATCGCGCCCATCGTCGCGACGCCGAAGGGCTTGTTGTTTTTCCGACGCGTCGTGTACCACTCGGGCGTGCCGATGTGGCGCGACGGGTTGGGCAACGCCAGCAGCATGTTCTCCCAGACCGTGAGCGAGTCGAACACGTTGGGGATCTGGAACTTCCGCCCGACGCCCATCTGGGCGATTTCGGTGTCGGACTTCTTCGTGATGTCCTGCCCGGCGAAGTAGACGTGGCCGGTGGCGGGGCGGGTCAGGCCGCTGATCACGTCGCACATCGTGCTCTTGCCGGCGCCGTTGGGGCCGACGACCACGCGCAGCTCATTGTGGCCGATGCCGAGGTCGTGGATGTCGAGCGCCTTGAAGCCGTCGAACACGGCCGTCACGTCCTGCAGGAAGACGAGGTAGCGCTGCGACCAGAGCTGGCTGCTGCGCGGCCCTTCGATCTTGTAGTTGTACTGGTGCGGGTCGTTGGCGAAGACGGAAATATCGGTCATCGGGCACCTCCTTTCGCGACGTTCGCGTCTGCAATGTCACCCCGGGCGAGTCCGCCTCCGGCGAGACCGCCTTCGGTAAGACCATCGACGACCGGCGAGGCGGGCAGGACGTCAAACCCGCGGCCGGCGCCGGCGCGGTTGATCATCGCCTTGCGGACCACGCCCGGCACGCTCATCAGCCCGCCGGGGAACAGCAGCGGCACGAGCACGAACAACCCGCCGAGCACGAACAGCCAGTAGTCCGGTGCCCACGAGGTCATCTTTTCGTACAGCAAGCTGATCGCGATCGCGCCGAGGACCGAGCCCCACAGCGACCCGCGTCCGCCCACGGCGACCCACGCGACGACGAGGATCGACGCGCCCGCAGCAACCTGCTGCGGCGTGATGATGCCCTTCTGCGGCGTGTAGAGCATGCCGCCGATGCCGGCGAAGACCGCGGCGAGCGTGAAGGCGGCGGCCTTGTACGCCCAGGTCTGGTAGCCGACGAATCGCAGTCGCGTCTCGTCGTCGCGCACGGCGACGAGCACCCGGCCGAAGCCGGAGGAGACGAGCAGCTTGGCGACGAGGATCACGAGCATCAGCGAGACGAACGAGGCGACGTAGAGCCAGAAGCGCGTCTGCGCGAACCGGCCGGTGGTCGCGTCGGCCTGGATCTGGAAGCCGAGGATGTGGGTGAAGTTGGTCAGGCCGTTGGTGCCGCCGAGCTTCAGGTCGTTCTTCTGGAAGACGAGCCAGAACGCGGTGGTGATCGCCTGCGTGAGGATCGCGAAGTAGACGCCCTTCACGCGGCGGCGGAACGTGCTGATGCCGATGAGCAATGCCACAAGCCCCGGGAGCAGCATGCCGAGGAGGACCGTGCCGGGGAAGGACTTGAATAGCGACAGGAACCAGGGTGGCGAGCGCGTGCCGACGTCGGACATGACGTACGACAGCGCCATCGGGATGCCGTCGGGTGCCTTGGGGCCGTAGTTGATGAGGTAGAGCCCCATGCAGTAGCCGCCGATGGAGAAGAACAGGAACTGGCAGAGGCTCAGGACGCCGATGTAGCCCCAGATCAAATCGAGGCCGATGGCGCAGATCGCGAACGAGAGGATGTAGCCGAGCTTGTTGACGAATTCGATCGGCATCGCGCCGATGCCGTAGAGCAGGGGCACGACGATCAGGCCGAAGAAGATCATGACCGCGCCGAAGATCAGGTCGGTCTTGGCGGTGGTCTGGGCGAGGAACGGCGCCGAGCCGCGGTCGGCCTGGTCGGCCATGCGTCCCTTCTCGGGGAACAGGCCCGACGGGCGGCGCTGCATGAAGAGGATGACGATCACGAGCGCCGCCACCTGCGACCAAGTGGCGTCGAAGATCTTGATCGGCTTAGTGATGACGACGATCGGCTCGAGGATCTTCTCGATGAACCCCAGCGATAGGCCCGAGACGATGACGCCCATCAGCTTGCCGACGCCGCCGACGACGACGGTGAGGAATGTCTTGACGATGAACGTCTGGCCCATCTCCGGCGTGGGATTGCTCGTGAGCACGATGCCGTACCCCGCGAGGCCCGCGAGGCCGGCGCCGAAGGCGAACGTGAACATGTCGACGATCCGCGTGTTCACGCCTAGCGCCTGGGCCATCTCGCGGTTCTGCACGGTGGCGCGGATCATCAGGCCCACGCGCGTGTAGCGGAACAGGAGGATCACGCTCAGCACGCAGAAGATCGTCAGGCCGATCAGGAACAGGCGGTTGTACGAGAGCGTGACGTCCTGGATGACCTCCCACCCGCCGGCCGACCAAGCGGGGCCGCGCATGCCGAGATTGTCACCTTTCCAGAGCCGCACGGCTTGGATCAGCACGTAGCTCACGCCGATCGTCGCGAGCATCGAGTCGAGCGGCCGCTTGTAGAGGAAGCGGACGATGCAGGTCTCGATCAGCAAACCGACGGCGGCGGCGGTGATGAACGACGCGGGGAAGGCGATGACGTAATACCAGTCGAACCAGGCGGGCGGCAGGCGCGTGCCGATGAACTCGTAGCACGCCCACGTCGTGACCGCGCCGATCATCATCATCTCGCCGTGCGCCATGTTGATCACGCCCATCAGGCCGAACGTGATCGCCAGGCCCAGCGCCAGCAAGACGAAAATCGAGCCGGCCGAGAGGCCGAAGAACAGGTTCTTCACCCAGTTCGTGATCGAGCGGTGCCGTTCGAGTGACTGGATCGCCGCGTTCGCGACCGCGAGGTCTTCGGGCGGCGTCTCCTTCTTGCCGACCATCTCGTACAACATGTCGAGCGACCGCAGGCTGTTCAGGTCGCCGAGGGCGGTGATCGAGTCGCGGCGCTTCTGCGGCGACGCCGACGGGTCGGCGCCGGACGCGATGATCAGGTGAATGCTTTCCAACGCCTCGTGACGCACGGCCGGGACGGGGTCGCCTTCGGCGATCTTCCGCAGCTCTTCGAGGGCGTCGAGCTGCCGCTTGTTGCCGAGGTCGCGGGCGGCGGTGCGGCGGATCGCCGGGTCGGTCATCTTCAAGCCCAGCACGCGCAGCGAGTCGAGGATCTCGTTGCGGACGCGCTTGTTCGGCGAGAGCTCGGGGGCCTTCTTGAAGTCCGCCTCGGTGATCGTCGCGATCGGCGGGGTGATTGGTTCGCCGGCGGGGTCGAGCTCGGTGAACAGTTCGTAGACGTCGTATACCTTCCCCTTCGCCGGGTCGTTCTTGGCCTTGGGGATGTAGACGTACTTGCCGTCGTGTTCGAACACGCTGCGGTCGCGGATGCGCTCGAACAGGCGGAGCACGTTCACGTCGCGGAACGACTGGAGCTTGGCGAGCGCTTCGAGGCCCGATTCGCGCTCCTTGAGGGCGGGGATGAGCGAGCGGATCGTGTCTTCGAGGCTGGCCGGTTGGGTCGTCGCCGCCGCCGCTTCCGCGGCAGCCGGTGCGGTCGCGGGCTGCTGTGCCGAGGCGTTTTGCGTGAAGACGCCGTAAGCCGCGCCGGTCAAGGCGAGCAGTAAGAGGAGGGGACTTAGCCAGCGAGACTTTTCTTTCAACACCATCTGCGTCCTCGTTCACGACACTCACTGCGGGACGGACCCGCGTCGGATCGAATCGATTTCAATTCGGTGGGGCAGACTTACTTGCCACGGCCCGATGTACGGATCCGGCTGGATCGCCCCTCGATCAGTTGCTCTGCCCCACCGAAGGCGACTCAACATCCGATATGCCGGACGTCAGACAAGATCGTCTGTCCCACCGGAAACTTGAAGTTCCCCAGTGCTTTCCGCATCCGACGTCTCGTTCGCGTCCTTCACGCGACGAGCGGAAGTTTTCCGCTACGAAAGACCGGCCCAAGGCGTTAGCCCTGAGCCGGCCGGTTGGACTGATTCAGTCCGGACTGACGCGGCTCGAATTACTTCTTGGGGCCGCCGGTCGGCTTCTTCTCGGCGAGTTGCTCCGGCGTCCACAGCAGCTTGCTGTACGAATCCGGGGCGACGAGGCCCTTGGAGTCCCAGACGATCTTGAACATGCCGTCCTTCTGGATCTCGCCGATGTAGACCGGCTTCCAGGTGTGCTGGTTCTTCTCGTCCATCTTCTTCTTGCCGCCGGGGGCGTCGAATTCCATCCCGTAGACGGCGGCGCGGACCTTGTCGACGTCGAAGCTACCGGCCTTCTCGGCGGCGGCCTTCCAGACGTAGACGCCGTAGTAGGCGGCTTCGATCGGGTCGTCGACCACGCGGTCCTTACCGCCGGGCAGGCCCTTGGCGGAGCAGTAGTCCTTGAACGCCTGCACGAACTTCTTGTTCTCCGGCGTGTCGATCGACTGGAAGTAGTTCCACGCCGCGAGGTGGCCGACCAGCTTGCTGGTGTCCATCGCGCGGAGTTCGTCTTCGGCGACGCTGAAGGCGATGATCGGGCAGTCGTCGGCGGTCAGGCCCTGGTTGGCGAACTCGGTGTAGAACGGGACGTTGCTGTCGCCGTTGATCGTCGAGAGGACGACGGCCTTGCCGCCGGCGCTGAACGCCTTGATGTTATTGACGATCGTCTGGTAGTCCTGGTGGTGGAAGGGGGTGTACTCTTCCTTGATGTTCGCCTCGGGCACGCCCGCCTTGAGCAGGAACGCCTTGAGCACCTTGTTCGCCGTGCGCGGGAAGACGTAGTCGGTCCCGAGCAGGTAGAACTTCTTGGCGCCCAGTTCCTTCATCGCGTATTCGGCGGCGGGGACGAGCTGCTGGTTGGGGCTGGCGGCGGTGTAGAAGACGTTCAGGCTCTGTTCCTCGCCCTCGTACTGCACGGGGTAGAACAGCAGGCTGTTGTATTCCTCGAACACCGGCAGGCAGCTCTTGCGGCTGACGCTCGTCCAGCAGCCGAAGGTCACGGCGACCTTCTTCTGCGTGATCAGTTCCGCCGCCTTCTCCTTGAACAGCGGCCAGTCGCTGGCCGGGTCGACGACGACGGGCTCGATCTGCTTGCCGAGCACGCCGCCCTTGGCGTTGATCTCGTCGACGGCCATCAGCACGACGTCGCGGAGCGACGTCTCGGAGATCGCCATCGTGCCCGACAGCGAGTGCAGGACGCCGATCTTCACGGTCTCCTGGGCGCCGGCGGAGCCGGTCACGGCGAGCGCGCCGGCGAACAGGCCCAGTGCGGCAACGGCGAGCGCGACTTGGCGCTTGGCGTTGGTCATTAGGGACTTCAACATGTGTGTCTCCTCAAAGCGGCCTTTCTCGGAAAGGCCTTACGGTTGGTCGGAAGTGAATGGGCTCGTGCCCGGGTGCCCGGCCCTCTCGGCCGGGTCGCGATCGACGCGATCGGACGACCGGACGCGACGGTCAGGGCTGAAATCGGCGGTCTTATGGGACCGTCGCGTGAAGGGAAAAACGTCCCGGTGAACGGCGTCCCGGGACGTTTTTCCGATTGTCGGACACTTCGATTCGTCCGCACGACGGGCGGACGATGCCGTTCCTTCAAAACGAGTTAGAAGCTCACGCCCACCGAGAGCGTCGTGGTGATGAAGTTCTCTTCGGGGTTGTTGGGGATCGCGTCTTCCGGGGTGTTCCAGTAGGCGAGGCCCGCCGAGGCGGTCCAGGTGCCGTACTTCGCCGGGATGAACGCGAGGGGCACCGAAGCGGTCAGGCCGACGGTGAAGTAGCCGTAGCCGCTGTCGCCGCCCTGGAACTCGTCGGTGAAGAACGCGATGCTGGTCGGGACCGCGAGGGTCACCGGGTACCTCGAATCCTTCAGGAACGTGAACGACGGCTTGATGCCCGGGACGAAGGCGGCGCCGTCCTCCTGGGGGCCGTTGCCGTCGTAACGCCAGTGGACGGTGAAGCTCGGGTTGAGCGCCAAGCCGTCGGCGAAGTCCTTGTACAGGTCGGCGTCGTTGTACCCGACGGTGAAGTCGAGGATCTTCTCCTCGTCGCCGGCGTAGTTCCAGAAGCCGTGCGTGAGGGTCAGGGCGACCTTGTCGAACGTCACGGTGACGCCGGTGTTGAAGTCGATTTCCTGGATCGGGCCGCCGATGCCGCTGTCGACGTTGTCGTTCAGGTCACCCCAGATGTTGATGAAACCCGTGACGTTGTCGGCGAACGCGACGTTCAGCGTGCCGTACCCGAACGCGGTCGAGCGCGGGGAGAACGGCGAGATTACGTCGCCGCCGCCCCAGACGTCGGCGCCGTAGCTGATGAAGTGCGAGGTGAAGTCGAGGCCGAACGAGGCCGAGTAGGCGGACTTGACGGCGGCCGCCTCGTCGGCGTGAGAGACGTTGGCGGCCACGGTCGTGGCGGCGGCGAAGGCGAGGACGGCGGCGGTCTTGCGAGCGCGGCTAGAGATGCTGGACCAGATGCTCGAAAGCATGTGGTTGTGCTCCTTCCGGGAGAAAAGAAAAGACGATGGGCCGGCGGCGCTAAGACATGTCGGGCACGACCACCGTGTCCGGACCGTCAGTCCTCACCTGTATCAGGGTCATTCCTGCGTATCAGGCAATCCCAGGGACTAGCCATCAGCCGGAGGATTACTTCGCAAAGGGGGTGCCAACATTTCCCGGACGCGGGGCGGGCGACGGCGGAGCCTGATTTATCGGGATTAATCGGGAATTATCGGGGCGAACCGCCGACGCAGACGACGTGAAAATTTCGTGCGGCCCCGGACGCGGTCAAATGACATTCGCTCACGGCTTAGGCAAGGCATACCTCGCGGTACGGATTTGCCTAATTGTTGGCCTCGCCTTCAGGGGTTTCACCTAGGCGGCCGCGCGACCGAAGCGTCGAGCGCGTCGAACACGTGCCGAATGATATCGTCCAAGCCGACCCCGTGTTTAACCTGGGCGAATACGAACGGCCCGTCGCCCCGCATCTTCTGCGCGTCCCGCGCCATCACGCCCAAATCCGCGCCCACGACCGCGGCGAGGTCCGTCTTATTAATCACCAGCAAATCCGCCTGCGTAATCCCCGGGCCGCCCTTGCGGGGGATCTTGTCGCCCCCGGCGACGTCGATCACGTAAATCGTGTAATCCGCGAGTTCCCGACTGAAATGGGCCGCGAGGTTGTCCCCGCCCGACTCGATCAGGAGCAACCGCGGCTGAAACCGTGCCGTCAGGTCCTCCAGCGCGATCAAATTCGCGCTCACGTCCTCCCGGATCGCGGCGTGCGGACACCCGCCCGTCTCCACCGCCCGAATCCGCTCCGGCTCCAACGCCTGGTTCCTCACGAGGAACTCGCCGTCTTCGCGCGTGAAGATGTCGTTGGTCACGACGGCGAGATTGGTCGTCTCCCGCAGTCGCTTGCACAGCGCGAGCACGAGCGCCGTCTTCCCGCTCCCCACCGGCCCGCCGATGCCGACGGTAAACGCACGCTCCTTGAAATCCCGCCCGCCGAGCATCCGCTCCCGCTCGGCAAACCGCCCGGGGTGCTCCATTTCGTCGTGACGGTGTGATGGGTTGGTCGCGCTCATAATCTCCGGACGTCGATGAAATGCGGAACACGAATCGACACGAATTCGCACGAATCTCCACGAACAAGACGAATGGAACCGCAGATGCACGCAGATGAACGCGGATAAGAGAGAAGAGACAAAGCTCTATTTAATTTCTTATCTGCGTGTATCCGCGTTCATCTGCGGCTCCTCTTCTTCGTGTCCATTCGTGGAGATTCGTGTCGATTCGTGTTCCGCATTTGCCTAGCTCACGAACAATCTCGAATACAGCCGATCCTGCACGCCCTGCATGAGATCGATCAGGGGCGAGGCTTGTGCCGCGTCGTCGACGGCGATCGACTGGCACGTCGCCCACACGCGCTCGGCGGTCGCGGCGCACCCGGCCTGGATCGATTGGCCTTGGATCGGCCCGACGATCGACGAGCGCACGGCGGCGGACACGATGCCGCGCGACGTCATGAAAAGCAGCAGCTTTCCCGCCGCCGCCGGCGAGATTCCCAGCCGCCCGGCGACCGCGCCGAGCACGACCGGCAGATGTCCCGCCGCGTCCCCGCGCTGCACCCGACGCCGAAACTCGCCCAACGCACGCAAATCGAACGCCTTCGTCGCCGACGCGAGCATCGCCTGTCCCTGCGCCCGGCTCGCGCGGTTGGCGACGTGACCGTTCGTCAGCACGTCGAGCCGCGCGTCGAACTCCACGAGCCTGTCGGGCTCCGCACACGCCGCCACGACGAACGGCAAACTCCCGCGCCCGGCGTTCCACAGGCTCGCCTCGACGAACGCGACGAGGTCGTCCGCCGTCGGGATCTCGCCGAGTTGGTTCGCCGCTTCGAGCCCCGCCGAATGCGCGAAGCCCCCGCCCGGAAACGCCGAGTCGGCGAGCTGCCACAGGAGCCAGTCCGGGGATGTCGTCATGGTCGGGTCGGATGAGAGTCTCGAACGGGATCACCACGAAGACACGGAGGACGCGAAGCGGAAGTCAGTTGGTATTGAAAAAGAGGATAACGTTTCAATCGTCTCTTGTTCGGTCTTTACTCGTCGTCCGGTCGCTTTCGCGATTCTTGTTGGACGGGGTGATGCCGCGCTTGGACGTGGCGATGAAGTCGATGATTTCCTTGACTTCGGCGATCGATTCGTAATCGCGCATCGCCGCGACGGCGGCGGGCATCGTGCGGTGCTTGCCCATGGCGGCGTAGGCGCGGCGGACGCCGTGAATCGACTCGCGGGACATGCCCGAGCGCTTGCAGCCGATCGCGTTGTACCCCTTCAGCGAGGCATAGCGGAACGCGGCGAACGGAGGCACGTCGCGCGTCACCGCCTCCAAACCGCCGATCACGGCGAGCCGCCCGACCCGGCCGAACTGGTGGATCGCGCAGTTGCCCCCGAGGAACGCGCGCGGGCCGACGGTGACGTGCCCGCCGAGCAGCACGCCGTTGGCGAGGATGACGTCGGCGCTGACGACGCAGTCGTGGGCGACGTGGGTGTTGGCCATCAGGAAACAGCGGTCCCCGACGCGGGTGGCGTTCTCCTCGCCGGGCTTGGTCCCGCGGTGCAGGCTCGCGCCTTCGCGGATCAGGCAGTCGTCGCCGACGACGAGCCAGGCGTCTTTCCCCTCGATCTTCAGGTGCTGCGGCGCCGTCCCGATGTACGCGGCCGGCCCGACCTTACACCGCGCGCCGATGCGCGTCGGACCCTTCAGAAAACTGTGCGATTGAATGACCGTCCCCACGCCGATCGTCACCGCGCCTTCGATGATCACGTACGGCCCGACCACCACGTCGTCGGCGAGCGTCGCGAGCGGGTCGATGATGGCGGTGGGGTGGATCGTGGGCATGCGGCTCATTCCCGAATCAGGAGGAACACGAATCGACACGAAGAAGAGGAACCGCAGATGAACGCAGATACACGCAGATAACGGCAAAACCAAATAGAGCTTTGTTTTCTTCTTTCTTATCCGCGTTCATCTGCGTGCATCGGCGGCTCTATTTCTTATTCGTGTCGATTCGTGTTCCGCATTTACAGCGCCTCCGGCTCGATCCCGATGTTTTTCTCACCGGCGGCCTTCTTCTCGTTGTACTTCTTCACCCACGTCTCGAAGCTCTTCCCCGCCGCCGTGTCGCGGCCGGTGAATTCGAGGCGGGCGATATCGGCGTAGCGAACCGACACCTTTTCGTCCTGGTTTTTCGGGAACAGCCGGACCGACGAGCCGGCGAGCGTCGCGCCCGTGCGGCGGTCGAAGACGTACCCTTCGATCGTGCTCCCGTCCTTGCGGGTGATCGTCACGTCGCCGCGGTAGTCGAACGCCTTCTCCAATGCGACGTGGACCTCGTCGTCGGTCGCGAGCGGAGGAATCCAGCCTTCGAGGTTCTCGTGGACCACGCCGGGCGCGACGTCGGAGGATGCGTCGATTGCATCCGTAGCAAAAGGATGGGCTTTGATGTCTTGAGGCATGAAATCAATTCTGAATTCTGAATTCTAAAAGAAAGGCGAATGCACAGGGTGATGGTCGTTCGCGGGTTTTAGAATTTAGAATTCAGCATTTAGAATTTCTTCTCGCGGCTTCGCTTTGATGTTCAGCTGCACGATCTGGTGTGCCGGCGCGACCGGCTCTTCCAGCGCCTTCAGCGCGTCCTTGTTCGCGTACGTCCCCCCGAACAACGTCGCGCGGACGGTCGACAGGAACCCCTTGAGCGAGCCGAACGTGTCGTCGACGGCGCTGGCTTCGTAGCCGCTGTGGACCATGCAGTTGGCGCACTTGGGGTTGCCCGACTCGGTGCCGTAGCTGAGCCAGCTGGTGGTTTCCATCAACTCGTCGAACGTGTCGGCGTAGCCGTCGGCGAGTAGGTAGCAGGGCTTCTGCCAGCCGAAGACGTTGTAGGTCGGCATGCCCCACGGCGTGCACGTGTAGTGCCGGTCGCCCATCAGGTATTCGAGGAACAAGGGGCTCTGGTTGAACCGCCACTTGCCGCGGTTGCTGAGGATCTTGCGAAACAGGTCCTTGGTCTTTCCCTTGCCGAGGAAGTGCTTCTGGTCGGGGGCCTTGTCGTAACTGTAACCCGGCGAGAGCATCATGCCTTCGACGCCGAGGTTCATCATCTCGTCGAAGAACGCCCGCACGCTCTTGGCGTTCGCTCCCTCAAAAAGGGTGGTGTTCGTCGTCACGCGGAACCCGCGTTTGACCGCTTCCTTGATCCCTTCGACCGCGATGTCGTACCCGCCCTCGCGGCAGACCGCGAAATCGTGGTGCTCCTTCTGCCCGTCCATGTGAACACTGAATGTCAGGTACTTGCTCGGCTTGAAGAGGTCGATTTTCTCTTTCAGCAGCAGGGCGTTCGTGCAGAGGTAGACGTATTTTCGCCGAGCGACCAACCCTTCGACGATTTCCTTGATCTGTGGGTGCAGGAGTGGCTCGCCGCCGGGGATGCTGACCATCGGGGCGCCGCACTCATCGACCGCCTTAAAACATTGTTCAGGCGTGAGTTGCTTCTTGAGGATGTGGGCCGGGTATTGGATCTTCCCGCACCCCGCACAGGCGAGGTTGCAGCGAAACAGCGGCTCCAGCATCAGCACGAGCGGGTACTGCTTGCGGCCGGCGAGCTTCTGCCGGACCACGTAAGACGCCACGGTCCACATTTGCGAGACCGGAATACCCATGCGATGCACCTCAATCACTCAATCTTGGGATCGATCCTTCAAACCAGCGGGCATAATAGCGATGCGGGGGCAGGGGTCTAGGGAAAAGAGCGGGACACGCAGGTCGATCATCGAATACCGAAGCCCTTGCATAATCATGCGGGATCACGAGGTTGGGTTCGTTTCGCACATGCGTTTACGCGATGGTGGGTTCGTTTCGCACATCCGGACTCGCTTCCAACTCCCCCCCTTTTTTAGCCGCTCCGCTCGCGGAGCGCGTCCAGTTGCGTCCACCGCGAAGGACCCGATCCGCGAAGTCGGGATCGGGATAACCTTCATGTAATTCTCCGTTTATGAAGCGATTGGGTTCGTTTCGCACATGAGAGGAGACGGGACTGCGTCCAACGGAGTGCGTCGTATTCTTCTGATGCGTGGCGGCGCGGACGTAGTCCCGCCTTTTCTCGGGAGCGAAAACGACGTTCCAAGACGCGATGGGTTCGTTCCGCAAAGGGGGAATGCGATAGGTTGTGTCCAGTCGTACAATGTTGCATAAGGTTGCGTTCGGTCGCATCAAGATACCCATTGTGAAGTTCGTTCCGCACACTGACACGTTGCGGTCCTTGGATCCCGAGTGTTCGATGGGTTCGTTTCGCACATCGACCTTTCTACCGACACATTTTCATCATTTAGCCGCTGGGTTTATCCCAGCGCGTCGGGTTGCGTCCGAGCACTTAGACGCGCTGGATTCGCTCGCGCGAAGCGTCTCGCGAGCGAGACCGTTAAACGGGTTGATCGACGTATGGGACGCTCGACGTACGCGGCGCTCGGACTGATATCGGACGCGGACCCGGTTCAATTAACGGTGGGATCGACGGGGCGTTATCCTGTGCGGTTGCATCCAAACGACAAGGGGAACTCGTAGATCGGGGGCCAGGTCTCGTGACGGGCTGAACGACGATCGGGACCGGCCAACGAAAAGGTCAACCATGTCGCACTTTGGCGTGATTTGTCCGGAACTGTCGGGGCACTTGAACCCGACGATGTCGGTGGCCCGCGAACTCGAGCGGCGGGGACATCGGGTGACGTTCTACACACGCGTCAGCACCCGTAAGAAGATCGAGTCGGCGGGGTTTACCTGCCGGCCGTTCGCGGTCGAGTCGGCGACGGTCGAGAACATCGCCGCGGAGCAGAAGGAACTCGCGGAGCTGACTGGCATCGCGGCACTCCGGCACACGATCGCGATCATCGCCCGGCGCACCGAGGCGTGCCTGGCGGAAGTGCCGGGGATGATGGAACACGACGGCGTCGACGTCATCCTCGGCGACCAAGTCTGCCGGGAGGCGGCGACGATCGCCGAGCAGACGGGCCGGCCGTTCGTGCTGCTGTGCAATGCGCTGGCGCTCAACCCCGAGCCGGACATCCCGGCGTTCTGCACGACCTGGGCGTATAAGCCGAGCGTCTGGCGGCGGCTACGGAACCGCGTGGTCGACCGGCTGCTCCAAGCCATCACCGGCCCGCTGCGGGCGCCGATCGACGAGCACCGGAGGAAGATGGGCTTCGCGCCGGTCCGGCACTACCTCGACTACAAGACGCCGCCGCTGCTGGAGATCACGCAGTTGCCGCGGGAGTTCGATTTTCCGCGGTTGAATCCGCCCGCGAATTTTCATTATACCGGCCCGGCGATCGACGGCTCCGTGCGGGAGGAATGTCACTTCCCGTTCGACCGGCTCGACGGCCGGCCGCTCGTGTACGCGTCGATGGGCACGCTGCAGAACCGCCTGACGCCGGTGTTCCAGGCGATCGCGGGCGCGTGCGAGGGGAGCGGCGTGCAGGTCGTGCTCTCGCTCGGCGGCGGGTGCAAGCCGGAGTCGCTGCCGAAACTGCCGGGCGACCCGATCGTGGTGGAGTTCGCGCCGCAATTGGAACTGCTGAAGCGGGCCGCGTTGTGCATCACGCACGCGGGGCTGAACACGACGCTCGAGAGCCTCGCGTGCGGCGTGCCGATGGTCGCGATCCCGGTCACCAACGACCAGCCCGGCGTGGCGTCGCGGATCAAGTATTCGGGCACCGGTGAGTTCATCTCGCTCAAGCGCCTGACGAGGACGCGGCTGCGCGAGCTGGTGGCGACGGTCCGCGGCGACCCGAGATACGCGGCCAAGGCGAAGGGTCTGCAAGCCGACATCCTCGCCAGCGGCGGGCCGCGACGGGCGGCGACGTTGATCGAAGGGGCGATCGCGGCGTGACGGGGTCGTTTACGAGTCCACGAAGACGCGTGGCACGCAGAAGAGGAATGAACGTCGAGACGCCAAGAAACAAACGCCAAAATGAGTTTGATTTCTCTTCCTCTTCTCCGTGTCTCCGCGTCTCCGTGTCCCTGCGTTCATCTTGGCGGTGCCGCCAAAACTTTACGCGGAGACGCGGAGACGCGGAGAAGAGAAAAGGACGTCGGTTGAAGAACGCGACGGTACGTTCTTTTTGCGTCGGTTCTACCTCTTCGTGCGTTGGTGATGAGAATCCGTCTTAGACGCTCATCCCCGCGCGCTGGAGGTCGAGGATCCACGGGGGCGTGTCGCGGAGGTAGGCTTCGAGGTACTTGGCGCGCGAGGCGTAGTACCACGCGGTCAGGCCGGGGCCGACGACGGCGGCGAACATCATCGTGTAGTACACGAGGGCGGTGATCGAGCGGCCGATGTCTTCGAAGCCGGCGAGCATGTTGCGCAGTTCCGGGTCGTTGCCGGCTTCGGCGAGCAGGGGGCTCGGGGAGTGGATGCTCTGCCAGAGGCTGACGGCGGCGTAGACGAAGAGCAGGACGCCGAAGGCGATCTGGTTGATCGCGAGGCGGCGGGGGGCGCCGAGCGTCAGGCGTTTGAGTTCGCCCGAGCCGCGGAATTCGAAGTAGGAGACGACCGCCATCCCGGTGCCGAGAAAAAGGCCGATGGCGCTGTTGAGGCTGGTGAGGATCGTCAGGGCCGCGAAGGTGCCGGTGAGCCAGCCGCCGGTCATCGCGACGGCGGAGGCGCGGCGGATCTTCGCGCCGGTCGCGCGGGCCGCGGTGATCTGGGCGAGGTGCTCCGGTGAAAAGACGAGCCCGCCGGGCGCGGCGTACGTGAGCGGTGTTGGGGGAGGGACGTTCACAATGAACTATCGGTCAGAAGCGGCGGATGAATCATGCACGGTCGCTGAAGGCGACCACGGCCGCGCCGAAACGTCCTCCGCATTTCAATCGCAAATTGGAAATCGGCAATCGGCGATCCCTCAGTTCCCGTCCGGCTTCGTGGCCGAGCTTTGCGGGCTCGCGGGGATGTCGAACGCGGCGACGGGGTCGGGCTTGGACGGGTCGAACGACGTGAAGTCGTCGACGATCGATTTCGCGAGGCCCAAGTCGTTTTGTTTGATCCCTTCGACGACGCACTTGGCCAACTCGTAGCTGCCGTAGTTGTTGTGGTGGGTGCCGTCCTGGAACGCCTTGGCGGAGTCCTTGGGGCCCATCGCCTCGTAGAACTGCGCGCTCATCGCGTGGAGGTCGATCATCGGCAGGCCCTGCTCCTTGGCGACCTGGCGCACGGCCACGGGGAAGTCGCCGTGCGTGTCGGCGACCTTGCCGTTGTTGTCGAAGCTGCGGCGGTGCATCGGCGTGACGAGCACGACGTGCGCGCCCTTCTCCTTCGCCATGCCCACGGCCTTCTCGATGTTCTTCTTGAACGACTTGAACGCGCCGTCGTTGGGGCCCTTGGCCTTCTCGTCGTTGTGCGCGAACTGGAGGAACAGGTAGTCCCCCTTCTTAATCTCCGTCATGATCTTGTCGAACCGCCGGGCGTTGAAGCTGCTGGCGTACGACTCGCCCGACTCGGCGTGGTTCGCGACCACGACGTCCGGCTTGAGGAACCGCGTCAGCATCTGGCCCCAGCTGTTCCACGGCTCCTTGGGCTGGTCGGTGACGGTCGAATCGCCGGCGAGGTAGACGGTGACGAGGTCGTCGGCCTTCTCGATCTCGACCGCCTGCACGCGCGGTCGCTTACCGTTGAATTCGAGGGTGAGTTTCTCGTCCCAGTGGAGGACGCCCTTCTCGCGGTCCTTGATCTTCACCGCGCCGCCGCTCTGGATGCGGGGCGTGCGGACGTTGACGGCGAAGGTGTACTTCTGCGTCTTGCCGGACGGGGTGCTCACGTTTTCGAGCATGAGCCGGCGCGATTCGGCTTTGATGGTGTTGTTCGAGGTGCCGGACGAGTCGCCGAGGGTGACGGTGACCTTGTAATTGCCTTCGGGGACCGCGACGGAGAAGTAGAACGGTTCGTTGTCGGCGGGCCGGGTGCCGAGGTCGAAGCCGAAGCCCTTGGATTCGCTGTAGGTCGCGTCGGTGGGGACGACGGTGTAGCCCGGCTCCGCCTTGGCGGTGCCGAAGGCGAAGCGGTAGTGGACTGCGGTGGATTCGTCGGCTCGCAAGGAGGGTGTCATCGCCGGGAGGCTCAGGGTAAACGCGGCCAACAGCATCCTTGTTGCGGCTCGGTTGTATCGGTGCTCGGACATTATCCCTCACTTCCCCACCGTCCACATGTACCACGCACGTCACCGTGCGTTGACGACGAGCACTCTCCCTCTCCCCCATTGGGGGAGAGGGTCGGGGTGAGGGGGAAGCGTGCGAAAACCAAACCGCTCGCGTCCGCCACGTTCGCTGAAATCGATCGAGGAATCGGGGGATGAGACAAATCGTGGTCACTGAACGTGACCACGCCGCGCCGAACCCCGTGTCATCGACGGTTTTCGGTAAGTCTCAATCTCATCTTTAAGCGCCCCGGTTTCGGGTGAAGCGACCGATCGCCATCAACGGGAAATACAAGCGGTAATAGTGGTAGCAGAGGTAGAAGACCTTGGGGAACCCGGTGCCGGTGTAGAAATGTTCGTCCCAGTTGCCGTCTTCGCGCTGGTGCTCGACGAGCCAATCGATGGCCCGCTTCACGTCCGGATCGTCCGCGCCGAGGGCGGCCATGAGGCCCATCGCGCCCCAGGCGGTCTGCGAGGGGGTCGATTCGCCGACGCCCTTCAGTGACGGGTCTTCGTAGCTCTCGCAGGTCTCGCCGAAGCTGCCGTCCGGCTTTTGCACGCTCTTGAGCCAGGCGGCGGCCTTACGAATGTAGTCCTGGCTCATGTCCTCGCCGACGCTGCGTAGGCCGACGAGCACCTGCCACGTGCCGTAAATGTAATTCACGCCCCAGCGGCCCCACCACGCGCCGCATTCGTCCTGCTGCGAGCGGATGAACGCCACCGCGCGGCGGATTTCGGGGAGGTCGACGGAGAGCCCGCAGTGGCCGAGCGATTCGATGATGCGGCCGGTGATGTCGGGGCAGCTCGGGTCCTGCATCGCGTTGTGGTCGGCGAACGGCACCTTTTCGAGCAGCGGGCGGTCGACGGTCTTGTCGAACGCCGCCCAACCGCCGTCGTCGTTCTGCATGGCCATGAGCCAGTTCACGCCGCGCTTCACCGCCGACTCGGCGACCGCGCCGCCGACGCGCTTGAGCGACATCGTCGCCATCGCGGTGTCGTCGGTGTCGGGATAGTGCGGGTTGGCGAACTCGAAGAACCATCCGCTCGGCTCGACGGGCTTCGCGTTTTTCTGCCAATCCGACGCGACGCGGCATTCTTTACCGAGCAGCCATTGCGCGGTGCGCTTGGCGACGTCGGACTCCGACGACACGCCCGCCTCGGCCAGTGCGTGCAGCGCGATGCCCGTGTCCCACACCGGCGAAAAGCACGGCTGGATGCGAATCTCGTCACCGTCGCGGATGAAGAAATCCTTGAGATGCTTGTGCGCCTGCACGACGGTCGGATGATCTTCCGGATACCCGAGCAGGCGGAAGACGATCAGGATGTAGACCATCGGCGGGAAGATCGCGCCGAGCCCTTCGGTGCCTTCGAGATGATCGAGCATCCACTTCTCGGCGGCCTTGAGTGCCTTATTCCGCAGCCAGCCGATGGGATGGCGGTCGTAGAACTTCAGGAAGCCGTCGATTTTCAGGAAGATTTCCCGCCAGTTCTTGGGGAAGAAGCCCATCGGCTCGTGGAGCCGGTTGCCGGCTTCGTAGTCCACGTACAACTCGCGGATGCCTTGGTCGTCGCGCAGTTGCCGCACGGGGCGTTTCGTCGTGACGATGCCCAGCGGCAGGATCATCGTGCGCGTCCACGCCGACACGTGATACAGGTTGAAATAAAACCACTTGGGCAGGAAGACGATCTCCGGCGGGATGCTCGGGCAGGCGTCGAAGCTGATCTGCCCGAGGCACGCGAAGTAGAAGCTGGTGAACGTGTTGCACTTCTCCGCCCCGCCGAGGCTGCGGATCAGCTCGCGCGAGCGAACCATGTGCGGCGCGTTCGGATCGTCGCCCATCAATTTGAGTGCGAAGTACCCTTTGACGGTCCCCGAGACGTCAGCCTTGCCGCCCGGAAACAGGTTCCATCCGCCGTTCGGCATCTGGATCTTGCGGAGATAATTCGTGATTGGGACCAAGTCCGGTTCGTTTTCCTGCCCGAGAATCCACTTCAGCAGGATGTACTCGGACGACAGGATGCTGTCGCCCTGCAACTCGGCACACCAGTAGCCGTCGGAATGTTGCTTCCCCTCCAGACACGCCCGCGCGCGATCGAGCGCTTCCTGCACGGACGAATCGGCCTCGACGATCGAATTGATTTCAGCGGTTTCAGTCATGGGCGGCCGAACGCTAACAAGCGAGCCGGGATGCGCCAAGAACCGAATGCGCCGCAGAGGCGCAGAGAGCGCAGAGGAAGACGCAGAGGGAAAACCCTTAGCCCTTGCTTCAGGGCGCCGCTTTACGGATCAAATCAAAGACTTCTCTGCGTCTTCCTCTGCGCTCTCTGCGCCTCTGCGGCGCATTGTTATACTCCGCCCCCATGCAAACGGATTTCGCAGCGTGGCTCAGGGAGCAGCAAGGACAGCAATACGACCTGCATTCCCAGCACATCAACCCGGTCTTCGTGAAGATGCTGAAGACCATCGGCTTCGATAAGGGCTACGTCCGTGGCCAAGGACCGTACCTCTGGGACGCCGAGGGGAACAAGTACCTCGACCTGCTTACCGGCTGGGGCGTGTTCGCGCTGGGGCGAAATCACCCGAAGGTCAAGTCGATCCTGAAGCAACTACTCGATGAGGAACTGCCGAACCTCGTTCGCATGGATTGCAGCCTGCTCAGCGGGCTCGTGGCGAAGAAACTGACGTCGCACACCTCGGAAAACCTCTCGCGCGTCTTCTTCTGCAACAGCGGCACCGAGTCGATCGAGTCGGCGATCAAGTTCGCCCGCTGCGCGACCAACCGCCGCGACATCGTCTACTGCGATCACGCCTTCCACGGCCTGACGACCGGCGCGCTCTCGCTCAACGGCGCCGACTTCTTTCGCGAACGCTTCGGCGACCTGTTGCCGGGCACCCAGAAAGTCCCGTTCAACGACCTGCCCGCCCTCGAAAAGGCCCTGAGTTTCAAGCAGGCGGCCGCGTTCGTCGTCGAGCCCGTGCAGGGCAAATCGTGCGAGGTCGTGCGTGACGGCTACCTCGCCGAGGCCCAGCGGCTGTGCAAGAAATACGGCACGCTGCTGGTGATCGACGAGGTGCAGACCGGCCTCGGCCGCACGGGCGCCTGGTTCTGCTACCAGCACTGGCCCGAGGTCGAGCCGGACATCGTCTGCACGGCCAAGGCGCTCTCCGGCGGCTACGTGCCGGTCGGCGCGGTCATCACCAAGCCGAAGATCATGGACTGCGTCTTCAACTCGATGGAGCGCTGCGTCGTCCATTCGAACACGTTCGGCCAGAACGATTTCGCCATGGCCGCGGCGCTCGCGACGCTGCACGTGATCGAGGAGGACAAGCTCGTCGAGAACGCCGCGGCGATGGGCGAGTACGTCATGAACGGCCTGCGCGAGGCGGCGGCGGGCAATTCGTTCGTCACCGACGTGCGCGGCAAGGGCCTCATGTTCGCGATCGACTTCGCCCGCCCGAAGGACTCGATCAAGCTCAAGATGGCGTGGGACATGCTCCACAAGCTGAACTTCGGCGTGTTCGGACAGATGATCATCATCCCGCTCCTGCAGAAGCACCACATCCTCGCGCAGGTGGCCGGGTATCACACCGAGGTCATCAAGTTCCTCCCGCCGATCACGGTGACGAAGGAGGACATGGACCCGTTCATCAGTGCGATGCGCGAGGTGCTCGCCGACACGCTGCGCGTCCCCGGCGCGGCGTGGGACACGGTGTTCAGCCTCGCGAAACGCGCGATGACGGTGTGACGCGAGTCGCGAAAACGAACATCGAACTACCCAGACACTTCAACGTCTCGCAAGGTCTCCATCTTTTCGGGGTGGCCGCTTAAGCGGCCACCCCATATCTTGAGATTCAGGGACCCCTTCCATGCACCGCCGGATGCTCTTGTTCGTTCTCGCGGTCGTACGCCATCCGGTCTGGACGCTGGTCATTTGCGGCGTCGTCCTCGTCGCGTCCGTCGTCCTCGCGGCCGCGCAACTCAACATCTCGTCCGATCAGAACAAGCTCTTCTCGCCGAAGGCCCCGTTCTTCCGCGACTACCTGTCATTCGTCGAAAAGTTCCCGGAGAATGAGGCCATCTACCTGATCGTCGAGCCGAAAGACCGCGGCACGCCGACGCCCGTGCGTGCGTGGACCGAGGTCGCCGACGCGCTCGTGGATCGGCTGAAGCGGATGTCCGACGTCGTGCGGTCGGTCGACGGGCGCGTGCCGATCGACAAGCTCGGCGACCAGGGATTGCTCTTCGATTCGCCGCAACGGGTGAAGCAGACGCTCGACGAGATGAAGCGGTTCGTGCCGCTCGTGAAGCTGTGGGCGGAGAAGCCGAACCTGCTCGAGCGCGCGCTCGGGCCCACGCCGCTGGAGCGATTCCTGTCGGGCCTGGCGATCGCGCCGCCGGACGCCGAGACGCGGCAGTTCGCCAATTTGCTCGCCGAAAGCTGGACGAAAACGCTCGCGAGCGACAGGCCGGTGCTACCCGACCTCGCCTCGCTCGACGCGGAAGATCCTTCGCGGCTCGGCTACTACTACGTGCCAGACGCGAGCGAGCCGACGCACAAACTGCTGCTCGTCCGCGTGTATCCGAAGGTCGATTACGCGACACTCACCGCCGTCTCCGACGCCGTCGACGCGATCCGCGACGCCGCCAATCAGACCGTCGAAAAGTTCCCCGCATTCGTCGTCGGCGTCACCGGCCGGCCCGCGCTCGAGGCCGACGAGATGCGCACGACCGACGAGGACTCGACCAAGGCCGAGATCGTCGCGCTCTCGGTCGTGTTCGTCGGGCTCGTCGCGCTCTTCCGCTCCTTCTGGATCGCGCTCGCGGCCGAGATCGCGCTGGCCGTCTCCATCGGCTGGACCTTCGGCTGGGCGACGCTCACCGTCGGCGAATTGAACCTGCTCTCGATCGTCTTCCTCATCGCGCTCATCGGGATCGGGATGGATTACCTGATCCAGATCCTCTCGCGCTACCGCCACGACGCGGGCAAGTACGACGCGGTCGGCGTGTGGGTGCGCGTCTTCAAGCACGTCGGCGCGCCGATCAACACGGCCTGCCTCGGCGCGGCGGGCGCGTTCCTCGTCGCCGTCTTCACCGACTTCCGCGGCGCCGCCCAACTCGGCATCATCGCCGGCGGCGGGCTGCTGCTGTGCCTGCTCGCGGGCTACACCGCGCTGCCCGCGCTTTTGACGCTCGTGCCGCTCAAGGTGTCGCGCCGTGGCACGGCCGTCCCGGCCGTGTGTGAACGCAATGCCTTGCGTGACACGGGCGAGAGTGCCGAAGGCTCAGAGCCCGTGCCACGGTCGGGTTACGCAACGCCATCTCAAAAGGTCGCGCGCTGGTGGTTTTTACTCCCAACGCTTTGGATCATCCTCCTCATCCTCGGCATCCCCTTCATGCGACGGGCCTACTTCGATCCCGGCCTGCTCGACCTTCAGAACCCCGACCTGCAATCCGTGAAACTCGTCCGCAAGCTCGACACCTGGTCCGCTGTCGTCCTCTCGAAAGACCTACAAACCCTGCAAGACGCGCGCGAACACGTCGCGACGCGCCCGACCGTCGCGAGCACCGACAGCATCCTCCTCGCCCACGACAACGCCGCGTGGCTGGATAAGAATCGAGACGTCCTGCCGAAGATCAACTGGACCGAGCCGGCCAACGTCGAGGCGAATCGGGTCGACGAGATCGCCACGAAGGCGACGAACCTCGCCAAGCGATTCGCCGCGACGCAGCCCACCGAGGATTGGCTCGGCCCCTTCGCGATCACGCTGAAATCGACCGACGCAAAGACGGCCTCCGAGCGGTTGTCGCGTTGGCAGACCGCGTTTATCGAGCAACTAAAACAAACCCTCTCGCAGTTCGCTCCCGGCCCGCTCGAACTCGACCGCATCCCGCCGGAGCTGAAGAGCCACTACGTCGCCGCCGACGGCACGTACGCGCTCTACGTCTACCCGAAGCAGGACCTCTGGCAGCGCGAGCACCTGACCGCCTTCGTCGAAGACGTCGGCGCGGGATTGCAGGATCTGAAGGGCGACTACGTTTACACCGGCATCGCCCCCAACATTTTCCACTCGACGAAGTCGATCGAAAGCTCGTTCTACAAGACGACCGCCTACGCGCTGGCGCTGATCTTCGTGCTCGTGCTCCTCGACTTCCGCCGGCTCGGCCCGACGTTCCTGGCGATCAGCGTGCTCGCGTTCGGGTTGCCGATGCTCGTCGCGCTCATGGGCCTGCTCGACGTCAGTTGGAACTTCGCGAACTTCTTCGGCCTGCCGATCCTGATCGGCGCTGGCCACGAGTACGGCGTGTTCATGGTCCACCGCTTCCTGGAGACGAAGAGAGATCCCCGCCGCGTCTGGGGCCGCTGGGACGTGTCCGACAAGGCGCTGCTCTTGTGCGCCTTCGTCACCAGTAGCGCGTTCGCGTTCTTCTGGGTCCTCGGCCACCACCGCGGCCTCCGCAGCCTCGGCCTCGTCATGGCGCTCGGCTCCGTCTGCATCTACCTCGCCACGATCATGGTCGTGCGGCCGGTCCTGAAGTGGAGACTGGCGACGAAGAAATAGGGGCAAGTAATCAGGGGCAAGGGGCAAGTAGAAGACCAAGACGAACGCCGAACATCCAACACCGAACATCGAACGCCGAAGCAATATCGCGGCGACGGCGGCCTTCATTTCGGCGTTCGACGTTGGGCGTTCGATGTTCGTTTTTTTTTTCTCTTCTACTTGCCCCTTGCCCCTGATTACTTGCCCCTATTCTCTCATTCCAATCGCGTAGTACTCGCGGACCGAGCGGGTTCGCAACGTGATGAGTAGCGCGATCGGATAAATGCACGCGAACAGGACGCCCATCGAGGTGCTGGTCGCCAGGGCCACGGGGTTCATGCCGCTGCCGCCGGGCAGGGCGGAGAAGAGGTCGCTCATGAGAAAGTAGAGTCCGACGCCGGAGGCGATGGCGAGCGGGATCTTGACGACGGCGTAGATCATGTGCAGTCGCCCGCCGCGCGGGCTCTGGCGGAGCGTGAGGATGCCGATGACGAGCAGGTAAATCGCCAGGAGAAAGCTCAGGATCCCTTCGAGAACGAGGGCCAACACGACGCCGCCTCGGACGTTGAACGTCGGCGGCCCCGACGTCGGCCAAGCGGAGGTGCTCATGACCTGGCCGCTGGTCGTCACTTGAATCGAACCGGCGGTCGTTCGAACTTCGACGGCGCCGGACCCGATCGTCCTGACCGCAATGACTTGGGAACTCGTCTGTGTCGGCGATGAGGAAGGGGTAAATAGTCGCATCGTTCCGGTCTGCAGCTCCGTCGTGAGTGACGCGACCTGCGTCGCGTTGAGCGGCAATGTCGAAAGCTGCTGCACCCGCGCGAGGACGGCCTTGACCTCCGCGTCGGACAACCCGCTCGGGTGGATGACGCCCGCGTTCGCCGACCCGTCGTCGGCCGACGCGCGCACGGCTTCGCCCTGTGTCGGGAAGAAGGCGGCTTGCGCGTCGGAGACTTCGATCCGGCCCTGGCCGAGTTCGAAATAGGTGGGGCCCTCGTCGCCGGTCGCGCTCGGTAGCGTGCCGGCGTCGGAGACGTTTTTCATCACGTTGGTGGCGGTCAATTTCGCGCCCCGGAGAAGGATGACGTCCTGCCCGTAGGCGTCGAGCAGCGCTTCGAGGTTCTTGACCTGTTTGTCCGAGAGGGTCCGCACGCGCTTCAGCCCGGCGACGACGGCTTCGCGCTGCGCCGCCGAGAACCCTTTCGGTTTGACCTCGACGGCCGACGCGGTGGACGGTCCGGTCGTGCTCGTCGTTTGCGCGGTCGCCGGCGCGGGCACGGCCGGAGGTGCCGGGGGCACCGGCGTAAAGGTAGCGGTGGCGGAGGCCATCGCCCGGGTGAAGGTATAGAAAATGACTACGTAAAACGACTGCCCGAGGCTGCCGAGCATGCCGAGCGAGCCGACGACGATGCTGATGACCCCGATCGCCGTAATGATCCCGGGCCGGCCGACGCGCGGCGTCGAGTATCTGACCGGGCCGCGCGGGTCGGCGTAAACCGGAATCGCGGCGACCGGCGCCACGGGCATCGGCACGTGGGGCGGCGTGGCGTCGGAAGACCTGCGCGGGATGGGCGGCGGAGTTCCCTGAGTCATGGTCGCATTATCGCACGCTCGCCCCACGCAACAACCGAAGATCGGCGCCGCCGCGATCGCCGATCCTTCCCATTGTCGACTGCCGAGAGAATACGACTGTATTTCGATCGGAAATCGGCAACGGGAAATTAGCAATCGCCGATCGACGGCCCCGCCGAAAATGTTTGCCATCGTGCGGGTCGCAATCGACAATGGACGGACATGTCAAACGCCCCCTTACCCACCGAATCGGCCGAGACCAAACGATTGAAGCTCAGCGAAGTCCGCCGCATTTACCGCTTGATCGGCGAGGTGCGCGAGCTCGCGGCCGACCCGCAGCAGTGGCGGCAGCACATGATCCGCCGGCTCGCGACGCTGTTCGACGCCGCCGTCGTCGTCTCCTCCGAAATCCACGCGCGCACGACCGCCAAGCCCGGCACGCTCAAGATCACCGACATCGGCTGGGGCTGCGACCAGGGCGACCACCTCTGGCAGATCCAGAGCGAGCGCGAGGAAGAAAACCCGTCGGAGTTCTGGCTCTCGATCGTCAACACGGAGAAGCCGCAGGCGGTCCCCGGGCAGGAGAACGTGACCGTGCCGGTCGAGCCGACCAAGCCGGTGCACGGCGGCAAGAGCTTCATCATGTCGCAGTACGCGCTGCCGCACGTCGGCACCGTCGACCAGCTCGGCCTCCACCGCGAGTGGGGCGACAAGCCGTTCGGCCCCACCGACCACCGCCTCGCCCGCATCTTCCACCTCGAGCTCGGCCGGCTCTGGAAGCGCGACGCGATCAACCGCGCCAAGAACCCCTCGAAAGACCTCGCGCCGCGCCTCGCGCAAACGCTCGAAGCGCTCCTGAACGGCGCGAGCGAAAAGGAAGTCTCCAACCAACTCGGGATCAGCCGGCACACGGTCCACAACTACGTCAAAGCGCTCCACCAACGCTTCGGCGTCAACAGTCGCGGCGAGCTCCTCGCAAAGGCTCGCAAACCCGCGGAATTCGTCCCCAAATTCAGCGTCGACAGTAAAAAGTCTTAGCGGGGCTCCTCGCTTCAGCGAGGAGCTCAGACCGCAACGCGAACTCCAATAGCTCTATTCAGGGAGGGGACCGTGTCGCGCCACTTCCGCAAGTTCAAGCGCTCCTCCGCGGACGAGTACCAAGGTCAACGACCCTTTCAACACTGGTACCGCGACAACACCGTCTACTTCATCACCTCCCGCTGTCGCGACAAGTTCCCCGCGTTCGACTCCGACGAAGCGCAATTCATCTTCTGGGACCGCTTTTACCATTGGACGACCCACTACGGCTTCGTCCCGTGGATCACCACCCTGATGAACAACCACTACCACACGCTCGGATACCTAAAGGTCGGCGAAAACCTCGGACCCATGATGCAACGCCTTCACGGCTCCGTCGCGAAGCTGGTGAACGACACGCTCCCCGAGCGACACCTACCGTTCTGGATCACGACCGATCAGCACGACTATTTCGACGGTTGCATTCGCGATGAACTGCAGTGTCGGCGTGCGTACCGCTACGTGATGAACCAGTCGGTTCGCGCGAAGCTCGTGAAGGATTGGAACGAGTACGCGAATACGAAAGTCGTGATCGATGTCGAGCGCGGGGTGAAACGCGCTCACGAACTGAAAGCGTTCATGGAAGGTGTTCCGTACGCTCGGTACGACCACCGTTAATCGCGACAGTGTTGCAACGTCGGAACCGTCGATTGCGCACCGGGCTCCTCGCTTAAGCGAGGAGCCCAGAGTCACCGAGGATCGGTAACTGCAGTTTCACGCTCCGGTCCGCGCCGTCGTCGAGACCGGGCGCGGCGCCGATGAATTCCTTGTCGATCTTCCGCACGTTCCGCACCGGGGGGTTCGGGCGCGGTCGCAGGTCCGGGCTCTCCGGTCCGTCGTGGCGTTTCAGCACGTGGTAATACTGGTCCCGCTGGGCGGGCACCCACCCCGCGTCGCGGATGAGTCGACAGATCTCCCGCTCTTCGAGCTTGTACGTCGTGCCGGCCGCGCTGACGACGTTCTCTTCCATCATCACGCTCCCCATGTCGTTCGCGCCGAAGAACAGGGCGAGCTGCCCGATCTTCGGGCCCATCGTGACCCAACTGCTTTGCAGGGACGGGAAGTTGTCGAGGTAGAGCCGGGCGATAGCGAGCGTGCGGAGGTATTCGTCCGCACCGGCCATGCGGACGACCCGACCACGCAAGACGTCTTCATTCGTGCTGTCGTCGAAGGGGCCGTAGGTTTCCGGGTCCCATTCCTTCGCGCGGCCGAGCGGCGTGTTCTCGCGCTGGAAGGGCCAGTGGATGAAGGCGGTGTAAGAACCGAACGGATTGCCGGCATTCGGGCTCTCAATATCGAATTGAGACTTAGTAAACACGCCCGGCCATCGTGTGCGAACGCGTTCGATTACAGAGTCGATTTCACCGCGTTCGAATTGGTTCCAACGAAATTCGGCATCTTCGTCGGCGCTAGCCTCAATGGCTTGCGCGTAGTCCTGCATATCTCTGAGCGCGCTCATGTGCTCAATGCGTTCCCTCACGAACTCGATGTGCCCGATGAGCATCGTGGCACTTGTGTTCATCCCCTCTTCGTGGGCGACGCGCATGACGCGGAGCCAGTCGTCGCCGGTGCATTTGCCGAGGCCGATGCGTCGGCGCACGCGGGGCGTGAAGATCTCGCCGCCGCCGCCGGGGATCGTCTTCAATCCCGCGGCCTTGAACCGGCGGATGACGTCGCGCACGTCCATGCCGAAGAACCGCTCGAACTCCACAAACTCCGGCGGGCTGAAGGCGTGGATGTGCACCGACGGGTAATGCGTGCTGATGAACCGCAGCAGCTCCTCGTAGTATTCGATCGGCAGGCGGTCGTTCATGCCGCCCTGCATGAGGATCTGGGTGCCGCCGATGGCGACGAGCTCGTCAAGCTTCGCGGCGATCTGCTCGTGATTCAGCGTGTAGGTGTCGACATCGTCGTGGTCGCGGCGGAACGCGCAGAACGTGCACTTGGCCGTGCAGACGTTCGTGTAGTTGATGTTCCGGTCGATGACGTAGGTGCGGTAGTCTTCCGGATGCAGCCGCTGCGTGACGGCGTGGGCCCACTGCCCGAGGTCGTGGAGGCTCGGGTGGGCGTAGAGTTCCAACGCCTGGGCGTCGGTCAGCCGGGCCTTGCCGGCGATGACGTCGTCGATCCTGAAAGACAGCTTGCTGGCGGTGCTCATATCAATCGAAAGTGTAGGGGTTGCAGCAGCAGGCGGGAAGCGAATTGGCGTGTACGCCGGGCTTTTCAGGCGTTTTGAAACAATTGCGGTCGGCGCGGGTGACTCGAATAACGCATCGTCATCACGATGCGGCGAAACGACGGGGATGAAACTGACACTCGATTATCAAATCAATTCCGGACGCCGATTCGGGAGAATTGGGAAGTGGCTGCGCCGATCCGTGATCGCCGCGGTCGTGATGGCGGCGGTTTTTTATTCGTATCGCACGGCCAAGCACCGCATTGCGGGTTTGTATCAATGCATCGGCCTCTTTCCGATACGCGCCGGGGCATGGAACCAATGCGCTTCCTTCGCGTATCCGCCCGACACGCTCCTGTTCGATGAAAGCACCGATGCGATGCTGACCGACGGAGCGGGGCGTCCATTCCGACTCGTCCGCCCGAACGCATCCATGACCCTGCAGCACGGTGATGGATTGCAGTTGTGGAACAATCCGAGTGCGGTTGGCCAATCGAACACGGTGCCGCCCGGTTCACATTGGGATATTGGTCGGAACGCGCCGCCACCGTCGCCTTGGCAGGCACTCGAAAAAGTCGAATGGACGTTATCGGAAAAGCTGGGCTGCGGACGATGGAGCGTGTTTTGCCTCAGTGGTCTCCGTCCGTTCATCTCGTTCAACGGTTACTGCGGCAACGAAGTATTTGCCTCGGGACGCCGGGCGGCCGGACGACGGCGGTTGGTGCAAGTCAGTTTCAATCCCGTCGCTTACATGGGCGGCTCGCCGACGCCGTTTCGCTCGGTCGTGCTCGGCGAGCCGTCGAATTGGCGCTCGCTCGCGCGCACGAACTCGCCGACGGCCCCCAGGGATTCGGCTTTACGCTTCCCACCGACAAGCGGCTTCGGCTGTACGCCGGGCAGGCGGACCCGAATGACCCATCGCGATTCACGATCGACTATGAAATCGACGGCAACCGAAACACCCTTTACGGGCGGCTCTGCCCGGATGACACCGTGAAGTTGAGTCTTGTGAAGTGACCCTGTCGACGAATCCTACTGCGCGCCGAGCTTGCGGTAATACTCCTTGAGCGCCCCGGACCATGCCGGCGGGAGTGAGCCTTTCATCGCGTCGTTGACGTCCTGATCGATCTTGTGATTGCCCGTGGGTGTGGTGTCGTGGGCGACGTGGAGTTCGCCGTCGAGGAGCATGCGGCTCGTGTCGATCGCGTCGAGCGTGACGTCCTTGCGGTACATCGCGTTGTGGTAGCGGTCTTTCCAGCACAGTGGGATCCGAAGCTTGGAATTCACGTGACTTGAAGTCGCGGC
>JADMIO011124129.1_pt1 | contig 59720 bp, 42 predicted proteins | sample 8958161 | NCBI WGS metagenome assembly JADMIO01 (sample SAMN16585339, study PRJNA669376) | soil metagenome | isolation source: Crop rotation soil | place: USA: Cullars Rotation, Alabama | collected 2011 | reverse complement strand
GCCGCGACTTCAAGTCACGTGAATTCCAAGCTTCGGATCCCACTGTGCTGGAAAGTTGTCAGGCACGCTTAGCGTAGTCGACTCCAGTTATCGCTTCCAGTTTGCGCGTAATGGGTTGCTCACCAACTACCAACGATGGCAAACCGATACCAGTGGTTTTGCCCAATATGGCAATGAGGGCATATTAATTAATAACCTTCGTCTTGAGCAAAAACAGCAGTCACTGGAAATTAACAGTACGGAACAGTATGCTAATGCGCCCATTCGCGTTACAGCCCGTGCTATCGATATAGCTAATCTGGCCCGATTAGCTAATCAGGATACTACATTAGCCAGCGGTGAGTTGAATGGAACAGTCATTGTGCGTAATTATATGGGTAGCACAAGTAGTCTGGCATTCATCGGCTCTGTTTATGTCGACAGTTTACGCGTCATGGCTAAGCCAATTGGCAACCTAACCGCCCGATTCAACAACACGAGCGACGGTCGTATCAATGTCAATACGGCACTTGCTGGCCCTTATAACGATGCTACCATTACAGGTTTCTATAACCCTGAAAATGCTAAACAGGCGCTCGACCTGGCCATTGGGCTGAAACGGTTGGATGCCCGTACGATTGAAGCATTTAGTTTTGGGGAATTACGGCAGGCAAAAGGAAAACTCACGGGTGACTTTACAGTGGCTGGGGCCATTGATAATCCCGTCATGGATGGTAGTATAGCGTTTGATTCGGTAGCCTTTAATATCAAACAGCTCAATGCTACCTATCACATCGATCAGGAAAAATTAGCGTTCTCAGGGCAAACTATTACGCTCAGCGATTTCAGCCTACGCGATACCTTGGGTCGTACGCTCACTACCAATGGAACGGTTGTTCTGAAAAACTTACCCAATGTTGCCTACAATCTGCGTGTTCAGGCCGACCATTTTCAGGTATTAAACGCGGCTCGCAAAGACAATGATTATGCTTATGGACAGGCATCAGTAACTACCGATTTGCGGATTAAAGGCGCAGGTTCCAATGCATCGATCAATGGTACAGTACGACTCGAAGATGATAGTAAGATTTCGATGGTACTCCCCGACGAATCAATTAACGCCAACGAAGCCAACGGTATCGTGACCTTCATCAATCACAACGATTCGCTGACGTTGACTAAATATTTATACCAACCGAAACCCGACAGCCTTAAACCCCGCCTGGCATTTGAGGAATTAACTAACTCAACTATATCGGTCGATCTGGAAGCTGACGAAAAGTCGGAGTTGACAATTGTGGTGGATGAGTTAAATGGTGACTATCTGCGGGTACGAGGCAACGCTCGATTGAATGCAAGTGTCAACGCAGCCGGACAGGTTAGTGTATTGGGTCGTTACGAGGTGACCGAAGGTGAATACTCGTTGACCTATCAGGTACTAAAACGGAAGTTCGAATTGCAGAAAGGAGGTTATATCAACTTTACGGGCGACCCACTCAAAGCCGACATTAACATGACAGCTATCTATAAAGTATCAGTGCCTCCTGGCGATCTGATTGGAAGCGAGTCTACGTCAATTGATGCAGCGGGAGCGAAACGAAAACTACCCTTTGAAGTTTACCTAACCATCAGTGAAAATCTGGCGGCCCCAAAACTTAGCTTCGATATCCGACTGCCTGAAGCAGAAAGTGGAGCTGCGGAGTCGAGTGTTTTAGGAACCAGTATCGAAAATAAGCTAAAATCCCTTCGACAAGATCCTTCACAAATCAACAAGCAGGTTTTTGCTTTACTGGTACTAAACCGGTTCCTACCCGAAAATACGTCGGACTTCTTCTCTGGATCTGACAATGGCGGTTTAAATACGCAGGCTGAAAACATTGCCCGTAGCAGTGTCAGTAAACTAATTTCGGACCAATTAGGCCGTCTGGCTTCGGGCGTGTTGAAAGGGTTTGATGTCGATTTCAATCTTCTGTCGCAGGCTGGTAGCGCTAATACAGGAGGTACAACTAATGGCTCCCGCACAGATTTGAACGTGGGATTATCACGGAGTTTTCTAGCAGGCCGCGTAACGGTTTCGGTAGGTAAGAATTTCATTCTGGATAATTCAGCTAGTGCCGCTACCCCCAGCCAGAACCAAGTATTCGATAACGTATCGGCTAATTACAACGTTACCCGCGATGGACGGTATGTATTACGCGCCTATCGTCGGAATGATTACCAGGCCGTATTGGATGGCTATATTATTGAAACGGGCATTGGGTTCATTATCACAATGGATTACAATACAATAGGTGAAGTTTTCCGTCGGTCGTCGCCCGGCCCCTCGGCGAATTAATGCGTTATGAAAAACTTATCACAAATAAAGTTAGCATACCAAACCATCTTTTCTTTCGCTATCGCTAGGGTAACAACTGTGAGGCTTATCTCAGCCCCTATGCCCTATGCTCTGTGCTTGTTATTAGGTGCTTGCAACATTGCCAAACACTTGCCTTCTAACGAGCGGTTGTTTATGGGTACTGACGTCGTGATCCATGCCGACTCCACTATTCCTAAGGATGATCAGAGTGGACTTAAAGATCAATTGGAAGGTATGGCGCGCCCTCGACCAAATAAACAGCTTTTTGGCTACCCTTATAAAGTAGGTCTATACTATCTATTCGGCGAACCTAAGAAGCCAAAAGGCTTCCGATCCTGGTTCCGCAATAAATTTGGTCAGGAGCCTGTATTTGCCAGCGCCAAAGCCATCTCGTCAAACATTCCCATTTTTAAAGCTACGTTACAGAACCAAGGTTATTTTGGCTCAAATGCTACAGGAAAATTAACGGAAGAAGGCTACAAAGCCAGAGCAGTCTATGACGTTGATGTAAAACAGCGCTACTATATTGATTCGGTCGGATTTTTGGTCGATTCAACACCGGTTCGCAAAGCGTTGCGTGCCTCCACCCGTCGAACAGTCATCAAGAAAGGCGATCCCTATCTTTTCGATAATATCAAATTAGAACGGGAGCGTATTAGTCAGTCTATCAAACAACGCGGCTTTTATTATTTTCTCCCCGACTATGTTGCAGTACTGGCAGATAATGATTCAGTTGCTCACCGCACTAAGCTCTATTTCGCTATAAAACCCGAAATGCCCGAAGCCGCTGGTGTCCCCTATTACATCCGTGACGTATTTATTTACTCGAATTATAACCTCTCCACAGCCAGAAATGATACCAACCGACGACGAGCTTTTCAGACCGATGAGCAGTTTCGAGTGATTGACTCTACCCATCGGTTCAATCCAAAACTGTTCCGTGATATTGTGACGGTACATCCGGGGGATCGATACAGCAGCCGAATGCAGGATTTAACTCTATCACGGTTTATTAATGTGGGAGCCTTCAAATTCGTACGTAACCGTTTCGAGCCTGACCAACAAGGCGATTCGGCCGTTCTGGATGTCCACTATTATCTGACACCCTATCCAGCCAAATCCATTCGGGTAGAGCTAGATGGTACCTCGCGCTCAAATAACTTCAACGGTACTCAAGTAACCGTGAGCTGGCGCAATCGTAATGCTCTTCACCGAGCCGAATTGCTTACCATAAATGCCAACGCGGGAATTGAATATCAAATCGGGGGGGGCGAAGACCCTATCACTAACTACCGTTTTGGAACAGATGCTACGTTAAGTTTTCCGCGTCTGGTGGCCCCTTTTCGTTTCAAGTATGATCAGCGGCAGGCCTTACCCAAAACTAATGCAACAATTGGTTACCAGACCATTATACGAGGGGATTTATACCGAATCAATTCGGCTCAGACTACGTTCGGTTATGCCTGGCGACAGAATCAACAGGTAGAGCATGTGTTCCAGCCATTTAATATCAACTATGTGTATGTGCCGCTTAGTAGTGTAACAGATAAAGTATATGATATTATCATTAATCCAGATATCCCAGATATTGTTAGGGCGCAGTATCAAACAACCGTTTTCAAGTCAGATCAGCTTATTCTGAGCTCTCTCTATACCTTCAACTATAACTCACCGGCGCGGTCAATATCACCGAATACATTTCGGTTCACCTCTAATGTAGAAGTGGCGGGTAATCTGGCTAGTCTCTTTTTTCAGAAAGAACTATCTACCGATCCTCGAAAAGGTTTATTTGGCGTTCCGTATGCCCAATACGCTCGCGTGGATGCCGACGTACGTTATTACCGTCGTTTAGCGCCTAATCTGACATTGGCGAATCGTTTTTTTGGCGGTTTGGGAATCCCTTATGGCAATTACAAAGGGTATCAGATTCCATTTACAAAGCAGTATTTTGTTGGGGGGGAGCAATAGCATTCGTGCATTCCGTCCCCGTGCCATCGGTCCGGGTCTATTTACGCGCGATACAATTCGAAATATACCGATCTTCCAGGATGGTGGGGGCGACATCAAACTAGAAGCTAATACAGAATTACGAGCCAAGTTTAATAAATACATCGAAGGGGCAGTATTTGTTGATGCGGGTAACGTCTGGACGTATTATAACCTTGAAAATTTTGATGGCGATGTGGAGACATTTTCATCTAATTTCTACAAACAGATTGCAGTTGGGGCTGGTGTAGGTATTCGAATTGATTTATCGTACTTCCTGATTCGTCTTGATCTGGCAACACCTTTGCGAAAACCTTATAAGACAGACGGCAGCGAATGGGTTATTGATAAAATGGCCTTCGGAAGTAGCGAATGGCGAAAGCAAAACCTGGTGTTTAATATCGGAGTAGGTTATCCGTTCTAGATTAGTTTCAGGTTTAATGCTCCAGGTTCATAAGGATACTTGAACATGAAACATTAAACCTGAAACTACTTTAGTATCGGCTTAAGCACCTTCCAAACCGTGTTGGCTACTAGTTTATGTCCTTCGGGAGTTGGGTGAATACCATCAGGCTGGTTCAGTTTGGGAATTCCACCAACGCCTTCAAGCAGGAACGGAATCAATACAGCCTTGTTCTTATCGGCCAGCTCTTTGAATAGCTCCCGAAACTCTTTCGTATAAGTAGTTCCCATATTTGGGGGAATCTGCATACCGGCCAATACAATCGTCGCTTCCGGACTTTTCTTCCGAACCGTATCCATAATGGCTTGTAAATTTTGTCGGGTTGCACTTAAAGGAAGACCCCGAAGACCATCGTTACCGCCTAATTCGAGCACAAACACGGCCACTGGTTGACGCATCACCCAATTAATACGGCTTTTGCCTCCAGCAGTGGTTTCGCCACTTAATCCTGCATTAACGACTGTGTAATTCAATCCGGCAGAGTCAATCTTTTGCCCTACTAATGCCGGAAATGCCTGCGATGGCTCAACACCATAACCCGCCGTCAAGCTATTGCCGTAGAAAAGTACAAGCTGCTTTTTTGACGCATTGGCAGGAGCAGCGGTTGAAGCTTTACTGGTACTATCTCCCGATTTTGACTCGGTTTTCGTACCAGATGACCCACAATTCCAGACCGTTAACAGTATGAACAGGCCGCTTATCACAGAATACGTTGTTTTCCTGATTGTCAAGAACTTCATAAAGAGTACGCGGGTTAATTGATGTAAATACAGCGTTCGAGAGAATCGCTGTAAGTGCTGCGTTTGCAGACATAAATAGGTACCAACCGTTTTTTGTTCCATGAGTATTCTGCACGTTGAAAATCTTACAAAAACTTATTCAAGCGGAGGCCGCGAGCTGACTGTACTCCACGAGGTTAATTTCACTCTTGAACCGGGTGATACATTTGCTATTGTTGGACCGTCTGGAAGCGGAAAAACGACGTTGCTGGGCTTGTGCGCGGGTTTGGACAGAGCCTCATCGGGTAGCGTTTACCTGAACGACATTCGGCTGGATACGCTTAATGAAGACCAGCGTGCGGCCATCCGAAATCAATACGTTGGTTTCATTTTTCAGAACTTTCAGCTCCTGCCTACCCTCACAGCTCTCGAAAATGTGATGGTACCGCTCGAACTACGCGGAGAAAAAGGCGCCGGTAAAACAGCTCAGGCGCTACTGGATCGAGTCGGCTTGGGTCAACGTAGCCATCACTATCCGACTCAATTATCGGGCGGAGAACAACAGCGGGTTTCACTGGCTCGCGCCTTTGCGAATCGCCCAAAACTACTCTTCGCTGACGAACCAACCGGAAACCTCGATGCTGACACCAGCGCTACCGTTGTTGACTTGCTGTTTGAACTGAACCGCGAAGCGGGTACCACCCTCGTGCTCGTCACACACGATATGGAGTTAGCTTCCCGCACCCAACGCATCATCCGAATTAAAGGTGGAACAGTTATCGCTGACACTAAAGAGCGAAAAAATGAAAGAGTAAAAGAGTGATATGTACTCACGCCAATTTTTCGCTCTCTCATTCTTTCGCTCCTTCACTCTTTAAAAATGGACTTTCCACGGTTTCAAGCAGACCTTCTTCCCCGTCCCGGCTTTGCCTGGCTTTTCCGCATGGCCTGGCGCGATAGTCGTCGGAGTCGGCAACGTTTGTTGTTGTTTATGTCGGCCATTGTACTTGGGATTGCGGCTTTAGTTGCGATCAATTCCTTTGGCGATAATCTGGCCCGTAGTATCGACGATCAGGCCCGCGAACTCCTCGGGGCTGACCTCACGCTCTCGTGGACGCGGACTCCCCCGGCCAAAACTCAGCAATTATTAAAAACAATTGGACGCGACCGAGCTTATGAGGTGTCTTTTCCGTCGCTGGTGTCGATTCCCAAAACTGGCGGTGTTCGATTAGCCCAAGTAAAAGGATTACAGGGTAATTTCCCCTATTATGGTGCATGGGAAGTTCAACCAGCATCGGGTATCCAAGCGTTCCGCCGAGCCAATAGTCAGGTAGCATTGGTCGATGATGCGCTGTTGGTTCAACTAGGTGCTCAACCCGGCGATTCTGTCAAATTGGGGAACCTATCTTTTCTAATTGTCGGTCGCGTTATTAAAACACCTGGTCAGGCCGCCGTTGCTGCTACAGTTGCCCCCACTGTATTTGTTCCCAATCAATTTCTGGCTAAGACAGGTTTGTTACAACGAGGTAGCCGGATTGCCTATAAATACTATTATCAATTTACACCCGGCACCGATGTAGAAAAATTCATTAAGCCTCTATCGAGTCAATTGGATAAGGAAGGTATTAATTTCGATACCGTTGCCGGCCGCAAGAAACAAACGGGTCGCGCCTTTGCCGATTTAACCAAGTTCCTAAGTTTAGTGGCTTTTATTGCGTTGTTACTAGGCTGTGTAGGCATTGCCAGCGCCGTGCAATTGTACGTCAAAGAGAAAATTGCCTCTGTTGCTATCTTACGCACACTTGGCACCAGCGGACGCCATGCGTTCCTGATTTACTTACTTCAAACCGCCTTGATGGGCCTTCTTGGGGCTACAATTGGCGCTCTGGTGGGGTCGGGAATACAATTACTCCTCCCACGTGTATTTAGTAATTTTCTTCCAATTACAGTCGAAACAACCTTATCGATTTCAGCGATTCTGGGTGGTATTGGTGCAGGACTTCTTATTTCTATTCTGTTCTCGCTACTGCCTCTACTAGCGATTCGAAACGTTTCACCCCTACGCGCGCTTCGTACTTCTTACGAAGATGACTTGAGTGGACGCGATCCACTTCGCTGGCTGGTTTACCTGCTCGTCGTTGGGTTCATTATTGGATTTGCCTATTTACAGACGCAGAATCTGATACTGGCGATCAGCTTTACAGGTGGGTTAACGCTCGCGTTTGGTATACTGACAGCCCTTGGACTGTCGCTCATCTGGCTCGTTCGCCGATTTTTTCCAACATCCTGGAGTTATGTATGGCGACAGAGTTTAGCCAATTTATATCGCCCTAATAATCAGACCCTTATCCTGGTCACATCCGTCGGTCTGGGCGCATTTCTGATTGCAACGCTTTACCTGACTCAAGGTTTATTACTCGGACAGGTTGAGCTGTCGGCAAGTGGCAAACAACCGAATATGGTTTTGTTCGATATTCAGAATGAGCAGCTTAGCGGTGTGAAGCAATTAGTAGCAGCGCAAAAGCTACCCGTTTTGCAGGAAGTTCCGGTTGTTACGATGCGTCTGTCAGACATTAACGGTAAAGCCAATCAGACAACTCGAAAAGATACGGCCTTCAAAACTCCGAAGTGGGCTTTTACTCGTGAATACCGCGTTACCTACCGCGATACACTGATTTCGTCAGAAAAGCTCGTAGCGGGAAAAGCACCTTATCAGGCTGACGGGAACATCTACATCTCGATGGAGAAAGACTTCTTTGAGCGGATGCATCTCAAATTGGGCGACACACTCAATTTCAACGTCCAGGGAGCCGCAATTCAGACCATTGTCGGTGGTACCCGCGAGGTTGAATGGAATCGCGTACAAACTAACTTTTTAGTAGTATTTCCGTCGGGTGTACTGGAGCAGGCCCCTCAGTTTCATGTTCTGATGACCAGGGTGCCGAATAACGAAATCTCAGCCCAGCTACAACGTGGATTGGTCAGCAAATTTCCGAACGTGTCAGCCATTGACCTCGGCCTTATTCTGAAAACTGTCGATGAGATACTAGGCCAGATCTCATTTGTCATTCAATTTATGGCTCTGTTCAGTATTCTGACAGGTCTGCTTGTACTAGCTAGTTCGGTAGTTATTAGCAAATTTCAGCGCTTGCGAGAAAGCGTTCTTCTCCGAACCTTGGGCGCTAGCCGGGAACAGATTCTGAGTATTACGGTTCTGGAATATGGCCTTTTAGGCTTATTAGCGGCTCTGTCGGGTATTTTATTATCGATGGCAGGCACATGGGCTTTAGCTCGATTTGTATTCGAGGTAGCTTATCGACCTGATTTTATACCACTGATCACCATTGCCTCAGTCGTCACGGTTATGACTATCCTGATTGGCGTATTCAACAGTCGGGACGTATTGACAAGGCCGCCATTGGATGTACTTCGGGCGGAGGGATAATATCGATCGGCCTATTCTCAAATAGTATCCGTGGAAAGAGTAAAACCGCCTTTATTTCCACTGCTTGATGTCAATCACATTGGGGCAGAAGTCGTACTCATCGGGTTGATTAGAACCGATCAACAGGAGTTTTTCGGAGGTAGTAGACGGGCTGATTAATTCATGTATCTGTTCATGATACCAATCTGTCCCCTGGCGGTCGAGGTTCGATGTAGGCTCATCGAGGATGATAATGGGCGCATCTGAAAAAAACGCTAAGCCAAGTTTAACGCGCTGCTTCATACCCGACGAAAAGTACTTGATTTCTTTGTGTAAAGCATGGGTAAGCAGTAATCGTTGCGCAATCGCTTCGGGTGTAAGGCCTGCTCTGAACGGCTTGAATGTTTGGTGAAAGCGCAACAGTTCATCCAGAGTCAGTTCCTCCACTAATTCAAGATAGGGAGCCGCAATGCTTATCTGACGGAACCAGTCATCGGGTTCCATAGTAATCCCATTTAGCGAATATGTCAGTTTCCCTTCTGTTATAGGCAAGCTCCCGGTCAGCAGTTGCAGCATTGTTGATTTCCCACTACCGTTTGGTCCAACAAACGTATAGCTTGATCCGGCAACGAGGGATAGTTCCACCCGTCTAAAAATCCACTCCTTCCGGTATTTTTTACCTAACCGCTCAGCAACTATTTTCATAAATGAATAGGCCATAATATAGAATGAATAATGGACAATGGTAGAGTCATTGTCCATTATTCATTTTACCGCACGGGCGTCCCCGATTATTCATTAAATATTACTCTCGTTCTCCATTTGATGACGGTCCGCGCATAATACCCCGCTCCGAGCTACGAATGAAGTTCACGATTTCATCCCGTTCGTCAGAGGCTGGTAATTCCAGTTCAACCTGAGCCAGCGCATCCGCATTATTCAACCCACGCAGGTAGATATAGCGATAAATTTCCTGAATTTGATTGATCTGTTCATTGGTATATCCCCGTCGACGAATACCTACTGAATTGATACCAGCGTAGGTCAGTGGTTCGCGGGCGGCTTTTGAATACGGAGGCACATCTTTCCGTACCAATGAGCCACCCGAAATAAAGGCATGCGATCCAATTCGGGTAAACTGTAATACTGAGCTTGAGCCACCAATAATAGCCCAATCCCCCATATGCACATGACCTGCCATCTGCACGTTATTGGTGATAATACAATAATTACCAATCCGGCAGTCGTGCGCGATATGTGCATAGGCCATGATCAGGCAATTTGCTCCGATCTCAGTTTTCCAGTGCTCCTCTGTTCCCCGACTGATCGTCGCGTACTCGCGTATGGTGGTATTATCGCCAATAAAGGTTCGGGTATACTCGTTGTTAAACTTTAAATCCTGCGGAGTCGATGAAATAACGGCTCCCGGATAAATCTTACAGTTTCGGCCAATACGAGCTCCTTCGTTAATAACCGCATGTGAGCCAATCCATGTTCCTTCACCAATCTCAACATCTTTGTGGATGATGGCAAAGGGTTCAATCACTACGTTCTGCGCAATTTTCGCTTCGGAGTGAATATATGCTAACGGTTGAATCATGTTTTTTAAGTGATGAACGATGAACGATGAACGATACGTGATGGGTAGATTGCATCAGCCCACTCATCACGCATCGTTTATCACTCATCACTTTTTTTTAACCAAACTGGCAATCATATCAGCTTCGCATACCAGTTGGTTGGCGACGTATCCACGACCTTGCATTTTTACAATGCCGCGCTTCATAGGTGATGTAAATTCGCAGCGAAATATGACGGTATCACCCGGCAGAACGTTCCGTCGGAAACGGCAATTCTCAATACCCACCAAAAATGGCCAGTAATTTTCTGGATCAGGCACAGTGCTTAGCACCAAAATACCTCCTGTTTGCGCCATGGCCTCGAGCTGCATAACCCCTGGCATTACTGGATTACCAGGAAAGTGACCTGGGAAAAACGGCTCGTTCATGGTCACATTCTTGATACCGACTACACTGTTTTCATCTAAGGCGATGATTTTATCAATCATCTGGAACGGATAGCGGTGGGGCAGCAGTTGCGATATTCGATTAATATCCAGAACGGGCGGCTGCATTGGATCGTATTTAGGCACCTGATTAGCTGCGTTTTTCTGGATAAGTTTTTTGATTTTTTTGGCAAATGCTACGTTCGCTGCATGACCAGGGCGGGCTGCCAGAATCTGCGCTTTAATGGGTCGCCCAATCAGCGCCAGGTCACCCACTACATCGAGTAGTTTATGGCGAGCCATTTCGTTGGGATAGTGCAATTTCAGGTTGTTCAGAATGCCATCCTGTTTGTTTACACTCACCTTTGGCTTATGCAGTAAATCAGCCAGGTAATCTAGTTCGCCATCCTGCACATCCCGATCAACAATAACTATAGCATTGGTCAGGTCGCCCCCCTTAATCAGGTTCTGTTTGTAAAGCGCTTCTAATTCATGCAGAAACACAAACGTACGGCTGCTGGCAATTTGCTCAGGGAACTGGCTAATGTCGTTCAGATAGGCATGTTGGCTGCTGATCACCCGCGAGTTATAATCGACCATTACCGTCAACCGATAATCGTCCAGCGGCAGAGCCGCTAGTTCAATATCTTTCTCGGCATTGCGGTAATGAACGTATTCGCTGACCTCGAAATAATTACGTGTCGCATTCTGTTCTTCAATACCAGCATCGCGCAGGGCATCAATGAATTGAATCGACGAACCATCCATGATGGGTGGCTCAGGACCATCTAGCTGGATCAGGATATTATCCAACTGCAAACCAACCAGCGCAGCCAGCGTATGTTCGACCGTATGAATTCGTGCCCCACTTTGTTCAATGGTTGTTCCGCGCGAAAGATCAACTACATTATCCACATCGGCATCCACAATTGGTTGCCCTGGCAGATCGATGCGCTGAAATTTATAGCCGTGATTAGTAGGCGCCGGAAGAAACGTCATCGTTGCCTGGACGCCCGTATGGAGGCCTACCCCCGATACCGAAACGGCTTTCTGAATCGTCTGTTGTTTGGTATTCATTCGTTTTCAGTTCTCGGTTTACGGTAAACAATAAACCGTACCGGCGGCCCGGCTAAACTATTTATCATTTTTCTTTTCTAGCTTCGTTAGGCGCTGTTCCAGATCGGGTAACCGACGGAAAATAGCTAACGAGCGCATACTTTCTTTCAAGCCAAAGGCTGGCGAACTATTAATTGAAGTCCCTTCCTGATCAACACTCTTACCAACACCCGACTGAGCGCCAACTTTAGTACCGTTGGCAATGTTCAGATGTCCGGCAAAACCAACCTGTCCGGCAACCACACAGTTATCACCAATTTTCGTAGAACCCGATACGCCTGTCTGAGCAGCAATTACCGTATTTTTACCAATCTCGACATTATGTCCAATCTGAATCAGATTATCTAATTTGGCTCCCTGCCGAATAATTGTCGACCCCATTGTAGCACAGTCGATGGTCGTGTTAGAGCCAACATTCACAAAATCCTCCAGAATGACATTACCCAATTGAGGAATGGTTTTGTACGTACCATCGGGCTGAGGTGCAAAGCCAAATCCCTCACTCCCGATTACGGCATTCGGATGAACAACGCAATACTGGCCAATTACACAATTATCGAGGATACGTACTCCCGGATGAATAATGCTATTATCGCCAATACGAACATTGTTCCCAATGTAGGCATGAGGAAAGATTTTAACATTGTTCCCAATCTGACAATTGCGACCGATGTATGAAAACGCACCTCGATAGGCCTGTTCGCCAACCTCACTGCCTTCGCCGATATACGATGGCTGTTCGATACCCACTCTGGCAAAAATTAATTGCTTGTGGTATTCTTCCAGTAGTCGAGTGAAAGCTGAGTAGGAGTTTTCTACAAAAATCAGTGCGGAGGGCACTGGCTTTTTAGGCTCGAATGATCGATCAACAATGACCGCTGATGCCTGAGTGGTATACAAATGCGGTTCATATTTGAGGTTCGACAGAAACGAAATATCGCCTGGCTGACCCTCTTCAATTTTAGCTAATCCAGTGATTGCCAATGTATCGTTTCCGGCGACTTCGCCCCCCAGCAGCATGGCAATCTGCTTAACTGTAAACTCCATATACGTATGACGGCCGTCGCAAAACACCCGTTATTGGCAGGCGATCAGGCCGCTAAGGTAACGAACAAATTGCACTTTTCCGCAATTGGTTAATTAAGTGGGATGCGTGAAATAAGAGGAGTATGTGAAATGAGTTAAGTAAGTCAGTACATAAATTGAGTTAAACCAACTGTTATACCGCATCAACTTCATTTACACTCCGATTGTCACTAAACTAAATTTCTCGCCCAACAGACGTAGTATCGGCGAACAATGTTGGTTAATACCTGGATATTCGATAGATCTGAAGCATCGGCAATGTCAATAACCTTTCCACTTTTTAGTTTAATAGCGATGCGATCGCCCGAAGGCAAATAGGCAGCATTTGTTGCCTGACCTTCCACCAGAAAATAAGAAAGCCAGTCTTCAGGCATGCCCGTTTGCCGCAACTGCTCTTCAAGCTGAGTAAGCAATTCACCAGCAAACGGCTCAGTCGACAACATAATTTTAAACAGCTTTCGATTGAGCAGCATCTGGCAAAGCTTCGATAAGACGGGATCAGCATGGAAGGCTCCTTGCTTAATGCAGGTCCAGACGTCGAAGTCGTCCAACTTCGTGAATGCATCAAGGTACTTACGATTAGATTGAAAGTCATCCATCGATACACTATCGCGAAGAAACAACTGGAAGGCATCGGAAGCAAAAATCTGTTCACCGCTCGCTTGCCGACTCAGAAATCGCGCCCGACGCAGAATCTGAATTAACATCGATTCGCAACAAATGGATGTTTTGTGCAGATATACCTGCCAGTACATTAATCGTCGGGCATTCAGAAAATTTTCTACACTCAGAATACCTTTAGCTTCCACAACCAGCTGATCGTCGACCAGATCAAGCATTTTGATAATCCGCTCGGCACCAATGGCTCCTTCAGCAACGCCCGTGTAATAGCCATCGCGATTGAGGTAATCCATTCGATCCATATCTAACTGACTAGAGATCAGTTGATGGAAAAATGGCCGTTCGTAAGTCCCCTCAAACATGCGAATGGCTAACGACAAGGCCCCGTTAAATTGCTGATTCAGCTCGTGCATGAGCATCAGCGAAATCTGCTCATGGGGTACATTATCTAACAAACAACACTCCAGAACATGCGAAAATGGGCCATGTCCGACATCATGCAGTAAAATGGCAACCTGTGCAGCTTCGCATTCATCGCTGCTAATTACATGCCCTTTACTTTGCAGCGTACTCATCGCTTGCCCCATAAGGTGCATGGCTCCCAACGCATGATGAAAGCGAGTGTGTAGGGCTCCTGGATATACGTATTCCGACAAACCCAACTGCTTAATCCGACGAAGTCGCTGGAAATATGGGTGCTCAACTAAATCGAAGAGCAATTCGCTTGGAATGGTAATAAACCCGTAAACGGGGTCATTAAGGATTTTCTTCTTGTTGGGCGTTGCCATTAGGCAAAGATACCAGACGAGTAAGCATGATTACAGACATATCATTCGAAAATCCTGCTAATCCTGTTCTTTCTGTCAAAAAATCTGTAAATTTGCATCGCTGACTCAAGGAATTGATCAGCAACGGGCTTGTAACTCAGTTGGTTAGAGTAACTGACTCATAATCAGTAAGTCCTTGGTTCGAGCCCAAGCTGGCCCACATTGGTTATCAAGCACTTACATGTAAAAATGTAAGTGCTTTTTTTATTGGTTCACACTTCAGTTTCTCTCCCTACTTTTTCTCTTCAATCATCCAGCGGATCAATTATAAGCTTTTTGATTAGTTTCGAGAACTATGTAGTCTGCTTTGCTAATGCCTAAGTTTATACTATTCCTGTTTAGTGTGTTCTTCAGTCTTGCCGCCTTTATGTGGCTTCAGATAGGGTTTGTGATGATGGAAGATCAGACTAGCGGATACATCTGGCATATGCTTGGCGGGCTGCTTTGTCTTTTGGCTAGCCTATTGCTTTTTCGGTTATTCCAGAAGTGGAATAAAAAATAGATCACCTAACAGAAGACAGTATGGCTTTCTGAAGCCTATTTAGATAGTAGCTAGTAACTCAAAAAGCCCCTTCCATCACTGGATAGGGGCTTTTGGTAATATCTGTTTGCTCTTATGGGTTAAACCTGATAACAGTATTGAGACTCTGACATTTAAGGTAAGGTCACAAAAAAACTGCCCCATACACTGTAAAAAGGTTCATAAATTAGTAGTTAATTCTTTACCAAATACAGATTAAGCCCCATCGAACGCAGTGCCTAATCTCAGGACTAGTTTCTTCCATTATCCAAAATCAACCAGAATACCACAGTTAAAATAATTGTGATAACAATTCCATAAATTAAGGGGCGTTGGTCTTTTTTGTAGGCCATTGGTCGACGTTACTCTCTATTGATTTCCAGTATAAACAGCAGAATCAGACTAATCGAACACACGATCAACAGTAGGATTAAATAAGGCCTGAGTTTTCGTTCGCGTGGTGTCGGCATAGGGTGCCAGAGCCGGTTTTTAAGGCTCATCCCATAAGGATACTAGATTTTCGGCTGATTATCAAATTGAGAATCAATTACAACCATGATATGGCTGGGTATGATGGAAGTAAGTAGTTGGAAATCGCCTATGAAAACACCTCTCAGCTACTTTGTTTTCAGGAGCCTTTTTTATAATGAACACTTACATTGACACACCGTTTTCAATAAATATCTATCTGCATTTTTTATCCAGCAAAACAAGCAATGGCGCAACGTGAGGCAACCATTATAACTGACGCCAGTATCTGGTATAAAGTCGTTGAGGGCGAGATTCCGCAAGACCAATTTCCTATTAAACAATTGCCGGGCACATTCATGACCCTCTATGCGTTTTGTACTAGCTCTTGGCTTATACCCAATACCCGAAATGGCGCGCAGCCGTTATGGCCTTCGGTAATCCATCGAGAAGTTTCATCATTGAAGATCCTATTGAGCATATCAAATCGGCATCAGGTTATGAATCAGATGATACCAATTGGGAAGAGGTGGCTGCCCCACTCTGGACCGTGCAAAAGGCAGAAAATTTACCTCATCCCGAGTTAAGCCAGGAGCAGTTTGAGCAACATGCCCAGCAAGTCAAGCCGATTATTCAGCCTTTTCTGGACGTAGTGGCCAGTTATCAGCATGATCTGGACAGACATCTGGCTATCCATCAGAGCCGTTCTGAGCATATGGAGCAAACCAAACAGTTAATAACGGCTGCGGTTGGGGGAATCTTAGTGAATTGGGATTGGTTCGAGCTATTTCTATTGACCTTTGATGAATGGCTTCGGCAATTAGCCATCAATCCAGGTCTGAATATGACAGCCGCCGATTGGAATGAACTTTTAAATCTGGTATATGTTTTCCCCGGTCATTTTTATTGGACAGAAAATCAGACCGCAACTGTAACCTACATTCGTCAATGTGGCTGTGAACACTATTTATATCAAAACGCTTAGCGCCACTATAGTGGCGCTAAGCGAAAATTCTGATGGTCAGCCCTTATTTGAATTTATTGGCATCCAGGCGGAAAAACCGAACGGCATTGTTGAAGAAAATATCTCGTTTCTGCTCGTATGATAAAAAGTCTGCATTTTCAATTACACTGATTGAGGCTTCAAATAATTTCGGCCAAATCATAAAATCGGTGCCGTACATAATCCGTTTCCCAAATCCAGCCTGCACCAGCCGCTTGAGATAAGCGTGAATTTCGGCCTGAGGATAGCTCCAGATAAAACCAGCCAGATCAACATACACATAGGCATTGGCACCCATTAGGCCAATCATTTCGTCAATCATTGGATAGCCAGCATGCATAACCCATACTTTCAATTTAGGATGACGAGCCAATAGATCTTCCAGTAAAAACGGGCTTCCTAGTGAAGCCCGGTACTTAGGCTGAGTAAGATTAGCCATGCCATTTCCGCCCGTTCCCATGTGGATTCCAACGGGAACATTCAGCTTTTCGGCTGCGGCAAAATATTGATCAAGGCTCATGTCGCTTGGAGAAAGCCCTCTGTATTGGGGAGCTACCTCGCCCATTACTTTGTAGAAACCTGATGACAGTGAGTCCGTAAAGGCTTTTACACTCATCTCATCCGGCGAACTGACGCCGATTCCCGGAATGACGCGATCTGGAGCGGCCTTTTTCCACTGGCGTAGAATTTGAGGATCGCCATACGCTACAATGGTCATATTGAGCCGCTCCATAGTGGCAAGTACGGCTGCCTGCATTTCCTGGTCGCTTTTGGCCGGCTGCAAGGGGTCAACACATTCGCCGTTAAGAAATGCCATTCTTGGTTGACCAGGGTCGCTACCAGGCATGTCTTTCAGAAACCAGGGACACATTTCAACGGCGAAACCAGGACTTACTTTCATGGCATGCACATGCACGTCGATGATTGGTAATGGCTTTTTTGGGAGAACAGTCTGAGCGAACGAAATACCTGAAATAAACAGGTATGTAGCAATCAGGATACGTGTTTTCATCGGCTAGAGAAATAGTAAGTTATCGTTTCAGGATCAGGGTATTAATAAAGATCATTCCGGTTAGGGAATTGAGAGCTGGACAACTAATTGTTTCGCTCTTTATGTCAAAAGTACATAAAGGTATATTATACCGAACCCAGATGAAAATTTTCTATGAAATTATCGGGGTGAGCCCACTGATCTGAAAAGCTAGCGGGCTGACAAGCTAATCTTTACGGTTATAATCAACTAATAACCACCCTTTCTGCTCGATTTAGCAGGGCGTAAACGAACTCCGGTATCAACGTATCTGTACCCAATCATACTTACGAAAAATCAGCCGACTAAATATGTATATTTGGCTAACTTACGGCTGCCTCTACTTCTCCATGAAGCTACCCGCTTACTCACGCTACGACTGGCTTCTGCAACTCATTCTTGTGCCTATACACGTCGGGCTACTGAATTGGGCAATGATTGGGAATACATACTGGAACAATGGAATAACGTTCGGCCTGGGAACCGTCATTGGGGGCTCTATTTCTTTTTTCAATTGGCTGGTCAATAATACCATCGGTTTACAGTTATTGCAGCGATACCCCAGGCCAGATCAGTACCAAATTCGCACGATCGCTCTGATACTAATTTGTGCCACTAGTTCCTGTTTGCACACGACCCTTATTTTCGGGATCTATAATTTTATACAGCTACCTGGCTTTACACCCGAATTCAGCCAGCTTGGGCTGGGTATTTCAGCAACAGTTGTCATCGTTATTATTGTCATTGCTACCTATGAAAGTATCCATAATTTTGGCTACTGGCAGCAATCTCGTCGGGAGGTCGATACGCTTAGCAAAGCCCAGCTTCAGGCTCAGCTTGATGCATTACGCCAACAGGTGAATCCTCATTTCCTCTTTAATAGTCTCAACTCGCTTATTTCCCTTATCGAAGAGGACCCTAAGCAGGCTACTCTGTTTGCGGAAGAACTCAGTTCGGTCTACCGCTATCTGCTGCGTAGCAATGAGTCTCCACTGGTACCGCTGGCCAATGAACTCGAATTCGCCCACTCCTACTTCCACCTGCTCAAAACCCGCCATGGCGCAGCTCTTCGGCTCCTAATCGATATTAATCCCAGTCATCAGGAATGTCAGTTGCCTCCTCTGACACTCCAATTGCTGATCGAAAACGCAGTCAAGCATAACATCATCCTGCCTGAACAGCCTCTGACTATATCGCTAAGCAGTAACAGTCAACAACGATTGGTGGTATGCAACAATTTACAACGTAAGCCTAGTCGGACTTTATCGAATGGGATAGGATTAAGCAACATTGTCGCCAAGTATCAGATGCTAGGCCAGGGGGTTCCTGTTATTGAAGACGATGGACACGAGTTCAGGGTAAGTGTACCGCTTATCTAAGCCCGAATCGATCATTATTGACATTATAAAGCACTGTATGTGAAGATTAACGTCGTGCTATACGTCCCACCTGGCTTAAGAAGATGGCTTCCTCCTACTATTCGATAACGAATCAGCATGAGCGCATTAAGAAGTGACGTGGCAAACCCAGAAGCTATTACCTGATTATTTGTCGATAAAAATATCTCCGGACGGGTACCTAATGAGATAGCCTGGACCCCAATAGCCGATGCCGGAATCGAATAGGTTTGATACCGCAAATCATCGCTGGCTCTGACCTGCAATGACCAGGTCAGGCCCAGCGAGACATTAAGTTGTAAGGTATTGTGGTTAACTGTCACTCCATTCAGGTAGTCGTTTACGCTACTGATACCCAGCGCTGGATTACCCAGAATTGTAACGCCAATAAATGAAGGAGTGGCATAGGTTGCCTCTTCGGATACAGCCGGTTGCGCTCTGACCTCTGATCCGATACATATTATAAAAACGAAGATGAATAATGTAGACCGTAGATTCATTTCAATTCAGCTTCCAGTTCGGCTACTTTTAACGCCTGGCCCGGCCCACTATCCAGAACAGCTACAATAAGGTATTTTCCAGCCGCTAATGTTGACGGAATATCAGCCGTAACGTTAAACAGATCTTTAGGCATTGTATTGACCGGAACAGCCTCAGTTTTCAACTCCTGCATTGTTTTCAGGTTAAGATACTCCAGCCGTAAATGGCTTTCCAGCAACGTTCCTCCGTTGTTATGAACCTGCACTTTTACCTGGTATCCTTTCCCCCTTTGCAGTACATCTACATTGGTAATGGCGATATCTGGCTGTGTACTTTCGTCAGGTAGCAGATACAGATGTACGCCGATTTCAGCTCGTATGATAAACTGAGAGGCCCCTTTTAGGCGAGCCACTTCCTGTTCATTCGTTTGCGTTAGCATCAGCATACCATTAAGGATACCTTTCGATTTACGCTGCGGATCCGCTACCATTGTTACCAGAATATCCCGTTTCTCACCGGGAGCTAATTCGATAACACTAGGCGTAACCTGTATCAATGAACAACACGAAGTGGGCAATGCCCCTGCAGGAAAAAATTCTTTAGTGCCGGTTGAATCACGACGCCAATCGGCGCAACTTGCCTTCAATACCAGCCGCGTATCCATCGGATTAACGACGTGCAAACGAAGTGTTTGCTCCGTTGCGCCTTTTTGATTGAAGTACAGCTTAGCAGGAGAGACCTGAAAACCTATCTGTGCCTGACAGAATAGGATTTCTGTCAGGCACAACATAGCCGTGAATAGTGTTACTCGCCCAAGTAGTGAATGTAGTAATCTTACCATTTTACGGACTTAATGAGCCGAAATAGAGTATGTTAATGTGGCGGTATAAAGCCCTCCTTTTACAAAGAAAGATTCACTATTGGAGGGTAATGAGTATTTCACATCATAAATCTTAGCCAACGCCGACGGTTCATTAGAGAGCATAACTTGCTCAGTTACTGACAGATTCTTTTGCGCCGAATAAGACCCGCCCAGCGTCGACTTGGCCTGAACGGATATCTGGTTGATGGGAATCGTATTTTGTGTCGTTAAGCTCTGCATATCTCCGTCCGATTTGACCTTGATATCATAAGGCTGATTGCTGCTCGCTGTTAATTGAGCAAGCGCAACATAATCTTTACCATTCTGAAAATCTGTTAAGGCTGCCAGATTGAGTATTACCGGGGCTGGATTCACTACTAAGACAAGTATATCAGTCACCGTAAAATTTACTAACACGCTACCTGACGTCTGAGCCTGAGCTGATGAGCCACTAAGGCTGAGTACTGCTACCAGAGCAGCTACAAAGGTTTTTAAAGATGTTTTCATGCTGTTGATCGTTGTTTATTTAGTTTAACAATTAGTAGTTGAGCGAGTATTTTTACTACAAATACCAAACCAACAACAAGACACTTATTGTGTTGTTTAAAACTGGCTAATCAACAAAATATACAAAAAATATACTATTCGGTAACTAGTACTGATTATCAATCAATTAGTATAGTAGAATATTTACTTACCGGTACGTAAGCAATTATATTTCAGGCACTTACAAACAAAGTAATATAAATCCAGATTTGATTAGGCATTTCGAAAGGATTAATCTTCTAAAAGCTAGTACCAATATACAGGAGGGTTAAGATGGCCAATTTTTACAAGTTTATTGTAATTAGGGGATTACTATGTTTGAGTATATGTACTGTACTTACCAATTCCTCATGTGCCCAGGTAGTAAGCCTCACGATTTGGAGTGATTCATTACTAACTTCGGTTGGTTCGACATTCACCAATCGATTAATTATAACCAATACAGGTTCGCAGAAACAGGATATTTTTATTTCGGTACAGACTCCCAAATCCATTCAACTAGTATCGTCCCTTCCCGAACAACTCGAAATTCTTCCAAGAGACACAGTCATCATTCCTATTAAAGGCTTAGTAAATCATCAGGCCAATTCACCTGTAGAGCAGATTTCTATACAGATGATCGATAAAATAGGCCGGATTCTGGAATCCAAATCGTTTCGGGTTTTTATGAAAGGAAAAGATCGAGCGGCTATATCATTATACACGCCCGAAGAAACCCTCGTGCTCTTTACTAATGCCGAATCAGCCCGATTACCGCTTCGCCTTGTTCATAATCATGCGAGGAAGACAACGTTCTTCATTGATGTCATTTCCATTCCAATCGGTATGGACCGGGCGGCCTTTCCACTAACTGTTGAACTGAAGCCTAATCAGGATACAACCCTATCAATTATCGTTAATCCATTGCGCCATTGGGCGATCAATAATCCATACCAGTTGGTTGTCACCATACGAGACGAACAGAAGTCTATCGTTGGTAATGTGATGTATAAGCTAGTCGTGGCGGTTGCTGTTAAACAGTTTTCCAACACGATTACAGAGCCTGGAGGAGGTTATGGTGCCAGTGTTGCGTTGTCAAGCCTAAACAATGATCAATGGGGCAAAGAAATTCGCGTTTGGGGAAGCGACTCCATAGGTAAAGCCCACCTTGACTTCAATCTCAATTATGTAAATTTCGGTACCGACCATTACCAGCAGTTACAGAACTCATTTGTTTCATTGAATACCAACCACGTAATGGCTAGAGTCGGTAGCATTTACGATTTCCATGAATTACCCTTATTTGGCCGAGGTCTGAAAGCGGCTATCAGCCAGGCTGATCATCAGTGGACGTTCTGGGCGATCAATTCAACACAAAATTGGTTGAGTGCCGATAGTAACCTTTGGAACGGCAATACATTTTCGGTTCGCTATGACCAACAACTTCACAAATGGGCTGGAAGCAGTTATTCGTTAAGTAGTAATTATTATACACAGTCTAATACGATGCGGGCTGGGTATCTGAATTTTGCTTCGTTCCGATATGAGCAGCCCGAACGGCACTCACTGCAAGTATTAGGAGGGCAGAGTGTCGAGTTTGCTCGTAACAGTTCCAGTCGCGCCCAAACATTCGGCTGGGCAGGTCAGCTTAATTATACCTACCAAAGCCCTAAAATGAGCTGGCAACTGCGCTCTTATATCAGTAATCCATTTTATTCAGGTATTCAAAAGGGGGCTCTACTGCTCTATAGTCAGCTTTACTGGAAGCCATCCGCCAAAACTGCGCTGGTAGCCAGAATTAACCACTTACAGTATGACCGTGCCTCGTTCAGCTCACCCGTTGACTATTACCGGCACGTATTCGGGAATACAGTTGCTGAGATAAATGTAAATTATCAACTGGGTCAAACTACTGTAACATTGCGCCCGTATTGGTACTCTCAGAGCGATTACTCAAATCCGTATAGTCAGCGGGCGGATGCGAATCGGTTAGCAACTTCTTTGTCCTATCGTCGTCGGCCTGATCAACATATTACGATAAACTATGATGTAGGGACCTTCTACGATAGAACGTCACTATCTCCTCATTCAAGCTTTCTAAGCCAGAGACTCACGTCGTCCATCTCGATGGGGTTGTTCAGCTTTTGGGCATACCTGCAAAAAGGACCCTACTATTTGTTCGATCTTCGGGGCGATAACCCCGCTAAGTTTGCAACAACTTCTCTAACCCCGACAGTTAATTTCAGTCTGTTTGATCGAAAGCTGTTCGGCTCAATTGGCGTAACCTATTTGCACGACGCATACGTCAATAAGTCGCGCTACATAGCGTCAGGACGAGTTCAATACGATGTAACGCCGAACTTATCAGTTAATCTGTTAGGTAACGGAACACCTTATAATCAGGAACCTGAATCAGCGTACAGTCTATATAGATTGCAGGTAACAAAACTGTTTAAACCCATAAAGGCCAGGCAGCGCAACCAACTCCAGTTCAGCTTTTTCGAAGATATCAACGGGAATAAAGAGAAAGATTCGGGGGAACAATGGCTGGATGGTCTGCTTGTATCGGTCAACGAAAATACATTATTGACCGATGCCAAAGGAAGCATTGTATATCGTAACCTGCCAACAGGATTGTATGCTATTTCGGTAGTGAGCACAGGACGCCCCGGCGATCCGGTACTCTATCACGAAGACATAAACATGACAGCGGGCGGATCGATAAAGAAGGTAATTGCCTTGGCCCGAACATTTAAAGTAAGTGGGCACATACGTTGTCAAGCCAATGCCTATGACCGGCAACCCTGCCAGTTTAACCGGTTTATTATCGACATTGAGCAGGAGTCGAGAAAAATCTCGTCCATCATTCCGCTCCCCGATGGCTCATTTACTGTCCACTTAGCACCTGGTCCTTATACGTTGTTGGTCCGCGATACAGGACGGGAACCTCAGGCAACGGTAAAAACTGTACCACTCACATTAACCGAGACGGGACAATATCCTACGCTGAACTGGGTAGTCGACGGCGCAACTCGTCCCATCGAAATCAAGCGCTTTAAGCAACGTTAACAGCTTCTTCCCTAGCATAAAAAACAATCCTCCTACCAAACGGCAGGAGGTTGTATGGTATTTAACCTATGATATAACGCAAAAAAGAGGAAGATTTACGAGTAAAAGATAATTAATTGACTTAAAATCAGCAGTTTATTATTAATCCTAATTAACTATAAGGTATCCACCTAAGCTTTTCGATATAAATTTCCCATTAAATTCTTTATATAGCAATCGGTTGCATAGAAAGTTTTTCTAAAAAAAGTTCAATGTGATATTTTTGTATTATTGCAATTGACCTAAATTTAAAACCTATTTCCTTTAACGAAACGTATTGTTTGCGCTTAAGTACGTAATTCATGTGACGTAACTATTATAATCTACGATCCAATTTCAATCGATTGCAAGCACAAATCGTATTTTACTCGATAACCTAGAGTACCTACCGAACAATGCAGAAAGACGTAACTATATATGACATAGCTAAACTTCTCGATCTCTCGCCCGCAACGGTGAGCAGGGCCTTAAACGATCATCCGGCGATTAGTAGTAATACCAAAATGCTGATCACCAGCAAGGCGCAGGAAATGGGGTATCGTTCCAACCTGTTCGCCAGCAACTTACGACGTCAACGAACGAACACAATTGGGGTAATCGTCCCTCGTCTGGACAGCACGTTTATGTCGACGGTGTTGGCGGGCATGGAAAAGATAGCTAACAAAAGCAATTACAACCTGATTATTAGCCAGTCGCTTGAGTCGGTTAAAAAGGAAGTAGCGAATGCCAAAACAATGTTCGACAGCCGTGTCGATGGCTTATTAGTATCCCTGGCCTCTGATACAGAGAACCTTGACCATTTCAACACGTTTTTCCATAAAGGCATCCCGATGATTCTGTTCGACCGGGTAATGCCCCAGAAAAACTGTACCAACATCGTCATTGATAATTTAAGAGCAGGTCATGACGCCACTACCCATCTGATTGAGCAGGGGTGCCGACGAATTATGCATGTCACAGGCAACATTAAACGGAACGTATACGCGGATCGATTAACGGGTTATAAGATGGCGTTGATAGAACATGGAATAGCCCCAACCGATGAATTGATTCAGATTACAGACCTTACACGTCAGGCGGGCCTCGATCTGGCCGATTTTATCCGAAAGATGCCTTCGCCACCAGACGGGCTTTTTGTGTCCAGCGATTTTTGCGCTGCCAGTTGTATAGGCGCTTTACGACAAAGCGGTTTTTCCATTCCTACTGACATTGCAGTAGTAGGCTTCAACAATGACCCTGTGTCGCAGGTAGTCGAGCCAAATCTGTCTACCATTCACTATCCAGGTCAGGAAATGGGCGAGATCGCGGCTCAGACCTTAATAAACCATCTGAACGGTTTATTACGACTCAGTACCACAAATACGATTCTATTAAACTATGAACTGATTATCAGGGAGTCTTCACGAAAAGTGCAGTCCTCCTTGTGATTTTGTCTGCTGCCATGACAGTCCATTCTGCTATCCGGTTACGAATCCTCTGCCTCGGATGCTTTTTATTAATCTGCCAGAGAACCTTTGGCCAAGTTAGACTTCCGCGTGTGGTTAGCGACGGCATGGTCTTGCAGCGTGAGGCTCCCATAAACATTTGGGGCTGGGCCAAAGCTGGTGGAACTGTTGACGTTACACTAAATGGTCAAACCAGTCGTGCTATCACCGGGTCAGATGGCAAATGGAAAGTCCGTCTGGCGGCCCAAAAAGATGGAGGCCCCTACCAGATGCAGCTAAAAGGCAGCAATCAACTAACGCTGAGCGATATTATGATTGGCGATGTATGGCTTTGCGCAGGGCAATTGAACATGGTCATACCTATGGAGCGAGTGAAGGTTTGCCAGCCTCGCCCTTTACCACCGACCAATAAATCCTACCGACAACCCTTACCTATCTTATTTTTAGCGTATGAAAAAGACTGTTTATTTTCTGGTGCTGTACGCCTTAATTGGCGTTAGTGCGTTTGCTCAGTCTCCGTTGTAAGCCTTTATACAAAACAAATCCTGGTCTATGATTACCCCAACTAAAATTACCCTTGCCGCAACAACACTAGCACTTTTTACTAGTATAACTGGCATTTGCCAGAACGCGTCAGCTAAGCCTAAACCGCTGGTTACCGATATTTATACAGCCGACCCATCGGCTCATGTTTTCAACGGGAAAATCTACATTTATCCATCGCATGATGTTGAAGCCAACGTACCGCAGGATGATGAAGGTGGTCATTTCAATATGCGGGATTACCACGTTTTCTCGATGGATAAAATTGATGGGAAGGTAACCGATCACGGTGCAGCGCTGGACATTAAAGATGTTCCGTGGGCAGGTCGTCAGATGTGGGCCCCCGATGCGGCTTATAAAAATGGTACCTATTATCTGTATTTCCCCGTTAAGGATAAGCAGGATGTATTTCGTATGGGTGTTGCAACCAGTAAATCACCGACGGGTCCGTTCAAAGCTGAGCCGGCTCCTATTCCTGGCAGTTACAGCATTGATCCGGCCGTGTTTACAGATACCGATGGAAAAACGTATATGTATTTCGGGGGTATTTGGGGTGGACAGCTTCAGCGCTGGCATACGGGCAACTACGATGCAAGTCTGAAAACGGATCTGAAAAAAGATGCTGAACCAGCACTGAGTGCCAAAGTCGCTCGGATGAGCAACGACATGCTCAAATTCGATGAACCCGTTAAAGACGTAAAAATTGTTGATAAGGACGGCAAACCACTACTGGGTGGCGATCACGACCGGCGGTTCTTTGAGGGGGCCTGGATGCACAAATACAAAGGGAAATACTATTTCTCATATTCCACCGGCGACACGCACTTTCTGGCATACGCCACCAGCAACTCCCCATACGGTCCGTTCACCTATCAGGGCACATTCATGAAGCCGGTTACCGGCTGGACGACGCACCATTCAATTATTGAGTTTAATGGAAAGTGGTATATTTTCTACCACGATGTCGAACTGTCCGGCCAAACTCACCTGCGGAACATCAAAGTGCGGGAATTGAAACGCAACGTCGATGGTTCGATTGAGATGATTACACCTTAAGTAGTGAATCAACTTCCCGACAGTTTAAACTTTCGGGAAGTTTTGGCAAAACAAATCGTTTACCGGGTAGCTTCCACCGGCCTGAACGTGATGGATGATACCTGCATCAGCACTTGATTAAGTCGTGCATTAGCGTTCTTAAAAACAAAATAAACATCATGAACGCCTGTCGTGAGTGTTAGCTCAGCAGTTACAGCAGAAGTCAAACGTCGGGTTCCTAAACCATTGGTGGTCTGTGGAGCAGCAGATGAGACCGGAGGTCGATTACCAACCAGAGTCGTTTCGCCAATGAGTTTACCAGAGGGAGAATCCAGCCGCACTTCAACAGTACCTCCGGCAGCATCAGCGCGGATAGGTGCCTGAGCAATTACGTCAATTTGCGTGATGTTAGTTAAATCCAGCTGCCGATAGCCTAAGTACGAGCCTGAGCCCACCATATAAAACTGCCGGTTCTGAGCGGTGGTCAACTCGGTGCCTTTTGCCGTATCCGCCTGTTCTGGTAACACAACCGGACTGCGAAGAATCATCACTTTTTCGGACGAAATAGACGGAATCAGTTGGGTTCCTCTATCCTTATAAGCGGCCCGTAGCATAAAAACGCCTTTATCAGGTTGCCCATCAGGCGTTATAAACGTATAACTTCCCGACACCGGCATTGATTTCGTCGAATTGGCTTCTCCCGATAAGCTAAGGATGTACGTCACAATCGTAGAGGCCTCCACTAGCGAGAGTTGCGGATGGGCGCTCATAGTAGCTTCACCCCAAACACCTCGTCCTCCGCTAATTACCTTCTTGGCCAGCCGCTCTACAGCGCTTTGGTCGCCTTTGTATTTCTGGGCGATTCGCTGATAGGGCGGACCAACGGAGGGTCTATCGATAGTATGACAGGCTCGACAATCGCTTTCCGTAATAAGTTTTTGGGCTGTAGCATAGCTAGCTGATACATCCGTGCTACGATGGTCCATCGCTATAGCTACCTTATCAAAGCTTTCGGGCAGATAATCCATGCTTACCGACACTTGATCGGGTGTGATTTGCCCAGCGGACAAGCTACCATCTTCCTGATCAGCTACCTGTACAGTGTAATTAATCGACTGATTAGGGAAAAAGAACGTTTTGTTTCCCTGAAGAGCAATCGTTACGGAAGGTGGCTCATTACCTGCTTTGATTTCCAGTGTTCTGCTGTTTTGGGCTCCTTTAGAGTCAGTTACAGTCAATCGGACCGTATAGATTCCGGCTTTATCGAACAGAACGGTTGGATTTGCGGTGGTAAGTGTCTGGACAGAAGCACCTGCTTTTGGCATAATCTGCCATTCGTAAGTCAATGGATCGTGGTCAAAATCGCTGGAGCCAGCCGACGAAAACGCGACGTTAAGGGGAATAGCGCCAGCCATCTTATCGGCGGAAGCTTGCACCACTGGCTTGCGATTACCGCTGTTGTATTCAATGCGTACCAATCGGGCATTGTCGTTCCCCCGGAACCAGGCGCTGCCGTATTCCAGCAGGTATAAATCGCCACTAGCAGCAAACTTCATATCGATTGGACTATCGAAGCGTTCGTTGGGTAGAAATCGCTCCATCGATACATAGTTACTCTGTTCATCCAATGTCACGGCCATGATCCAGCCCCGCATAAAATCAGTAATCAGCCATTTCCCTTCGTAATAATCAGGAAATGGTCGTTCGGCGTGTTTGAAATCGGCCCGGTGGTAGATTGGGCCTCCAACGGCGCTCCGGCCTCCGTTGCCCATCAGCGGAAACTCATTCGATGCCGTATATGAATACCAGATCAGTGCTTTTTGAGAGGGTGGCAGTTCCCGTAAACCGGTATTATTAGGCGAGTCATTGACAGGTTTGGCCGGATTGAATCGTGGACCGGCTTTCCCGGTGGCATAATCCCGGTCCCAGTAGGCGGCATCGTCGCCCACCACATAAGGCCAGCCGAAATTGGCGGCTTTTCGAGCCTGATTGAATTCGTCATACCCATACGGTCCTAGTCCAACCGAATCTTTCATATCTGGTCCAACTTCGCCCCAATACAAATAACCGGTTCGGCTATCGCGGGAAAGGCGCCAAGGGTTGCGCAGGCCCATACCATAAATTTCCGGACGCGTTTTGGGCGTTCCCTGCGCAAATAAATTTCCTTTCGGAATGGTATACGTCCCATTCGGTTCAGGGTGAATACGGATTAATTTTCCTCGCAAATCATTCGTGTTCGAAGCCGACTTCTGCGCATCCCACGGACTGCGATCTGGCCGTTCGTCGATGGGCGCATACCCGGCAACCAGACTGCTAAACGGACTGGTATTATCGCCCGTCAATAAATACAGATTGCCCTGTGGGTCAAACACCATGCCGCCCCCGGTATGACAGCATTCTTCGCGTTGGGTCGGAATTTCCAGCAGGATTTTTTTAGAGTCCATCAGGAGTTGATCACCGCGTAGTTCGTAACGGGCAATCACATTCTGCGCTTTGTTGCCTTCCTGCGCGTAGTACAGGTATAGCCAATGATTCTGGTCAAAGTTCGGATCCGGCGCAATACCCATCAGGCCATCCTCGGCCTCGCGTACTTTTCCTTCACGGTTGGTGTATTTGGTGCTTACCGGAATGGTAGCAATGACTTTCTGTTGATTCGTAGCGGGATCAAATAGGTGAATAGCACCCTTACGTTCGATAAACAGCACTCGGCCGTCTTCCAAAGGAGCCAGAGCCATCGGCTCATCGAGTTTCTCTGCCAGTACAACCCGCGTAAACCGATTAGCCTCAGGCGCATCCGAAAAAGGAACACTGGTCATCGACAGAAAACCCGCCAGACCAGCTAGAATTACGATCAGCTTTAGTTGTACCATGCCTACCTAATTATAAAACGTGCTGTCAGATACGCGTATCTGACAGCACAGGTAAAATCTTAACGTCTGGTGCTATACCGTTACAAAATCCAGGTTTTCGGTAATGCGCTTGCCTTCGTTGACCAACGTATCCATATACAACTGAATCCGGTCTTTAGCTTCTTCCAGATCGGTATTGTTGAGGTTGATGTTCAGCAAATCAATGAACCAGGGTGCTTTCACATCACTCAGGACGTATACTGTAGCGATTTCCTTAGCAATGGGAAGCGTAGTGGTTTTAGACGCATCAAATACGTCTTTGTTGCTGGCTTTCAATAGTTTATCGTATTCCTGCTCTAACAAGGTTTTATAGAGCGACTCCGAGAAAAGATCGCCCGTTTTGACGTCCGTTTCGGCATCTGCTTCTGTCAGAACAGCACCTTTATGCAACCATTCCCACAGAATACTCAAACGGATTTCGCCCGTAGCCATATCCTCCATCAGATACAGAATGTCATCGTTTCCAAAGAAATCGGCGGGTTTCAGGGCAGCCGCCTGCATACCTTGACCGAAGGCATTGCCGTATTGTAAGGCCACACTCAACAGATTTCGGGCACCGCGAATATCGGTTGGAGCTGGCTCCAATTGGATCAGGCCATCGGCATCCTGTTGTGTGTAGGTTAATCGGGGGAATTCGCGGCCTAATTGATTAGCCTGACCAACTTTTTCCCAGACCGGTCGGACAATATGTACCATTTTCCAGTGGGCCACCCATTTACCGCTGGCTCCTTCGCGCTGTTCCCGTTCAGCACCCGCTACGGCCTTTTGCATACTGGCTGCCACACCCGCTTCGGAACCAACCGGAATGTTAGGTTCCATACCGCCCTGCCACAAAGCAAAATTGCCATTAATGTCGGGGGTATTGACTGTCCGGCGAACGCGATCTTCGTAATTTCGCATGTAGCCATAGGTCATGGTGATCGCTTCGATATTAGGGTTGACGAAAGTTTTGTCCCACGCCATTGCATCGGATACACTGTTGATATAGTCCCACCGACCGGTGTTAAACCCTACGAAATGCTTGCCCAACACAGCGCGGATTTCCATCAGTTGGTGCGTTGCTTCCAATTGCTCAACCAATACGTAAACTTTGATTGTGCCTTCGGCTATACCAAGATGACGTTCGAGTGCGCTAAGCAGAGCATTCCAGACACCGGCTTCTTCGGCGGTCTGTATTTTAGGTAGGTACAGCACAACTGATGAACCAGCCTGCTGTAGCGCCTGGTAATTGTTAACCACATAAAGCGTGGCATCGACAATAGAAGCAGCCATCGCTACGCCGTCGGCATCCCGGATATGACGGTCGTCGAGATGGAGCCCACGTGCCCGGAAAATTTTCGTGGTGAAATCCAATTGCTTTTCCCAGCTTGTGATAACCGTTCGCCCCAGGAAAGACTCACCCCAACGATTCATTTCGTTAGCTACCTGTGCGGCAACTTTCAGAAAAAGTGGGTCTTTATGAATAGCCAGTTTGAGGTTACGCTGGTTATCGAGTGACATGGTCGTAATCTGTCCCAGCGCATCTTCCCCATCGAACATCCAACCGTCAGCACCCGATAGCAGCGCATACGCAACGTTTCGGATGCTACTTTCAACCGGCGTGTTCGGTTTGGCCGCTGGCCCCGTTCCCTGTATCCATTGGCGCTGCAAATCAGGTGGGATTACGGCTCCCTCAAATTTACCATCGCGCGCATCCTGAACTTTCAGGTTCGTTCCGGCTATTGTGCTTTCAGGATCGAGGAAACCGATCCGGGTTTTAGTTTGCTGACGGTTCGCTCTACGCTTCATCCGCGAGGCCATTACCTCTTTTATGCGTTTGTTAAAAGGGGCCAACGCTTCGAGAGCCGAAAGTGCTTCGGGCGTATATACATCAGGGTACGTGTCTTCCAGATTGTCACGGATGCTAATCGAATCGGTACGCATAGGGTAGTTCAAAAGTTAAAATGAACACTAATTAATACGTGTAGTCAGACGCTAGAGATCAGGAGATGTTTCCGTTGACTTCACAATAAATACGGTCATAGAAATTGGGCCGTGTGCACCTAATACGAGGGCTTGTTCAATATCGGCCGTTTTCGAAGGACCGCCGATGAAGGCAGCAAAGCCATAATCCCCCTCTCCTATTTTTTCGTAGGCTTCGTGAAGCGTAGGTACAATACGCTCGGCGGGTATTACTACGGCAAGATGCTGACAGATATAGGGGACAATTCGTTGCCCCATTCGTTGTTCGGGAAGCCAGACTGCACCGTTTTCAGCAACTGCCAATTCGGCTTCGATCACGGCTACTTCAACATCATCGAATGTATGCGGGTCGGCTTCGGTTGATAGCCGTTCAAACGGTCCGCTCAACTCCGATAATGTGGTGATGATACGAGCTTTTGGATCAAAGTTTTCCCGAATCAGACTAATAATCTGAGTCAGATTTTCAACGATGAATACCTGCCCGCCAATACCGGTAAAAACGGCGCTATACGTTGAAACAACATCCTGATCCGTGCCTTGAAACGCGCTGATGTCAGGCAAAGGGCTAGCAGGAGGCTGGTTCTTTAAAACGGCGGCCAATATGCTTTCTTTAGTACTCATTTCAATAGTGGTTTACGGTACACAGTTTACAGGTTTCGGTTTACGGTGGTCTGTCGTTATGGTTAGCTACTGAAGCAACGGATCACCGAAAACCGAAAGCCCCTAATCATCTTTTTGGCCATTTTTCGCGTACCATTCACCAAATGATTCTTTGGGACCATCTGGCATTTCCCGCTGTTTATACCACGGATTGAATTTGTTATTGACGGCAAACGGAATGTTGTTCAGCACCCAACGCCCTGCTTTTCCAATAGTTGAGTACGACGTTGGCGACGACAATGTCCAGGCCATTGCTTTGATACCCAACACTTTCGTGTTTGCCGCGTAGCCCTCCTGCACAATCACTTGCCGCCATTTATATAGTTGCTCATGAATGTTAATTTTTACCGGACAAACATTGGAACAAGAGCCGCAGAGTGTCGAGGCAAAGGGCAGATCGGCGTGTTTCTTCATGTCCAGATTCGGAGCGAGAATAGCACCGATCGGTCCAGAAACGGTGTTATGATAGCTGAGACCGCCACTTTTTCGGTAAACGGGACAGGTATTCATACAGGCTCCACACCGGATACACTTTAAGGAATCCCGAAAATCAGCTCTACCCAACTGACGACTTCGCCCAAAATCGACCAGAATCAGGTGCATTTCCTGTCCTTTACGCGGTTTCTTGAAATGGCTGGAATAGATCGTAATGGGTTGTCCAGTAGCACTTCGGGCCAGAAGTCGCAGGAAGATGCCGAGGTGAGCTTTTTTAGGAATGATCTTTTCGAGGCCCATCGACGAGATTTGCACTTCGGATAAATGCGCACCCATATCGGCATTTCCTTCATTCGTACACACCACATATTCGCCCGTTTCGGCGACGGCGAAATTTACGCCTGTGAGGGCCGCCCGGCGGGTAATGAACACGTTGCGCAGATGACGACGGGCAAATCGAGTGAGTGTAGTCGGGTCAGAAACCCCTTTTTCGGTGCCCAGATGCTCGTGAAAAATCTCTCCGATTTCTTCTTTCCGCTTGTGAATGCAGGGCAGCACAATATGGCTGGGTGGCTCGTTGTCCAGTTGCTGAATGTATTCGCCCAGATCAGAATTGATCACGTCGACACCCCGCTCGATCAGGTATTCGTTCAGATGACATTCTTCTGTGAGCATGGATTTACTCTTGACCATCTGCTCGATACCCTTTTCTTTCAGAATGGAATAGACAATTGCATTGTGTTCTTCGGCATCGGCTGCCCAGTGCACTTTTATACCATTCTTTGTAGCATTAGCCTCAAATTCAAGTAGATAATCGTGCAAATTCGACAGTACATTATGCTTAATCTGCGATGCAGCTTCGCGTAGGGCTTCCCACTCAGGTATATTTTTGGCAGCCATGTCCCGTTTCTGCCGAATCCACCACAGCGCTCCATCGTGCCAATTAACGCGCTCTTCGTCCTTGATAAACTCCTCCGCTAAAGCGGCATGGTCTTTAGTTCCCTTTTCCATCACAAGGTCGAGTTTAGAATTTCTGCAATGTGTACGGCTTTGACACCACTTTTAGCGCGCTGTAAAATTCCTTCCAGATGCATCAGGCAGGAGAGATCGACGGACGTAATGTACTCGGCTCCGTGCTGTATGTGATCAGCCACCCGATCTTTTCCCATTTTCACCGAAACGGCTTCCTCAGCAACACAGAACGTTCCACCAAATCCGCAGCACTCATCCGGTCGCTCCAGCGTCACCAGTTCCAGACCATCTACCATGTTTAACAAATGAACTGGTTTAGAGAATGGCAATGCGTTGAGTTCACTCATCTGCGCCAGATGCAGACCCCGCAAACCGTGGCAACTCTGATGGACGCCTACTTTATGGGGAAAGTGCGCATTCAGGTTTTCGACGTGCAGAACATCCGTCAGAAACTCGACCAGTTCATAGGTTTTCGACCGAACGTTCTCCGCTTTCACGGGATCGCCGGTTGAATGCAGATGCTCTTTCACATGCAGTACACAACTGGCCGAAGGCGCTACGATGTAGTCGAAATCGGCGAAGTTCTCCAGAAAGAGGTTGTTGCACTCCTGAGTGAGGTGCTCAAAACCCGAATTGGCCATTGGTTGTCCACAGCAGGTTTGTTTGGGAGGATAGACTACGTTAACCCCCAACTTTTGCAGCAACTGCAACGTAGCAATAGCTGCCTGAGGGTAAAACTGGTTTACATAACACGGTATAAAAAGTCCGACAGTCATGAGATGAACGTATAAGATCAGGGTTGCTTAGGCCTGTAGTAACGAGGGTAGAAGCACACGATTTTTAGCTAATGATCGCGGGTTGCCAACCACGTTACTATAAGTCTCTTATCCAAAGTCATGTATTACCAGGTTTTTACCATTCAACCGCTAATCGATCAGGCTAATGAAGTATGCATAGCAGTCCGAATGCCTTGCTCTTTTATAATTTAATACCGAACGTCAACACCGCACTGCGACCATCGGAACTCCAGATGCCTCCTCCCGGATACATGGTTGGTCGTTTAGTAAAATACTGTTTGTTCGCTATATTGTTGATACCCAGCCGAATCGTGTAGGCTTTTGTCAGACGCAGGGTACCATTCAAATCCCAAAGCCCATAGGCGGGTACGATCCCCCGAGCCGCATTAGCCGATGGTGTAACTGTATTGAACGGATCGGCAAAACTTTCGCTGACATAGCTGTATTGCAGGGTGGCAAACAACTTTCGGTGTTGCAATTGAATTCCGTTTCGGGTAATCCAGTTGGGTACGCCTTCGAGCTTGTTACGAGCAATAGTGGTATTTTCGTTATTGTTGATAGCGCTGCCTTTGATGTATTTCGCATCGAAATAAGAGGTCGACGTGAAGAACGAAAGGTCTGTAGGGGCACTCGCCTTGTTGTCAATGTGAATAGGTTTATACTCCACGTAGAGTTCAACGCCCTTCGTGAGTGTATTGCCTACGTTCGTCCGCAAGAGATAGGCCTGAGCGGTATTATCATTCATGGACACCATACCCATCCGGTTGTTGTAAAGCAATTGGAAAACCCCGATATCATACGTCAGTACTGAACCGACGTTACCAGTAACACCCAGTTCCAGATTATACCCAAAGGCGTCTTTTAGGTTTTTATCGACCTGCTCCAGCACAGAGCCCGGAATAATGTCTTTAAAAACCACGGGCCGGTAAGCCTGCGATATACCCGCATAAAACTTCGTATTGGCATCGGGACGATATTGGGCATTGACACCAAAAAGCGGAAATTGATGGTGGATGGTATTCGGCAAATCCGTTGGTTTATAGTAGGAAATAGTGCCTGTCATGTCGGTAGCACCACTCTCTACCCGGAAACCAGGCGCTATGATTAATTTGGGTGTTATATAGAGCAGGTTTTCTACGAAGACAGCGATATTCTTCGTTTTCATATATAGATCGCGCCCAAAAACGGGATCTGTAACGGTCAGATCGAAGTCGCTGCCGGTCGTTCCTTTCCCAAGCTGACGACGCCGTAGGTTGTTGTGCATGTATTGAACCCCAGCGGCTACAATACTCGTCAGGCCCGCAATTCGGTACTGGTGCACCAGCCGTAACTCCGACGTAAAGCTGTTGAAATTATCAATATCGACCTGCCGGGCTTTGTATTGATTCGTAGCAGGATTAATGGTATCCGGCACATTCGCAAAAGCATCCAGCATAACACTATTCCGATCGCCATACACGCCCGAATTAGTCCAGCGGAGTCGGGTTGAGGGACTGATTTTCCAGTCCACAACCAGCGAGGGAACATAAATATCCGGGTTGAAATAGTTGCGGGATCGAGTCGACTGGCGTGGGTCCTGGTTAAACATCGCATCGGTCAGCGGACCAGGAATCTGGAAAACATAGGACGAGCGACCCAATTCGGCTTTCACCTGAAGCGACTTACTGAAAGCGTACGTCAAACTGATAAACTGTGATTCAGCATCTGATCGGGCGTTTTTTCGGTACCCGTTCGAGTGGCGTTTCTGATAATACGCTGAGTATGTCAACTTCCCGATTTTCCCACCAATAGCATTGTACCAACTAAACAGGCCGTAGGAGCCAGCCGTATTGATACTTTCAAAACCAAATGTTCGGCTGGTATCGGGCGCTTTGGTCACGTAATTGATCATACCTCCGAATTGTGCACCATACTGCAACGAAGCCGAACCCCGCACTAATTCAATCCGTTCAATCGACTCCATCGCCGGACTGTAGTGACTGGCCGGGTAGCCATACATATCAGAATTCGTAATAGTGCCATTCTGCCGGATGTTGTACTCCCACGATCGGTGCGGATCGAGGCCTCGGGTGGAAATATTGATCTGGTTCCCGCTGCCATCCATATCGTAGACGAACACGCCCGGGATTTTAGCAAAAATCTGCCGTCCGGTTTTTTCGGCGATGTTTCCATTCACCGATTCTAGCTGAACGACCTCATTTTTCTTTCCGGCAGTCAGATACACATTATGAACATCCGGCAATCGCTCGACCTGTATGTTGTTCTTCCGTTCTTCAATCGTTACTTCGTCCAGATGATAAATACCTTCTTTCAGGACAACAGCTATTGGCATCATCTGCCCATCCTGTACGATTACGTTTACTTTCTGACTATTGTAGCCCACGTTGGAAATAAGCAACGTATAGGTTCCCGGCAGAACAGATTCGATGGTAAACGCACCCGCCTTATCGGTAATGGCCCCTTTCTTTGTTTCACTGATACGCACAGTAACGCCTTCAAGACCGGCACCTTGCTCATTGGTTATTTTACCGCTGAGGGTAATCTGCGCCCACAGAGAGTTAGCGCTCAGGCAGAGTAGAGCGGTGGCTATTGCTCTTAAAAAATAGCTACGTGGAGCATTTGGAAAACCTTTAGAATGAGAACATTTCATGTGAATAACCATTAGATGAATTAACCATTCGTCCACTCCACCCTACTTCTTTATCAATAGTTTTACCAGACCTGACCGACGAGAGACAGGTGATGTATACAATTGATGAGTTGACCAGAAAAATTGAGCGATTATTATTCCAGAAAATCGAGGTCTTTCCCGAACGTCTCTTCCATACGCCAGAGTCCCAGGTAAGCAATAACAATAGTCAGTGTACCCAGCAGAAAAGCCCCATTGATAATTCCTAACTGATCTTTGAAGAGCAAGAATAACGGTGTCATGATGTTGATGCTGCCTCGTACAAAATTGGGTACGGTGGTCGCTACGGTTGCCCGGAGGTTTGTCCCGAATTGTTCGGCAGCAATGGTCACAAATAAAGCCCAGTAACCAACGCCAAAGCCTAGTCCGACACAAATGGCATAGAAGACGGTGGCTGAATGGAATGGCACGTATAAATAGACCACAACCAGCGACGCGGTTAGCAGCAGAAATAGACCTAATACCTTTTTCCGGCTATTCAGGTATTGACTGAAAATACCACTCGACAAATCACCGATAGCCAGGCCGATGTATTCCCACATGACAGCTTTACCAGCGACAATGGGTTCGCTCAATCCCAGCGCTTTCCCAAACTCAGGCGAGAAGGTCATCAGAATACCCGCCACAAACCAGACAGGCAAACCAATCAGGATACATCGCAGGTATTTCAGGAATTGCGGACCGGACGAAAACAGCTTGAAAAAATTGCCTCTGGATACAGTCTCCTTTTCTTTAATACTGGAAAAAATACCAGATTCGATAACACTTACCCGCATGAGTAATAGCAACAATCCGAGTCCTCCGCCAATGAAATAAGCATTTCGCCAGGCAAACATATCGGCAATAAAATAAGCCAGCACCGCGCCTAACAAACCAACCGACGCTACTAACGATGTACCATACCCCCGGATTTCTTTAGGTAGAATTTCAGCCACCAACGTAATACCAGCGCCCAGTTCGCCCGCCAGCCCAACACCTGCAATGAAACGCAGCAGCGCATATTGATCCACCGAGGTTACAAATCCATTGGCAATATTGGCTAGTGAATAGATCAGAATTGACCCGAACAGTACCGACAATCGGCCCCGTTTATCGCCCAGGATACCCCAGATGATACCGCCAACGAGCAGACCTGCCATCTGCATGTTAATCAGGTAAATACCTTTGGGCAGCATTTCTGTATCCAGAACGCCCAAATCCTTCAGACTTTGAACCCGAACGATGCTGAATAAGAGCAGGTCGTAGATATCGACAAAGTAGCCCAGAGCCGCCACAATGACCGGAATCTGAAACAGTTGACGCAAAAGCGACGGAGATACCTTAGGCTTGTTTTTGTAGATGGGTTCAATCATAGCTTAGTTCTTTATTGACAGGATTAACAGGATGGACAGGATTTGATAGTGCCCATTCCTTTATTAATCCTCTCTATCCTATTAATCCTGTCAGAAAATAGTTAACTCATACCTCCAAAGCACATATACTTGACTTCAGTGAAATAGTCCATACCATATTTAGAGCCTTCGCGTCCGATTCCCGATTCTTTCACCCCACCAAAGGGCGCTACTTCGGTCGAAATCATGCCGTCGTTAATGCCCACCATGCCGTAATCCAGGGCTTCGGCTACACGCCAGCATCGATTGATGTCTTTGCTATAGAAGTACGAAGCCAGGCCGTACGGTGTATTATTCGCCTGTTCAATAACCTCCTTCTCATCCGTAAATCGGAAGATGGGCGCTACGGGTCCGAAGACTTCATCCTGTGCAATAATCATATCTGCACTGGCATCAGTCAGAATGGTTGGCTGAAAAAACAAGCCTTCCAGCTCATGTCCACCCACGATGACCTTAGCTCCTTTCGACAGTGCATCGGCCAGGTGGCGTTTTACTTTGTCAACACCTTTTTCGTTAATCAGTGGCCCTATCTGCGACCCGTCATCCAGGCCGTTACCAACCCGAAGTGCCGAAACTGCCTTCGATAGTTTGTCAACGAACTCATCATAAACATTGTCGTGAACGTACAGTCGATTGACACATACGCAGGTCTGACCGCTATTTCGGAACTTCGAGGCCATTGCGCCTTTTACAGCCGCATCAATGTCCGCATCCTCAAAGACGATAAATGGCGCATTTCCACCTAGCTCCAGCGATATCTTTTTCAGGTTCGACGAGCATTGTTTCATCAACAGCTTCCCAGTTGCCGTTGAGCCAGTAAACGAGAGTTTACGAATCTTGCTGTTTTCGCAGAGCTCCAGCCCCACTTCCGCATTTTTTGAGGTGGTTATCGTATTGTAAACACCCGGTGGGAAACCTGCTTTTTCGGCTAGTTCAGAAACGGCCAGAGCGGTAAGCGGGGTTTCGGAAGGAGGTTTTACAATGACCGGACAACCCGCAGCCAACGCGGGACCAACCTTACGAGTGATCATCGCCAGCGGAAAATTCCAGGGAGTAATCGTTGCTGTTACTCCAATAGATTGCTTGACAATAACAATACGTTTGTCTTTCGTATTGGCTGGAATCACATCGCCGTACGTACGTCGGGCCTCTTCGGCAAACCACTCAATGAACGAAGCGCCATAATCAACCTCTCCCCGGCTCTCAGTCAGCACTTTGCCACACTCCAATGTCATGAGTCGGGCCAGTTCTTCCTTGTTTTCCATGATCAGCGCATACCACTTTTTGAGTAACGTGGCCCGTTCCTTTGCCGTCTTATCACGATAGGCAGGCCAGGCAGTATGGGCAGCATCAATGGCTTTGCGGACATCTTCCCGATCCATATCGGTTACGGTAGCCACAACATGACCGGTGGCTGGATTGATTACATCAAATGTGTCGCCACTAGCCGCATCTACCCATTGACCGGCCACATAGGCCTGTGTACGAATGAGTGAGTTCGACTCAGCTGTTTCTTGAGAAGTGTCGATCGAGTTCATAGTTAGAAAGTGATTATCTGACGAATGGCATCGCCCTTGGCCAGTCGTTCAAACCCTTCGTTTACGTCATCAAGTTGCAGCTTATGCGTCAGGAGTTTATCGACTGGCAGGCGGCCTGCCTGATACAACGAAATGTAGGCGGGAATGTCCCGTGCGGGTACACAACTACCAATGTATGAACCTTGCAGCGTTCGTTCATCGGCAACCAGTTTCGTCGGTGATAGCTGGAGCATTTTACTGGGATGCGGTAAGCCAGCCGTAACGGTTTTCCCGCCCCGCGCCGTAGCATTATAGGTAAACTCCAGCGCGGGCACGACACCGGCAAATTCAAACCCGATTTCAACCCCGCCCCTCGTCAGGTCTTTCACCTGCTCAACCGCATCCGGTTGCGACGAATCCACAACAGCATGGGCACCTAATTCCAGCGCTTTGGCCAGTTTGTCCTTATTGACATCGGCGACAATGATTTTGCTGGCCCCTCCGGCCAACGCACCTAGCAAAGCCGCAAATCCAATACCGCCCATTCCGGTAATCAGCACCGTTTGGCCCAGCGATAATTTGGCCGTATTAATCACAGCACCAACCCCCGTCATGATCGCACAACCAAACAAAGCAGCAATCTCAAAGGGTAAGGTAGGATCAATTTTTACGATGGATTTACGAGAAACGACGCTATATTCGGCGAAACCTGATACGCCCATATGATGGTGAACCAGGTGGTTTTGCTGGTCATGCAACCGCATGCCTCCACCTAACAATTCGCCTTTGTTATTGGCAGCCAGGCCATTTTCGCAGAGTGCGGGGCGTCCGGTCATGCACGGCATACAATGGCTACAAATAGGTAGAAACGAGAAGACAACGTGATCGCCAATCGCCAGGTCACTAACGCCTGATCCAAGTTCAACTACCTCGCCAGCAGCTTCATGGCCTAAGACCATCGGCATCTGACGCGGTCGGTTCCCGTCGATCACTGATAGATCGGAATGGCATAATCCGGCCGCTTTAATTTTAACCAAAACTTCACCTGCCTGGGGTGGCTGCAGCTCAATATCTTCAATAGTAAGCGGCTTACTGCTGGTGTATGGGCGTTCTTTACCCATTTCGTGTAAAACGGCTGCTCTGATTTTCATGTAAAAGTTTCTTAAGTAATGACTATTAACGATTACCAATAACCATCTACTCAGACGCTCAAAAAAACTCTCCCTGTTGCTGTGTCCTCACAGCAACCTGTCCGGTAGATAAAAGTGAGCTGACGCCTATATTGCTGAGGAGGCACAGCAACAGGCATTAACGTCAACCTTCATTTTTTAATAGTCTGCAAAAACTCCTCAATATTCTGCCCCACTTTCTCCATGAGCATTGTCCGGGCTTCAATGCTGGCCCAGGTTACGTGAGGAGTAAGGGCCAGACGGTCTTTGTGTTTTAGGTGAACTAGTGGATTTTCAGGACTAATCGGCTCTTTGGTAAACACATCCATCCCGGCCGCTGCAATCAATCCTTCATCCAATGCTGTCGCCAAATCGGCTTCATTCACAATGCCACCTCTGCCCACATTGATCAGAATTACCGACTTTTTCATGCAGCTTAACCGATCGTAGTTGATAAAATTAGCTGTGGTCTCATTCAGCGGAGCGTGGATAGAAACGATATCGGAGGTACGTAAAAACTCATCCAGTTCCAGGCGCTGATAAGGCTGCTGGTTGTTTTGTCCAGAGGTAGAATAGTAAACAACCTCACAGCCAAACGCATCGGCAATTTTTGCCACCTGTCGGCCGATATTACCCAAGCCAACAATACCGAACCGTTTTCCAGCCAGCTCCCAAAAGCCTTTGCCAAAGTGGGTAAATATGTCCGTTTGGGCATACTCCCCGCCTTTTACATATTGATCGAAGTAAGGAATATTGACTAACAGATGTAACAGAATGGCAAACGTACCCTGTGCAACGCTTTGGGTCGAATAGTCCATTGCGTTCTTTACCGGAATACCCCGTTTTTCAGCGGCCACTTTATCAACATTGTTGGTTCCGGTAGCGGCTATGCAGATCAGTTTCAGATTCGGAGCCTGCTCAATCGTCATTTTATCCAGCACAACTTTGTTCGAAACAACGATGTCCGCGTCTTTTATCCGCTCCAGCGTTTGCTCAGGCGTAGTTGTTTCGTAGTACCTGACCTGGCCATACTTCTCCAACAAATTCAGATTTGGAATGTCGCCAATGGTCTTCGTATCCAAAAACACTAATTGCATAGTAGGTGGGCTTGAAAAATAAGGAACCGTCCGCGTTACAATCTGCTAGGGAATCGTTCTGACCTTAACGACTACTTTTTTGACGCCATCGTAGCCTTCCACTTTGTTAGCCGGATTGTGAGCCTCTTTAGGAGTAACGATGTAGAAAAGTCCTGGCTCAGCCACGTAGAATTTCCCCTGATCGGTGGTATAAAACGCGATGTCTTTCTCTGCACTGTATTCCTGATTTACATTCGACTTTATTTTCTCGACGGGAATGATACCAATCTGCTCCTTTCCTTTGACTACGTAATGAATATCACTGTAGTTAAGATGTGCTTCAAATTTCGAATTAGAGATTTCCCGTGGTGGTCCTTCCGAAATCGTAGCAAACACGTTCTCATCGTCGATGGGATATTTACCAGGCCGAAGTCGGGTGAAATCCGTGTTTTTCAGAAAAGCGAATGCTTTGTCCCAGGCTGCTTTGTTACCGTGATACTGGCGGGCAAATTCTTCCTTGTTAATCACCTCAGCCGGTTTGGCAGGTAATCCATTCAGCCAATCTCCTTTACTGAACCACTGCTCTGCTTTTTTCCCGGTCCACTCGTTGCCCGACTGGGATTGGGCCTGTGCCGTAAAGCCTGGCAGAGCGAGTAGTAATAGGATTAACGAATAAAATGTGCCTCGGAATTTCTTCATACTAGTCTGAATAATAAGGCTTGGACATGTTTCCAGCCCACTGCTTTAGTTGTAGGTTTGCGTAAATTAAGCAGATTTCATGAACGAACCGTTTCAACGGTTTTTTACCACTAAACCATTTTAACGGTTCGTTCGTCATACGTCCTCCTATTTACCCACAGCTAAAGCAATGGGCTAAAATTGACACTAATTCTTAGTCGCCTTTCTTACTTGACCAAGGCCAAACTGGTCACCAGCGGCAACGGGCTTACCACCGCTAAAGTGAATTTCAACCATTTTCTCACTTTGCACATCATTATGGTCCTGATCTTCCAGATTGGCTACGATTTTGCGCGTTTTCACGTCAATAACCTCACCGGTTGCCGGATATGCATACTTACCATCAAGGCTAAACGTGATCCAGCCGGGCATATCTTTTAGGGCTATCGTTGTTTTTTGCACAGGCGGCATTACCGTGTTATCGAAAACGTGCAGACGGAGATTATGGCCATCGCATACCCAGAGTTCTTTTTCATCGGGCGTCAGGCCAATGCCGTGGCTAGGGCAACTGTGCCGTCTTACTTCACCCACATTCCAGCCTTCGACCACCACGCGATGCAGGAATTTTCCGGTCACTAAATCAGCGACTTCAAATCCAAGTAATCCGTTGACATTCACGTATACAAGCGTTTGCGAACCATTAATCGTAAACGGCCGAATTTCGGCACCGAATGGGCCAACTTGTCTGGAAACAGTATGGGTTTTGGTATCGGCGACATTCAACATGGTCGATTTTAGACCGGCCATATAGACCTCTTTGCCATCAGGACCATAAATGGTATTATGGGCTCCAGAGTTAGTTACAATCTTGGTAATAAGGTCCCCCGTTTTAGCATCCACTACGTTCCAATGCCCTTTTTCGAGCGATGGCGCATAGATAGTTTTTCCATCGGGCGATATGGAAATCCGGTCAACTCCGCCTTCATATTCTTTCTCCCACAGCGTTTTTTCGGTAACCAGGTCGACGCACTGAATGGCTTCCAGTGTGCTGATGTAAATGCAGTTGGTAGCCAGACTCACATCGACACCCTTTACATTCGATGGAATGCCTTTTTGCATCTTACCAGTGGGGGAGGGAGTTTCTTTTCTTAACAGACCACCCGGGGTCTTAATGAACTTTACAAACTTGTGATTATTGTCGATATCAAATACCTGAATGCCATGACCACCGTAACCCAGGTAGTTTCGGATACCTGGCGTTGCCACATAAAGCAATCGCTGTACTTTGGGCGCTGGCTTAGGTGCTTTAGACGTTAGTTTATCGCCAGACGAGGCAATCCAGGCGGTTGCCGATATAAAGAATACGCTACACAAAAGCAGCAAAAGAATAGGTTTGATGGTCTTCATAATGTATGGTTTGGTTAAGCTGGTTTGTGGTTGTTTTCTGAGGTTAGGGTTTATATATAGGCTGGATTGAAGAGCTGCGAGCTAACGATAAACCTTAAATCATAAACCCTAAACTAATCCATCAATCGTATCCCGGGTTCTGCGGGAATATCGTACGGTTGTTAATTAACTGAATCTGGGCCAATGGAATGGGGAATACGACGTTACGAGCTTTCATTCCATATTTTTCCATGACATTCAGTGCCTGTCCGGTTCTGATCAGATCGAACCATCGATGCCCTTCAAAAGCCAGTTCCCGGCGACGCTCCAGAACGATCTGGTCGCGTAAGGCAGTCTGGGTTATCCCGGTTGCCAGCGCATCAATACCAGCTCGGGTACGGATCTGATTCAGATAAGGCAACGCGGCCGCTGTTTTACCGTTCTCATTCAAGGCTTCGGCATACATTAGCAACACATCGGCATAACGAATGACTTTCCAGTTGGCAGGGCTATCGTTAGCTGTGGTAATTTTTACAATGTATTTCCGGGTATAGGCCGACATGTTATTGGAAGAGACAAGCAGTGGAATAAACTTGCCCGTTGCATCCGTATAGCCCTTCGAAGCAGTGATGTCTTTCCGTTTATCTTTGGCCTCGAACAGATCGAACAGCACCTGATGGGGCGTATTCTGATCATCGACCGAACCTGCAATGCCATAGAAGGCAATCATGGACGTCACTTTCGGCGTAAACCGATTGGTGTAAATACTTCCTTCGGTTCCTAGACCCTGCTCGTATTCAATGTCGAAGATGTATTCGCTGTGGTGTTCATTTTTGGTGTAATCCCACAAATCGGCCCAGTTCGGAAGCAAGGCATAGCCCATCGTGGTCACCTCCTGTAGCTTGGCTTCAGCTTTCGTAAAATCTTTCCGGGTCAGGTATACTTTTCCCAGTAAGGCTTTCGCAGCTCCTTTCGTAGCCCGGCCCACATCAGCTCCCGCATAACTGGCAGGTAATTTAGCTTCGGCGTCCAGCAGATCTTTTATGATCACTTCATCATAAATTTTATCCACTTTTTCACGGGGTGTTGCATACGACTCAGCAATACTTAATGTTCTGGTCACCATCGGTACATCACCGAATATTCTGACCAGATCAAAATAGGCCAATGCCCGCAGAAACTCGGCTTCGCCAGTATGCCGGTTTTTATTGGTAATGGTAGCATCGGCCGTAGCAATACGCTCCAGCAGTGTGTTGGCACGCGTGATAGCCTTGTAGTAATTCCGCCAGGTGTTAATTAATAGCGCATCATCATTAGCCAGGGTAAAGTTATCAACTGCGCCCGCTGTACCCTTGACTAGTTCATCCCATACGTCATCTCCACGGATATCTCCGAAGTTATACATATTCGCATACTGGTCCTGATAGATTCCGTAAATGCCAACAACAGCATCCTGATAATCTTTATCTGTCTTATATAAAACGTCAACCGTTACGGTGTCGACAGGCAGGATTTCGATAAAATCCTTTTGGCAGGAGGTCATCAGCAGGATAACCAGTGCTACCAGAGAAAGTGTCTTTTTCATTGGAATTGATCGTAAGGGTTAGAAGCCAATGTTGATGCCAAACAGGAAGCTTTTTGACGTCGGGTAGTCATACCGCTCATTGCCCGGAGTCAATGGACTATCCGTCCGGCTAACATCCGGGTTGAAGCCAATGAACTTCGTAAACAGGAACGGGTTGTTAGCCGTGACTGACAGGCGTACTGAACTCAGGTGCGCCTTTTTAGCAATACCTTCTGGAAGCGCGTAACCCAACACTATATTGTTGATTCTCAGATAAGAACCATCATCCAGCCAGCGTTGGCTGTAGGTACCTCTGAAGTTACCCGTTGGCACGTCGTTAGGTCGAACGGAATAGCCATCGCCTGGTTCAGCTTCCGATTTCCAGTAGTTGTTCATAAACGCGTACTGCCGGAACCGGGCGCGGTCGTTGGCCAATTGTTCTCTGGACAAAGCCAGTACACTATTCCCCTGTACACCCTGCAAACTCACGCTCAGACTCAAGTTTTTATACGAAAAACTGTTAGTCATGCCATAGTAGAAATCAGGATAGGGTGATCCCATAATGGTCTTGTCAAAGCTATTGATAACTCCATCAGGCACACCATTAGGACCACTCACATCTACAAACCGAACATCACCGACTCGCGACGCATCGCGGCCACCCGGATTCCAGAGGGGGCCTTTGTCTAACTCTGCTTTGGTCTTAAAAATGCCGTCAGTCAGCCATCCGTAGAACATACCAATCGGCTGCCCGATCATGGTGATATTTCCACCCTGACTCGAAATAATGGGGTCGCCAGAGGGGCCTAAACGGGTAACTTTATTTTTGTAGGCCGAGAAATTAAGGGATGTCTGCCATTTGAAAGCACCCTGTGTATTTACCGTATTCAAGGTAATTTCCCAACCGGTATTCTGCACCTCGCCGATGTTCTGCAAAGCCGTATTGAAACCCGTAATGTCAGGAATATTTACATTCAGGAGCAGGTCCGAGTTTTTTGACTGGAAATGGTCCAGTGTCAGGGCCAGGCGGTTGCTCAGGAAGCTAAGGTCAAGACCTACGTTAACCTGCTGCTGCGTTTCCCAGGTAAGGTTCGGATTAGCGAGTCGTCCGGGCGAATAGCCACCAACACCCGTTCCGCCCAGCACGTATTTTTCGTAGTTAATTGTTGCCAGGTGGTCGTAGTTCCCGATGTTATTATTACCGGTTTTCCCATAACTAGCCCGCAATTTCAGTTCATTCACGAAGGGAATATCCTTCATGAAGTTTTCATCTGAAACGCGCCAGGCCAACGCTAACGAAGGGAATAAACCATATTTATTTTTTTCACCGAATCGGGAAGAACCATCCGTACGAACGGAAGCCGTAGCGTAATATTTACTGTTATAATTGTAGTTGATCCGTCCTAAGTACGACAGTAACGACCACTCAGCCACGTTCGATGAACCACCCGTCAGAAGACCACTTACGGCGCTAAGCGTAGGCACCAGGTTATTCGGGTATCGGTTACTGGTCAGCGTATTCGATTCAAACGTTTCACGTTGCGTTGTATAACCGAGTAAGCCAGTGAAATTGTGCTTTCCAACACTTTTCGTATAGTTCACGGTTGTCTCGGTAATCCAGTTTAATCGCTGCGATGCATTATCGGTTCCTGAGGCCAGTTCATTTAAAAAGGCGGCCATCTGGGGTTTGAAGTAGCTTCCTTTGATGCTCATCAGGTTGATTCCCAGCATGACATTCACCTTCAGGTTGTTCAGGATTGAGTACTCGATGAATGTATTACCGAGGAAACCAATCCCTTTCTGCCGAGCTTGTATTTCTTTCGCCAGAGCCAGTGGATTTTTGCTGGTTACCACCGCATCGAGTCCGTTACCAAATGGGTAGTAGCTTCCATCGGGATTAAGCAGCGATTGATAGGTAGGAATTACCAGCGCATTATACAGCGGGTTGTTGGTAATATCGGAATAGGTGGCTACGTCTTCAGCGTTCACCCCCCCCACGTTGGTTTTGTCGGTGTACGACGGGTTAAGATTTACCTTCAACGTGAGTTTAGGCGACAGTTTGGCATCTAAATTGGCCCGGACCGAATAGCGTTTGAAATTGGTATTGAGAATAATACCATCCTGATTCAGATACTCACCACTGATGGCATAACGCATGTTCTCGCTGCCACCGGATGCGGTCAGCTGATACTGTTGTTGAGGGCCAGTGCGCAGAATCGCATCCAACGGCTCTTCGTTGGTGGTTAGCTTTCCAGAAAGCACATCCAGAATGGTTTGCGGAACAGGTGCTTTCCAATTGAGCGGATTGCCTGATACGTCATTCCCTTCATCCAGGTTTCGGTTGCGAACACCGTCGAAATAGTGCTGGGCTTCTTCGAGGCCACTCTGCAGTGCAGGCCGTTTGGCAATTTTCTGGAAACCAAACTGATAGCTAAAATTGATGGCCGCTTTACCCGATTTACCCCGTTTGGTATTGATAATAACGACACCGTTAGCCCCCCGCGATCCATAGATGGCTGTAGCAGAAGCATCTTTCAAAACGTCTATCGTTTCAACATCGTTGGGGTTCAGTGTTTGTATGCTGGAAATCGGAAAGCCATCTACCACATAGAGTGGGCCTGCCCCTGCCGAAATACTGCCCACGCCCCGTATTCTGATTTGTGGAGCAGCACCCGGTTCGCCGGAAACGGGTTTCACCTGAACACCCGCAATTTTCCCCATCAGCGCCTGATCGACCCGAGGTACGGCCACATCCTGAATGGATTTACTACCGATAGACGCTACGGAGCCGGTCAGGTCTTTCTTTTCGATCGAGCCATACCCAATCACGACGATCTCACTCAGCGTCTTATTATCAGTGGCCAGCGTAACACTCAAATTGGTCCGGTTACCAACAACAACTTCCTGCGAAGCATAGCCAACAAAGCTGAAAATCAGCGTCGCGGCTGCGTTAGGGACATCGATCTTGTAACGTCCATTGGCATCGGTCGTTGTTCCTTTTTGGGTGCCTTTCAGCAGAATACTCACACCAGGTAATCCTTCCCCTTTTTCGTCGGATACGGTGCCTTGCACGGCGATATCAGCGATCCGTATCTTATCGGTGACGACATCAACCGCTTCAGCGGTCGCAAGCTGACTAGTCTCAGACTCACTGGCCGTTTTCTCCGGTACGATCGGAACAGGTGTCATTAATTGAGCGCTGTTGATTTCAGCTTTTCCATTCGAGTCTTTGCCAATGACTACATAGACGCCATTCCTCGTTTTTTTGTAACGAAGGCCCAGTGGTTTCAGAACTGTGCTCAGGTTCTCCTCAATTTTACCATTCAGATTAATGGCATCAGCCGCTACCGTTAACCCATCTACGTTGCGATCAAAAAACAGGATGTCGGTAGCGTAATGATCCTGTAGTGTTTTCAGTACATCTTTTAGTCGCCTGGTCAAGGATTTTGTATATACCTCTTTTACTTGAGTTTGTTGGGCTCTGGCCAACGTTTGGGAAAAGCCAGGGTGTACTCCTCCCAGCACTACTCCCATAAGGAGTAGAATACGTACTGATTTTTCCATATGGTAAAGGGTTTATTTAGTTAATACTCCTGGTGTTTGGCAATGACAATACCCTGACGCCGGGAAGGGAACTGAATGGATCGTATGGAATTTTTGGATGACTAGATTTCTATCCGCTGAGTGAGCCTGCTCTTTTTTAGAGACGATTAAGTGATCCAAAAACACTTAGTCTTTTTTAATTATTTTTTTGAAAAATTGAATTATAAAAGGCAGATATAGCCAAAACGCTACTAAATCGCTTCAAACCGAGTTTTTTAGGGTATAAAAACACCAGGCCTTTCGTTGAGCACTGCCTAACAAGTTTGTTAGGCAGTGCTCAACGAAAGGCCTGAACGGATAGTGACCGTTTATATCAGAATTATTTCCCCGACATAGGTTGTGCTTTCTCTGCGATCTCGATATCCTTCGCCACATCAGGTCGGAGACCTTCCCAGTGAAAGCGAAGCTTATTGTTTTCCTCCCAGGTATGACCTTTTTGTTCGGTCAAATGGACCAGGGGCATGTCGTTGTAAAGTGGGCGGGTAATAGCCACAACAACGTCCCAATACCGAAGTGCTTCTTTCAAATGCTTGACCGCGGTCTGTTTCATCGCTTCATTGCCCGTTGTTCGATACGTCTGTAACGCGACAGCGCCTTTTACTTTTTCGGCAAAATGTAACCCTAGATTTGCCCAAACTTTCACATCAGCAACTTCGTAGAGCAACGAACGATTCGAAGCCGTCCTAATCGGTTGCACCAGTTGCAGTGCCTTTCGGCAATCCGTTTCCAGTTTGCTGGCTAGCACGGGTGGCGTGATTTTTTCCGGCCCAAATGAACCACCCGCTGTCATCGTCTTGACGTAATCGACCACCGATACATAGTTTGGGTCCAGTGTGGGTTGCGTAGTTAGCTGATTGACTGAGATGTAAGCAACGTTCTTAGCCGCATCAAACGCCATCATGCCTTCGCTATACAGTGAAAAATCCCAGGTAAAGTCAAAGTCTGACGCCAGTTGTAACGGGGTTGACGACGCTAGTGCATAAGCTTCCAGAAGTGGGGCAGCCTGCGCGCCATAACGTCGAACGAATTCAGCCTTGAAGATAGAATCAGGCGTAGTCGGATTGTAGAGTAAACGACCCCACAATTTGTAGAACAGCCACTGCCGTTCAAACGCATAGTTCCAGTTGACGGGACCGCCGGGTGTGGTGAAATAATCTTTAGCCGGAATGTAGGTTTCTGAACCCAGAAAGTATCCACCCATATACGACTGATTAGTAGCGGCAATATGCGCTCTGATAAATTCAGGAACGCCCCAGCGCAGGCAAAAGAAATCTTCATTCCGAACCGTCCAGGTAATTTTGTAGGCTGTTGGATCGGGTTTAAAATAGGTATCATATAGTTTACCGCCGTGCACTTTTACCAACGTAGGTGTTGAGTGCGCATGCGACCAATTGTATTTCAAATCGGCCCAGATCGGTCCTTCGATAAAATCCAGCGCTCCTTCGCTTTCAATGGATTTACGGGTTAATTTTTCTGTATCGACGCTGGTAATGCCCAACGAGCCCGTTGTACTGGAAAATGGAATCCGGTGAATAAGCTTTGTTTTCCGACCAGCTAATCGCATCCCTTCAATGATGGTTGCCTTCATCCAGTCTTCGCGTTGCTGTGGCGTCATACCGCCCATAGCCTCCCCCAGCGTCAGACCAAAGCCGGTTAACTCGGGATATTCTTTTAACACCTGCGTGACGCACTCGCGCGTGTACCGCTTGACAATGGCCGACGTATCCCCATCGATAAAATGGTGGTGCGTCAGGTTGTTCAGCTTGGGATTTACATTATAAGCTTTCGAAAACTCAGGGCTGGTGAAAATGTTAAACGGAACCAGATAGGTATCGATCGACCGTTCGTTTGCCATCCGAAGAATTGCCCGAAATAATGCCTGCCACGCCGTCATCTGTTCCTCGTTAAAAGGCGAAGCAGCCGGGAAATTGACAGGTCGAATCATAAACGTGTAGGGATGCAGATTCCACAGACTGAGGGCATTGAAACGGTTGGCAACCATCATATCCAGAAAGGCTTTCCAGTAGAGCGTGTCGCGGCAGGTATCATAGTGCAAATCAAGTGCGTTGCTATGTCGATAGGTATCCCAGGGTAGGTCAAACTTAATGGCACGTAACGACAGATGTGGCTTTTCGCTATGGGGTTTGATTTGAGCGAGAGAAACGCCATTCTGCACATCTTCAACCAGTGACAGGCTACCGTAAATCATGCCCCGAGCATCACCGCCAGTAACCGTAATCCGATTTCCCTGCCGGTCGATGGTATACGCTTCAGCCCCCACTTGCGGATTCGTTGGTGCCAGTTGGATGCTATAATCGGCAGAGCGGGCATTGGTAGTAACCGAATAGTTTCGCGCAACAAGGGCGTTTGCAAGCTGCCGGACGGCATACCGACTCTGGGGCGAAGGCTCAACGTGTTGAATGAACACACGTTGAGCAGTGCTATTGAAAGCATATCCAGCCAGGCTAAACAGGAACAGCAAGAGGTTGATTTTCATAATCTGTTTTATTTCGGCTTCGTCTGATAGCTCTTTGCATAGCGGGCCATATCAAGAAAGGACGTTACCCATATGTCTGCTTCATGTTGCTTCAGATAGCGCACCAGCTTGTTGTGTTCGGGCAAGGCGACATTCAGTGAATGCCCACCGCCTACGCCATGAAACAGAAAAACAAGTACAGAATTCGTTTCCTGCGCCTTTTTGACAAGCTCAATTAACTGCTCTCCCGACTGTCCGTTGATCCCGTATGCACCTATATCAGCAAAGTTGAGCTCTGAAATTTTCTTCATCTCACTTTTCGTCCCCCGCGCAGCGACAAAATCACCTTCAACGGTTTTGTAATAGTCCACGTCGCCAATTTTCGTATCGCCACAGGGATAGGCAAATGTTCTGGCGGATTGGCCATCGAGGGTTTTGAGCAGGATGTTAGTCATCCGCATTTCGTCCGTCATTCGCTTGACCGTATACTTGCTTAAATCATTAGCCGGATTAACCCATTCGCGACCGGGTATACCGCCCGTACAGGGATGAAATAGCGTATGGTTTGCTAATTCATGTCCCTTGTCGGCAGCCGCTTTCCAGCGAGAAATATTAGCCACATAGCCAGGAAAGTAGCCCGACAAATAGAAGGTCCCTTTTAGTCCAGCCGAGTCAAGTACGGGGATAACGTTATCCAGATGCACCTGTAAGGCATCGTCATAGGTCAATACCACCGCACACTTTTTCCCATTCCATACCGCCTTATCTTGAGCAGAAGCAAATGCATACGTAATTATGAATAAGCAGAGGAAAGCCGTTCGTTTCATTTTGTAGATTAATTAGTAATTCACTCTATAATCAGTGAATTGAGTGTCTTTACCCAAAATTGGACTATTTTATTTTGCTGAAGTGTCTATATGAATCGGCTTGTTCATTTTTGGTAGCAAAGGCTGATCTAGCCATATTCCCTGCGAATTGACAGTTGTTAGTAACAGCATCTTTTTATCGTTGTCCTTGAGCAAGATCGATGATCGGGTATCTCTCGTTGCAAGAATTACAACGAGAATAGCAAAGGAGACTTATAAAAAAATCAGCAAACTCATTAGCTCTGGCCTTTGAGTCGCTTTGCCTACTATATTTTGACTATCAATCATGCGTAGAACTGTACTCGTTGGGCTGCTGGTGGGCAGTTGTCTCATTTATGGGATGCGGAAGCAGGGCAGGGATTCAGAAACGGGCCGCGATTGGCCTACTTATGGAGGTAATAAAGCTGGAAACCGCTATTCACCCCTCACCCAGATTAATACCCAAACCGTACAGAAACTGCAGGTTGCCTGGATGTATGACGCTACCGAACAACCCGACCCTGCCAATCCGAGTCGACGGAGAAACCGCGAAATTCAGTGCCAGCCTATCGTTGTTGATGGTATATTATATGGGACTACGCCCGAACTGAAGTTGTTTGCGCTGAAAGCCGGTACAGGCGAGCAGGTTTGGAAGTTTGAGCCCTCACCATCCGATCGACCAAACTCCAACCGGGGCGTTGTTTATTGGGAAAATGGTGCTGATAAACGTATACTTTATACCGTTGGGTCTAGCCTTTATGCCGTACAGGCACAGACGGGGCAATCGATTTCTAGCTTCGGTATCGACGGCAGAGTAGATCTGCATGCGGGTCTCCAAACCAATATGGACCACGATGTCAGTAAGTTATCGGTAGTGGCAACGTCGCCGGGCATCGTTTACAAGAATACGTACATCATTGGATCAACGGTATCAGAATCGGGCGATGCCGCTCCCGGACACGTACGGGCCTTCGATGTAGTAACGGGCAAACTGAAATGGGTATTCCACACCATTCCGCAACCCGGCGAATTTGGCTACAATACGTGGCCGCCAGATGCCTACAAGAAAATTGGAGCTACAAATAATTGGAGCGGCTTATCACTCGACGAAAGCCGTGGTGTTGTGTATTTCGGAACGGGTTCGCCTGCTTCGGATTTCTACGGTGGCGACCGCAAAGGCACTAACCTGTTCTCGGATTGTATCATGGCGCTCTATGCCGAAACCGGTAAAATGAAGTGGTATTACCAAACCATTCACCACGATCTGTGGGACCGTGATCATCCCTCCCCACCTAATCTCTTCACCATGAAGCGCAATGGAAAAAGCATCGATGCGCTGGTGCAGACAACCAAAGATGGCCTGGTGTATGTGCTGGACCGGGAAACGGGCAAGTCGCTCTTTCCGGTCGAAGAACGGAAGGTTCCCACCAATGGTTTACCAGGTGAACATCCCTGGCCTACACAAAAATACCCGCTCAAGCCACTCCCGTTGAACCGTCAGGTATATACGGAGGCAGACATTACGGACATTTCGCCGGAAGCCCATGCTTATATCAAGGAACGTTTCGAGAAACTAAAAACAGCCAACAAATTTACCCCGCCTACTACCCAGGGCACCTTACTTTTTGGCTACAGTGGGGGTGCTGAATGGGGTGGCAACTCCGTTGATCCGAACGGTATTCTATATCAGAATGCGAATGAAGCACCCTGGGTATTGATCATGACCGAACGGGCAAATCTGGCAAAGCAAACTACCCCCGTCACTGCCGGAAATGCACTCTATACAACCAATTGCGCAACCTGTCATGGGCAAAATCGCCAGGGTAACGGTCCTGACTTTCCCGCTTTAGTCGACATCGGCAAAAAACGGTCGGCAGAAGAAATCAGGAACCTGCTCAAAACAGGGAGCGGACGAATGCCGTCATTTGGTCATCTGTCAGAAAAAGACCGGGATGCCATCGTCAGTTTTTTATTAAACATGGATTCTGGGTCGGCAAAACTAGCCAGCGCTCCTACCAGCATATCGACTACTGCAAAACCAACTGGCTTTCCGTATACCCCAGCTTATGTAAGTAAACTCTGGGATCGCTTTCTCGATCAGGATGGCTATCCGGGAATCAAACCACCTTGGGGAACGCTGAATGCCATTGATTTAAACACGGGCGATTATCTGTGGCGGGTTCCCTTAGGCGAGTACCCAGAACTCGCCAAGAAAGGCATTCCCACAACCGGAACGGATAGCTACGGTGGACCGCTGGCTACGGCGGGTGGACTCGTATTTATTTCGGGAACAAAAGACGAAAAGATTCGTGCTTTCGATAAAAAAACGGGTAAGGTTGTCTGGGAATATCAGCTTCCGGCGGGTGGATTTGCTACTCCGATCACCTACGAAGTCGCGGGAAAACAATACGTCGTTATTGCAGCTGGCGGTGGACGAGGACAAAAGTTTGGAGGAAATTACATTGCTTTTTCGCTTAAGTAGCTATCGAGTAACGCGGCCGGGCTGGCGTACCAGTGGAAGCCCGCGAATAGTCAGTATGAATCGCGGGTTTCCACTGGTACGCCAGCCCGGCCGCGTTACCTTAAAACTTATGAAACCCTTGCTTTACTTCTCTGGTTCAGTATTCCGATTCGCTCTTTTCACAGCCATAGCCGGATTGGGCATTGGCCTGAAACCCGCCGTAGAGTTTCCACAGGCGGAAATTACGAATGGGTTAGTTCGTGCCCAACTTTACCTGCCCGATGCTGAAACCGGCTACTATCGGGGAACACGTTTCGACTGGTCCGGTGTGGTAGCTACTCTTGAATACAAAGGGCACACGTATCACGGGAAATGGTTTGACACCTATAGCCCGACCCTGCATGATGCGATTATAGGACCCGTTGAAGAGTTTGGACCGTTAGGCTATACGGACGTAAAACCAGGTGGAAAGTTTGTCAAGATTGGCATCGGGAGCCTTATCCGAGATGATGAGAAACCCTATAATTCATTCAAATTCTACAAGACTGCCAATCCGGGTAGCTGGAACATAAAAAAGAGGTCGGACCAGGTTCAATTTACGCATATGCTTGCTGATAGCGCCTACGCTTACGAATATCAGAAAACCCTGAAACTGACGAAAGGAAAACCTGAACTGGTCATTACACACAGCCTAAAGAATACGGGAAAGAATCCAATCGAGACAACTTCGTACAACCACAATTTTTTTGTGATTGATCAGCAGCCCACTGGCCCTACATATTCGGTTACCTTTCCCATCTCTGAGCTGTCAGCAGAGGCTGGGCGGGGAACTGGCGATCTGGTTAAATTCCAGGCTAATCAGCTAATCTACCTGCGCGACCTGGCAAAAAATGAACAGGCTTATTTCCCCAATCTGACTGCCGGAAAAGCTGTTCCCTACAAACTTACGGTCGATAATACCAAAACCGGGGCTGGTGTGAATGTAACAGGCGATCGAGACATTGCCCGTATGGTGTTCTGGTCATCTTCCACAACCGTATGCCCGGAACCCTATATCAACATTAAGGTCGAACCAGGCAAGACATTTAACTGGCAGATTACCTACCAGTATTACGCCAAGTAACTGACTATCGATAAACTCTTTTGACTCTATTAACCGCATAAACCCGATATGAGCAAACCAGAATTACAATCAGAAACCAGCCGTCGGAACGCGCTGAAATTGTTAGGATTAGGATCAACAGCGGGCGTTTTCGGGCTGTTCGATACATCAAAAGCGCGGGCTGAAACTTACGAAACACCCGCCTATGCTAAAGGTGCTGCTCCCGTAACGATTAAGAGTGTACGCGCCATTACGACCGCACCGGGTGGTTCTAATCTGGTGATTGTGAAGGTAGAAACATCTGAACCAGGCTTGTATGGCGTAGGTTGCGCTACATTTACGCAACGGGCGTTGGTCGTTGTACCGGCTATCAATACATACCTAAATGAGTTTTGTGTGGGTAAAGATGTGGATAACATTGAGGATATGTGGCAGTCGGCCTATGTTAGTTCCTATTGGCGCAACGGACCGGTACTGAACAACGCTTTATCGGGGCTGGATCAGGCATTGTGGGACATTAAAGGAAAACGAGCCAACATGCCGGTTTATCAGCTTTTGGGTGGAAAAAGCCGGATCGCGGTCGATACGTACACACACGCCAGCGGCCCAACGCCCGAAGCCATTGCCGACAAGGTTCAGCAGTTTATGGAAATGGGGTTCCGGCACGTTCGGATTCAGCAGGGAGGCTACGGGGGCGTAGGGGCCATGCAGGAACTAAAACCCGATTTCAAAACGGCGGGCTACGGCCGGGAAACCGATGATTTCTCCGATCAGAGAACCTACCTAAAGCGCGTTCCCAAAATGTTCGATGTCGTGCGGAAACGCTGTGGCGAAGATATTCAGTTGCTCCATGATATGCACGAATTAACGGAACCCATCGACGCTATCAACATGATCAAGGGTCTGGAGGAATACCGCCCGTACTTCATCGAAGACCCGTTCTCGCCCGAAAATATGAACTGGTTCAAGCAATTACGGCAAACGACAGCTGTACCGATTGCAATGGGTGAATTATTCAACAATATAAACGAATTCAAAGAGCCGATGGCGAACCACCTGTTCGATTTTATTCGGATTCACATTTCGCAAATTGGGGGCATTACGCCAGCTATGAAAGTAGCTCGCCTGGGCGAATGGTTCAACGTTCGCACCGCCTGGCACGGTCCCGGTGATACCTCTCCCGTCGGACACGCAGCTAATAACAGCATTGACATTGCCGTCTGGAATTTTGGCATTCAGGAATCGCAGATGTTCAGCGACAAAGTAAAAGAAGTATTTCCGGGTTGTCCAACAATCAAAAACGGCTATTATCAGGTAAGCGAGTCGCCGGGTTTGGGGATTGATATTAACGAAAAAGAAGCGGCCAAATACCCCATCGGTACTAAGTCCCGTTGGACCGTTCGCAAAAACGACGGTACAATTTTAAAGCCGTAATCGACGGACTTTTTTCCCGTACTAAAAATGTCATTACTGAATTTTTGTCCTTCCGACGGCAGGAGGAATCTCAAACTTGATTAATACGAGAGTTGAGATTGCTCCTGTCGTCGGAAGGACAAAAACCAGATTAATATTGATCGAAAAGAGCCTAGTTCTACAGGATCATTTCCTGTAACTCCCCAAACAGCACATGACGAAATTATTCCTACTTGTTAGTACGCTCAGTTTGTTATGTATGGCTTGCTTCGCGCAGCCAGTCCGTCAATCAACTGTGTCCGTTACGTATCGGAATCCAGTGATTGCAGGCGACTTTGCCGATCCGTCCATCATCCGTGTTGGCGACACATATTATGCCGCAGGTACGTCGTCAGAATGGGGACCACCCTATCCGATGTATACGTCGAAGGATCTGGTTAACTGGGAGTATATCGGCTCCGTTTTCAAAGACAAACCCGACTGGACAATGGGCAGTTTTTGGGCTCCCGAGCTATTTTACCGCAACGGTTTGTTTTATGTCTATTACACCGCCCGCCGAAAATCGGACAGTCATTCGTATATCGGCGTCGCCACCACCGCAGACCTCCGCAAAGGCTTTACGGATCACGGTTTATTAATAGAATGGACATCAGAAGCCATTGATGCATTTGTGCTGGAAGATCAGGGAAAATTGTTCATTACCTGGAAAGCCTACGGATTAGACAAAGGGAAGACCATAGAAATTCTTGGTGCCGAACTAGCGCCGGATGGGCTTAAAGTAACAGGAAAAGAATTTACGCTGCTGACAGCCGATCGTACTACGTGGGAAGCTGGTGGTGCGGAAGGGCAGGCCATTTTCAAACGGGGGCGCTACTTTTATATGACCTATTCGGGCAATGCCTGCTGCGGTTCCCGCTGTAATTATCAGGTTGGCTTTGCTCGTGCAGAAAAGTTGCAGGGGCCCTGGGAAAAATTCGCCCAAAATCCAGCGCTAATTGGCGATGAAACCTGGAAATGTCCCGGTCATGGAACGGTGGTAACAACACCCGACAATCGCTATTTTTACCTTCACCATGCCTATAACGGTACTGATTTTACTTTCGCTGGTCGTCAGGGCGTACTGAGTGAGTTGATCTGGAATGACAAGACTGGCTGGCCTGCTTTTCGCTATGGAACAACAACGCCCGCTCAGGCCGATTCGCCCTTCGGTTCCTGGCAAAAGAGCGACCGAAACCTAACCGTCAATTTCGAAACAAAGGCCACCGAAGTCCCCTGGGTGTGGGACGTAAGCCAACCCAAACCAAACTTTACTGTTCAGGATGGCTATCTGCATTTATCGAATACGGCCTCAGGTCCGACCGGTAGTTTTCTGGGGTTAGTCTTAAAAAAAGGAACGTATAAATTTTCGGTTGACATCAATCCGCAAGTCGATGCCCTTCAAAGCATATGCTTATATGGCGACGCCAAAAATGCACTGGGCTTAGGAGTTCGTAAAAACTCCGTGGAACTTTGGCAGGTAAAAGAAGGTGTCCGTCAACTACTAAAGACCCAACCGTTATCTGCTTTCCAGCACATTGGGATCCTAAGCTTAGAATTCCACGTGGACAAGTTGTCGCG
>JADMIO010823414.1_pt1 | contig 59720 bp, 52 predicted proteins | sample 8958161 | NCBI WGS metagenome assembly JADMIO01 (sample SAMN16585339, study PRJNA669376) | soil metagenome | isolation source: Crop rotation soil | place: USA: Cullars Rotation, Alabama | collected 2011 | reverse complement strand
CCGCGACAACTTGTCCACGTGGAATTCTAAGCTTAGGATCCCAATGTGCTGGAAAGGCAAGCTTCTGGACCTCAAGGCCGAACGGAAGCAGCTAGCGACGAGCCTGAGGCCCGCAAAGCCGACGAAACAGTCCAACGACGCCAAGAACATCGCGGCCCGCATCTGGGAGCTCGATACGGTTCTCGCGACCGGGAGCCCCGCGAAGGTCCGTCAGGCTCTCAGCAGGATCGTTTCCCACATCCGGCTCGACTTCACACCGGGGAAAGTGACCAAGCGCGGACAGAGCTTTGACCTGGAAAAGGCCACGATAGAGCTTTATTCAAAAGAGTTGGCACACCGCTGGGAGTCATCGTCGTCGAAGCTTCCGCTCAATCGGGAGCCCTGATCACGGCGCGGCATGCCATGGAGCAAGGGCGCGACATATTCGCCGTGCCGGGGCGTGTCGACAGCCGCGTTTCGCACGGCTGTCATCGGTTGATTCGCGACGGCGCCAAACTCGTCGAAACAGCCGAGGACGTTCTGGAGGAACTAGGGCCCTTGGTGGAAGCCACCTCGGACGCCGCCGGGCAAAGCGTTCATCACCCGGCGGAATTGCTGCTCAACGACTTGGAGCGGCAGGTCCTGGCGGCCGTTTCGGTCGAGGCGACAACGGTCGACCAGGTCGTGGCCACCAGCGCGCTCCCCACGCCCCAGGTGCTGGCGACATTGAGCGTACTGGAAATGCGCCGCCTGGTGCGCCGCTTGGGCGGGAATCGCGTGTCGCGAGCTTAGTGGGCCTATATGCTTTGACCACACGATCGGCTATTGAGGGCTGGCGACAGCGGCCTTTCGCGTCGTGAGAATCCTCGCGTCGCGCGATTCCAATTTCGAAGTTTTGCCGTCCGCGAAATCCGTCTCGACGTTCTGCGCTTCGCAGCGCTTGATGAACGCCACGGCGGCGCTCAGCGACTTGGCGTCGAGTTGATCGTCGCTTGCGCGGAGCGCATCGACCAGGAAGCGGGCATTGGATCGCTGATCGAATTCGGCTTTCGATTCGAATACGGCAGGCGTCGTGGGGCGGTAGAGAACCAGCCAGACCGCGATCATTGCCCCCAGCATCAGCCCCACCAGAGCCGCGGCGCTGATCTTTGGACTCGATTCGGCACGTCGAATTCCGAACGTCGTGGCCATCGTCTCGCGCACAAGAATCGCTACGGTTTGCAATACGACAACGTCAGCAAGGCGTAGCCGGTGACGAGATTCGGATCTCCTTCGAGCCACTTGGTGTTCGAGTTGATCCACGATCCGTCCGGCTGCTGTCGGCGGGCCAATTCCATCACCAGATCCTCACGCCAATCGTGCGCGCGGCCTTCGGCGTCGACGAGTTTCTCCTGGCCCAGTGCGGCGAGCGCTTTGCCGAAAAGATGGTAGTAGTAATACAGCCCCTCTTCCCCGAGACCGGGGTTTTCCGTCACGCTGTAATGATCCTGCGCCCATTTGACGGCCGCTTTGACGCGCGGGTCATCAGCCTTGAGTCCGGCAAAGATCATGCTCTTCAGTCCCGCGTAGCTCATCGAGCCGTAGCTGCGCAGTCCACCGTTGGCCGTCTTGCCGGCAGGACTGCTGCCGGAACCGGCAGGCGTGTAATAGAACCCGCCATCCTGAACCTTGGCGGCGAATTGGGTGGTGTTTTCGGCCGACTCCAGATTCTGGCAACGCGACACGAATATCAACGCGCGCTTAACCGCCTCATCGTCGGCGCCATCGCCGGCCGCTTCGAGCGCTTCCATCAAGAAGTGCGTGTTCGAGAGGTCGGGGCGCTCGGCGCCACCGTAGCCAACGCCGCCGTACGAGATGTCCGAGGGCTTACGGTCGTCCTTATCGCCGAATTGCAACCCTTTGAGGAATGCATCGGCGTTCTTCAGAATCTTGTCGTAGCGACCGTCGCGATTGGCCGCCGCGAAGCACATCACGCCCAGGCAGGTCTCGTAGTTGCGCAGGCGCGACTTCGGGGCGTAAATGCCACCGTCGGGCTGCACGAAACCCTGCAGATACTTCAGGCTCTTGGCCACGAGCGGATCCTCCGCCGTGCGCCCATTGGCCATCACGGCGGTGGCGATGATGGCCGTGACCCCCGGCCCGGCGGCCGCGCTGAACGAACCATCCTCGGCTTGTCCTTTGGTTCGCAAATACTCGATCCCCTTTTGCACCGCCTGCTCGTAGGCCTTGGCTTGGGACGTCGAATCGTCGAAAGCCAACGCGTGCGACGGCGCGAAAAGCAGTGCCCCACATGCCACGGCAACCAGGGCAACGTGATAGGGAAATCGGCGAGCGAAGGTCATGGCAATCTCCTGGCGATGCGGCGCCAACAATCGGATGTTTCTGAAGAAGTCGACGGGGTCATTGCAATTATAGGTGCCGCGACCATTACTGGAGCGATAAAGGGGGCAATTCGTTCGGGCCGGGACGGACCGTAATTTTGATCTTCGACCTGGCCGCGCCCGAATAGCGTCCGCGAAGCTGGTCGATCTCCGTTGCATCGGCGCTGGCGGCCTTGGGCCAGATGCAGGTCACGACATATTCCCCTTCCGGCGCGCCATCCGCGGCCGCGAATGTGCCGACCCGAAACGAGCCATCCTCGCGACTCGTGGCCGAGGGAAGGAACTTCTCCGTTCCTTGTTGCACTGGCGCATGCAGCGTGACAATCACGCCCGCGACCGGCTTCCCGCTTACGGTGACGCGTCCGCTCACCGGATGCAGCGACGGTCGCTCGGTGACCGGTCCCTGATCGCAGCCTACGACCACCGGGAGCGTGATCACCAGCGATCCGATTAGAAAGAAGACTCGCCAATCGAAACTACGCGTCGCACGGTTCTTTTGCATGGTCTATAGGCTCCCCAGGCTGGCTGGCTCGCCAGCCCCGCGCGACGACAGCGCGCGGAACACGTCAGCATCGATGTTCTGCGGTTGAAACCGCACCGAACCATCGCTCATGGCAAAGTAAGCGCCACCGACGTGAAAGGCGTAGATGCCCCCCATGTTGTTGGCGTTGATGTACGTCTTGCACTGTTTCGTTTTGTCCTCGGTGCCGTCGGCGGCGTAGCAGCGCGCCCATTGCGATTGCCATCCCGCCCACGTGCCGATGTACCCGAAGTGAATCACGGTCGTGTTATTCGGCGGTTGCTGGAAGTTCTGGATCGTGACCTCGGGCATGGCGTGCGAGCCATTCATCCAATGCTGCTGCCGGCAGGCTTGCTCGGTGATCATGTACGTGTTCGATAGGCCATCGGTCACCATGTTGAAGCGCACGGGAATCTCGATCGCCACCTGTCCGGGGGCATTGGCGTCGGAAATGTTCATCATGGGACCGGGAACACGAGCGTCGCCGCGCAGACCGGCCGTGGTATCCCAATAGTTCATGTAGCCGCGCAGCGAGATATAGTCGCTGCGTCCGGCGTTGCGGTCGGGCCAGCCCGTCGTGTTCTGCCGTGGAGCATTGATGCTCGTCAGGCCGACCTGCAGTTCGTCTCCCCCGGCATCGGGAGACGACGGACAGAGGAAGGTCTTGATATTCTGCTGGACGATCGTCTGGTTGAGGGGATCGAACCAGTCGGCGTTGAAGTTGTACTGGTCGTATACGGCTTGTTGCTCGATGTAGGGAAGAATCATCGTTCCCCAGCCGTAGTAGTTCTGCACATTCGCGGTATTGTTTGGCCAATACCAGGCGTAGGGAATCGTGCCGCGCGAATTCTCATGGTTGTGGCTCGCCAGCACGATCTGCTTGAGATTGTTCTGGCATTGCGACCGCCGGGCGGCCTCGCGCGCCGCTTGCACGGCCGGCAGCAGCAGGCCGATCAAGATGCCGATGATGGCGATCACGACCAGGAGTTCGACCAACGTAAAACCGTGTAGGGGCCGGGGAGAGCGGTTACGCTTTCCCCTGCTTGATGAGTTTCTTTGGCCCCGTACACGGAGAACGTTGTTATGTGTGGAAGCGCAGCAGGTTTCCAGTCGTTTGTCGGCGTTGATCTGCACAAGTGCACCGTGACGCTCGCCGCCGTTGATGCGGCTGGCGAAGCGGTGGCTCGACTCACGATCAGCACGCGGTGCGTCGAGAAGATCGAAGAGTGGTTGTTGGCACTGCCGCGGCCGACGCACCTGGCCGTGGAGGCTTGTCCGTTCACCGAGTGGTTCATCGATCGCTACACGCCGTGCGTCGATCGGATGGACATCGCCGATGCCACCGAGCTGGCCAACCGGCGCGGCAAGCGGCGAAAGAACGACCGCAACGACGCCCTGGACATCGCTCGTCGGCTGGCTCGCGGCGAGTGCCCGTTGGGCTTCATCGCTGAACCAACCTTGATGCAACTGCGCAAGCTCGGTCGTCATTGGCGGCAGTTGAGCCGCCTGCTGAGCCGCAGTAAGCAAGCGATGAAGTCGATCCTCAACGCCGCCAATTTGCGCGGGCCGAAATTCGACGGTGCCGGCGCCCAGCGCTGGCTGCTGGCCCAGGGCCACTTGCTCGGCCGCGCGCAGCACCAGGCATTCGCCGACTGCCTCGACATCGTGCTGCTCACCGAGCGCCACCGCGAACGACTGCGGCGCGAGATGACCTGGACCGCGCGGAGCGAGGACTTCCTGCAAACGCAGCTCATCTTGCAAACCGTCCCCGGCATCGCTGACATCTGGAGCCTGATCATCGCGGCCGAGATCGGCCCGTTTGACCGCTTTCCCAACGCCGACGCGCTGGAGTTTTGGGCCGGCATGACCGCCGACCTCAAAGAGTCGGCCGGACGCACGCAGAGCGGCAACATCACCAAGGCCGGCTCCCCCGTGCTCCGCTGGGCCTTGTGCCAGGCCGCCGTCACCTTGTGTCAGTGCGACGCTCGCCAGGAAGCCACCCGCCAACGCCTCATCGCGCGGATCGGCAAAGCCAAGGCCAATGTGGCCATGGGCCGCCGGCTGCTGCGCACGCTGTATGCGATGGTCCGCGACAAACAGCCGTATCGCTGCGGCGAGCCGGTGAACCGCACGACGCGCTTGAACGAGGCCCGAGCGCGCAAACGCAAGCGTCAACATGCGGCCTAAGAAGAACCTTGGAGAAGAAGAAAAAGACGGCGGTAGTTCGACGTGTGCGCTCGCCGCGCACGTCACATCGAGTCGGTGACCGCGAGCTGGTTTTATTCGGCCCGACAGGCAACGTGCGCTCGTCCGAGCGCTCCAAGGCTCCGCCTGGATCGCCTGCCGGTGACCGCGATAGCGTGAATTCGGCCCGACCGATGCGTACATGGTTTTATTCAGCCCGGAGGACACGTGCCGGCAATACGACCGCCACGTCCGGTGACTGCGTAGAGATGAATTCACCCGCCCCGCCGCCGATCGCAAGCGACGGAGGACGGACCAACTACCGCAAATCAAAGCGACAACCCGAACCACAAGGCCGGTGCGTTGACCTACGGCCCCTACAGAGATAAAACCGTGCCGAGTTTTGATGCGTCGAAGCAATGCCCACTCCTTTGCTCTAGACGAATGGTGTTGGCTGACGTAAACGGGCGCGATGACGAAACTGGGCCCACCAAGATTGCCACTTGAGGGAGCTACCGGTCAGCGCCCCGTAACCGTGCGCACGAAATGGACGATCTCCTGACCGGCCGTGTCGCGATCGGTTCCTAGATCGGAAGCGAGCGTGGCGTGGTCTTTGCCTTCGATGAAGGCCAATTCGGCCCGCCCGCCGCTGGCCAGGATTCGCTCGGCGAATGCTTTTGCTTGCGTGTAGTTGACCGAATCCTCTTTGACGTAGGTGAGCAGAAACGGCGGCACTCCGGCTCCCTTGCCGACATGCTGAATGGGGGACGCATCCGCGTACACCGCACGGTCGGGTCCAAAGGCGCGCGTATAGGCGGTAAGCACCTTGGGATCGCCGCCGTCCAGCCGCTCGACAAGATTGAAGCCGGAGCCATCGAGTGAGATGGCCCCTTTCAGATCCGAGACCTTCAGCCCCTGTCGTCCGAGCGGTCCGGGGTGCGTGGCAATCAGGCTGGCGAGGTGCGAGCCTGCCGAATGCCCCATGATGACGAGCTTCTGCGGATCACCGCCGTATCGATCGATATTCGCACGGACCCATCCGATGCCGGCGGCGATATCGTTGATGTTGGTCGGATACTTCACCTCGGGGGCCAGGCGATAGTTGACCGCCACGAACACGACGCCCTGTTCATTGAACAGCTTGGGCTGAGCGCCAACTTCCCGCTTGTCGCCGCGGGACCAGCCGCCGCCATGGATGTAGATCAAGACCGGCAGCTTCTGTGCTCCGCGCGGAGCATAGATGTCGAGCGTTTGCAGCTCCGCTCCTTTTCCCTGGTCATCCGAATACTTGACGTCGGAAGTTACGACCGTGTTTTCGCCCAGTTCGAGCACCGCGTCGTTGTAGGGTTTTGACCGGTCCGGCGGCTCGATCGCGGTAGGCTTGGACTCTTGGGCAGATGCCTGCGCACCGATCGCGGCGGCGGTGGCAAGAGCAAGAATGGCAAGTGAGCGTCGAAAGCGATTGTCGCTGACCAAATTCCGCATGGCACAACCCCCTGGTACGAAGCGATCCGGTTCGTGACGAGGCACAGGCAATGACGTTACGCCTGGAAAGTCGTCGCGGTGCGAATCGCAAGAAGTGTGCCACGTGACGATTGCCTAAAATGTGCCCGAGAATCGCCGAATTCTCGGGAAATCTCGCAGGCTAGCCGTGCATCCACATGGGGGAACCGAAGATGCGCGGCGATTTACTGGTCACCCTTGGCGAGAAATTGGCGCTGAGTGCCGTCGGCCGTGACGAGAGAAGCTCGGCGAAGATCAAGAGGCAGCCGGATTAGACCGCCGGATTCTCGTCGAGGAATCGCCGCAGCAGTTGGCAGGTGCTCCCGGCCAGCTCGGCAGGCGCCTGGATATGGATGTGATCCACTTCGAGGACGGTCAGGCGATGGCGCAGCCGTTCGACGATCACGCACGTGACCTGGTCCACGGCGAGTTGCTCGGTGATCGCGCAATGCTCTTCGTGCGAGAGCAAATTCAACAGGTGACCGATGATATCTTCTGGAGACATATTATTTCCCCAAAGCTAGCTCGTCGTCTTCGAGCGCCAGGCCCAGGCGTTTGAGCGCCGCGTGCATCCGAGATTTCACCGTGCCGAGCGGTATGTCGAGAGATTCGGCCGCTTCCTGATACGTCAGCCCTTGAAAGTAGGTCAGCAAAAGGACGCTGCGCAGGTCTTCCGGCAGCGCGTCCACCGCGGCGCGAACCTGGCGACGTCGCTCTTCGAGAAGGGCTTCGTCGATCGGCGTCAATCCGGCCGAGGGAATCAAGCCGGCGAGCGTGCCAACCTCTCCTTCGTCGGCCTCGTGCTGAGCATCGAGACTGGCCGCGTGACGACGACCGCGATGCCGTAGCAGGTCGATCGCGGCATGCGTGGCCACGCTGTAGAGCCACGGGCGGAAGCGCTTGGAATCTTCAAACGATTTCGCCCGCTTCACGACATGCAGGAAAGTGGTTTGGAAAACTTCCTTGGCCAGCTCCGGATCGCGCAAGTAGCGTGCCAGATAGCTGAATAGCTCGCGCTCGTAGCGGTGTACCAGCTCTTCGATCGCGGCTAAATCGTTCTTGTCACGATAGCGCGCAAAGAGCTCTTCGTCGCTCGTTGGTTGCTCGGCAATGGTTGGTTCCGTGGCGGTCATCGTTCACAGCCATCCGTGTAACCCGCTTCGGCCCGCGGCACGGAAGCCGCTACGCCATGCTGGGCGTGGTTCGCTTCCGCCACGATACCATTGTGCTACCGCGCCGTGAACATGGCGCTTTTGCGATCACCGCGCGATAGCAGGTAGGCCATCAGGTCCAGCACTTCGTCGCCGTTGAGCGTGTTCAGCAAGCCCTCGGGCATCATCGATACCGGCGACTTTGCCATTTCCTCGATGTCGGCGCGTTTGACGCCGATCATCTTGTTCGGATCGAACATGTCGGGGCTGATCGAAAGGTTGTCCCCGTTGAGGTTGACGATCCGGCCTGTCACGACGCGGCCGTCGGACGTCTGAATCGTAACGGCCTCGTACTGATCGCTGATCACCTTGCTAGGAAGGACAATCGACTCGAGCAAGTCGCGAGCGCTGAACCGGCCGGCGACCCCCGACAAATCCGGTCCCAGGCCGCCCCCTTCGTCCGCGAAGCGGTGACAAGCGAAGCAGCGGGTGGCGGCGAACAGATTACGCCCACGATCATAGTCGCGCCCCTTGAGGGCCGTTGGCGTCACGAGCGAAACGAGCTCGTCGAGCGTCCAATTCTTGACATGGGGACGATTCGCCACCGTGGCCGGGTCCTGTGGCGCTTCGGCCGGTTTGGCATCGTACAGCGGTTCGTATTCCTTCTTGTCGGCGTCGCTCAGCTTGGCGACGGCGTCCTTCTTGATGTTGTTGATGAAGCCGCGGAAGCTGTTCCCCCCCTTGTATCCGGCGGCCTTGGGAAACCACGAGAAGTACTCCTTGCGCAACTCGGCGGTCCAGCCCGCGTCCAGCACGCGCAGGTCGCTGGCGTATTGAATCTGTTCTTCCTGCGTGAGCGCCTTGTTGAGCAAGGACACGGTTTTCGTGGCGGCGTCCGGCGCCTGAAAGAAGCAGAGCAATTGCGCGAGCTCGGTATTCAGCTCGCGGCTGCCGGCGGGATAATGCTTGTCGAACTTCGTGCCGAGCGCGGCGATGGCAGCATTGTCCGGACGCGGAAAGCGATTCAGCACCACTTGATAGACGCGGATCAAATCCAACTGCCGAGCATGATCGAGTTTGTTCCACTCGATCCGATCGAGCGCCGCCAGAATCTGATCGCGGACCTTGGGATCGGGCGCGGCGTCATTTTCCTCGCGATGCGCGGGATCCTTGGCCGAAACTTGCGTCAGAGCCAGCAGGGCTTCGAGTGCCGCCTCGGGGCTCGACGCTTCGGCCAGGGCCTTCGCGCGCCACGTCGCTGGATCCTGGAATTCGATCGCCACGCGCGCGGCCCAGCGGATAAAGCGATCCGTATGCCCCAACTGCGGCCAGGCCGTGTCCAAAGCTTTCGGATCGGCATGGCCGTGGAAGGCTTCGAGCTTGTGGCGGAGTGCGCGTGCTTGTTCGACATCTGTTGCGACTCGATTCGGCTGGTACGAGCCTTCCCGCGCGTTGTACGTCACGCGATACAAACCCGACTGCGTGCGGCGGCCGCCGACTAGAAAATACATGGCGCCGTCTTTCGGATTGACCACGACGTCGGTCAGCGCCAGCGGCGTGCCGGCGACGAATTCTTCGAGCTCGCCCGTATAACTGGCCCCTTCCGGATTGAGATGCAGGGCATACAGCTTGCCATAGCTCCAATCGCACAGATAAAGCGCCTCTTGATACTTCGGCGGAAACTTGGCGCCGTAGCCGAAGGTCACGCCCGTCGGCGATCCAGGGCCGACGTTGGCGACCGGGGGCAAGCTGTCGATGTAGTACGGCGGCCATTTGCCCGCGCCATTGCGATAACCGAAATCGCTGCCGCTGGTCGCATGCAGCACGCGGGTGGGACGATACCAGGGGGTGTTGACGTCCCACTCCATGTCCGAGTCGTAAGTGAACAGCTCGCCGTCGCGGTTGAAGGCAATGTCGAAGGGATTGCGATACCCCATCGAGATCAGTTCGCATTGCTTCCCGTCGGGGCTGAGTCGGCAGATGAAACCGCCCGGGGCTTTTTCGTTGGTCATGAAGCCCGAACCGTCGACCATTCGTGGCAGCAGGTTGTCCTCGCCCCAGATGCGCGGCACTTGCGAGCCGGTCAACTCGGGCAATTGCGTGGCGTTGCCAGCCACGACATAGAGCGACTTGCCATCGGGAGAAAGCACAACGGCATGCGGTCCATGCTCACCGCCCCCTTTGATCTTTCGCAGTTGTTCGACCTTGTCGAGCTTGTCGTCGCCGTTGGTATCGGTGACGCGGTACAGGCCGCTCTCGAAGAGCTTGCCGTGATTGACCATCACGTACAGGCTATCGAAGGCCCACAACAGACCGTGCGCTTCCCCCAGCGGCACGTCGATCATTTCGATGTCGAGCTTGCCGTCCTTCTGGCCGATGGCGGGAAGCGTGACGCGATACAGGCTGCCGTACTGGTCCGAAACGATCAATCGCCCCTTGGGATCAACGGTCATGTTGACCCACGAGCCCTGCTGCTCTTGCGGGACCGAATAGAGCAGGTCGACCTGAAAACCCTTGGGAGCCTTGATGCGGGCGGCTGGGTCGGCCAGGTGCTTGTCGGCACTCTTGGCAGTCTCCTTATTTGCCTCTTCGGCGGCCCAAGCCACGCCGGGCAACAACGCGAGCAATGCGAGCAATCTGAACAACGTCATCGGGAAGATTCCAAAGGGGGGAACGTCAGGCGGGAGGGCGCGGGCGACCAGGCCAGCAATAAACAACCGCTCGACGATAACATGCGGCATTTCTGGATGCCAGCGGGGGCCGCGGACAGCAGGGCCTTTCGATTTTTCAAGCTGGATAAAACCGTGGATGGTCGGCTTCCCCCACCAGCCCGAAGCGCGAGCGAGGGAACTTACGGCATCACGCCCTCGCTCGCGCTTCGGGTTGGTGTGCAGGGAGCTTCCCAGTTTGAAAAAGTGAAAGGCCCTGCGCGGACGGAGGGCCTTTCAGTTTTCCACGCGGCGCAAAGACGCAGGCGCGACGCGGCGGCGAAAAATGCCTTTGACTTCACTACTTAGTTTGTCTATATAGATAGACATGGCGCCTATCGAAGGGGACAAGTTGCGTGGTCATCTGGCCGAGCTGATCCTGGCCACGCTCGAAGCGGGGGCCGCGCACGGCTGGGAAATCTGGACCCGGCTGGAATCGGCCGGCAATGGCGTTCTAAGGCTCAAGGAAGGATCTCTCTACCCGGCGCTGTATCGCCTCGAGCAGGAAGGCTTGATCGCGGCTCGCTGGGAAGCGGCCGAGATCTCGCGGCGCGGCCCGCGCAGGCGGATCTATCGGTTGACCGGCAAGGGGCGGCGTCGCTTAAGCGCCGCGCGCGAGGAATGGAAGCAGTTCGTCACGGTCTTCGGCGGCCTTTTGGGAGGCACAACATGATCGAGCTGCGCCGGCATGTCGAACGCATCGTGCGCCCGATCCGCGCCAGTGCCACGCGCAAAGTGCGGATGCGCGAAGAGCTTCTTGCGCATCTGACGCAGATGTATGAGGAAGAGCTTGCTGCTCAGGGGGATCGTTCCACGGCCTTGGCGGCCGCGCAAGTCCGCTTCGGCGACCCGGCAGAGTTGCGACAGGAGCTGCAAGGAACCGTGACCTGGATCGAGCAGGTCATGTGCACGCGGCTCGAGACAAAGAAGAATCCCTTTGGGCGCCGTCCGGGTGAAGCAACGCTCGCGTTCATACGACGGACTGCCCTGTGGGGCACGATCATCAACGCCGCGCTGTGGATGACATTCGTCGGATTCGTGGCGATCGCCGGTCCAAGGCGTGCGCAGGAAGCGCGGCCTGGCGGCATGCTGGTCCTTGTCGTGGCATATGTGCTGCTCTTCCCGCTGCTGGTTTATGGCCCGCTGGTTCTGTGCGACCGATCGTCGCGGGCCTGGCAGTCGCTAACGGAGTCTACCGGCCGCGATCGTCTTCGATTCGGCCTGCGACTGATTGGCTTCCTGCTGGCGACGATGGCCGTGTACACGATCGGCACGTTGGTCTTCCTGACGCTGTTCAATCGCGCGACAACCATTTCGATCGTCAGCAACTTCTGGTTCTGGGGCATCACACTCGCGGCGGGGCTCGTCGGTCTGCCCATCACGCTATTCCAGGTGCGTGATCAGCGCCGCTGGGAGCGTTGGGAGGGGCTGGTCATCGACGAATAGGGGCACGGCCGATTCCAGCGACACGGCCCTGGGTCCGCAATGGGCGACGAGCCGGTGCATCTGCTGTTCTTGGTTGCTCCGCCAAGCTGTCCGCCGCGCTTGCTCTTTTCATGGCCAGGCACGCTGCCAAGGCAAAAAGGCACTAGGCTTTCGGTTCTTGCGCAAAGAGACCGTGCGCCGAGGTGGCCGGGCACCCCGGCTCGGTGGTATAATCCGAGCGGACACCCGGGGAGGGGCCGACAGGCCGGAACGTTCGGCAAGAACTGATGAGCAAGCGCCAAGACATCGACCACGTGTTGAAGGGGTGGAAGTACGAACCTGGCGAGGTCGTCGCCCGGCTCGCTCGGGGTAGCGACGGACGCCAGGTGCTGCAGATGCGCATCGACCTGGGGGTGCTGCAACTCGAGGTCGAAAACCGGCCCGACGGCACGCGCCCCGGCGGGGCCGAGACGTACTTCGATTATCTACTCGGACTGGCTCTGCACGAGGGAGAGGGCTTCGTCCTGGACGAGGAGCAATGCGCCGAGGCCGATCGCGAGTTCGTCCAGTTCTATCACCGCCGCATGTGTTGGCTGGCCCTGCGTGAGTTCCGTCGAGCGGTGCGCGACGCGGATCACAGCCTGGCCTTCATGGACTTCGTGCAGTCCTGTTCCCCCAACGAGGAATGGACGCAGTCGCACGAACAGTATCGTCCCTTCATTCTGTTTCACCGCGCGCAGGCGCTGGCCCTGGCCGAGCTCGAGGATTCCGGGCCTGAAGCGGCCGTCGAGGCCATCACCACCGGCCTGGAACGCTTGAAGGAGTGCTACCAGGATAACGGGATCGACGACGAGCAAATTGACGAGGACGAGCTCGTCGAGCGGCTAAAGGAGTTGGGCGATTCGGTCCGCGAGCACTACCACCTGGGGCGCACGCTGGCCGAACAACTGGCCGAAGCCGTGGCTGCCGAGGAATTCGAGCGGGCCGCCCAACTGCGCGACGAAATCGCGAAGCGGACGAAGAGCCGCGCCTAGCCGGATTTGCCCGTGCGTTGGCTCAGGCTCTTGACGGATAAGCCACTCTCGTTGCGTTTCCAGGCGTTGCTTGTCTTTCCCTCCTTGGTGATAATCGGTCGAGCCTGGGGAGATTGCTCAGGCCCCCGCCATGCGTGGCTGGCATACAAGGTCCCACCTCAGCCCACCACAGACGAAGGAACTTCTCAATGTCCGATCACGGTTCGCGGCGTAGCACCGATAACGGCACGCGTCGCTCGTTCTTGAAGACCTCGGCGACGGCGGCCCTCGGCGGGGCTCTGGCGGCCAATCTGTCGATTGCACGCTCGGCCCACGCGGCGGGCAGCGACGTGCTGAAACTCGGCCTGATCGGGTGCGGCGGTCGTGGGACGGGGGCGGCGGCGCAAGCGTTGGCCGCCGATCCGCACGTGCAGTTGACGGCGATGGGGGATGCCTTTCCGGACCGCGTGCAATCGAGTCTCGAGAATCTGCGCAAGATGTTTTCGGAAAAGATCGCCGTCGCGGACGATCATTGCTTTGTCGGCTTCGATGCCTATAAGAACGTGCTCGACAGCGGCGTGGACGTCGTGGTTCTGGCGACGCCCCCGCATTTCCGCCCGGCCCATTTGCAGGCGGCCGTCGCGGCGGGGAAGCACGTCTTCGCCGAAAAGCCGGTCGCCGTCGACGCTCCCGGCGTGCGCAGCGTTATCGCCACGTGCGAAGAGGCGAAATCCAAGGGCCTGTCGATCGTGTCGGGGCTGTGCTATCGCTACGACCTGGCCAAGCGCGAAACGATCAAGCGCGTCCATGACGGCGCGGTGGGCGATGTCGTGGCGCTGAACGTGAACTACAACACCGGCCCCTTGTGGATGCACCCTCGCAAGGAAGGCTGGAGCGATATGGAGTGGCAGCTCCGCAATTGGTTCTATTTCACCTGGCTGTCGGGGGATCACAACGTCGAGCAGCATGTCCACAGCCTCGATAAGGGGGCCTGGGTCATGCATGACGAGCCACCGGTCAAGGCCTGGGGAATGGGGGGCCGCCAGGTGCGCACGCAGCCGGAATACGGCCATATCTACGATCATCACGCCGTGGTGTACGAATATGCGAGCGGCGTGAAGCTGTTCTCCTTCTGCCGGCAGCAAGCGGGCTGCAGTGTCGATGTGTCGGATTACGTGCTGGGCACGAAGGGAACCGCCGACCTGATGAAGCACACCATCAAAAGCGCCGGAGAGAACTGGCGCTATCGCGGCGAAGCGCCGAACATGTATCAGCAGGAACACGACGAGCTGTTCGCCGCGATTCGCTCGGGCAACCCCATCAATAACGGCGAATACATGAGCCGCAGCACGATGATGGCGATCCTCGGCCGCATGTGTACCTACACGGGCCAGACCATCACCTGGGAAAAGGCGCTCGAGTCGCAGGAGAAGCTGGGCCCCGCGGAATATCAGTGGGGGCACCTGGACGTCGCGCCGGTCGCCATGCCGGGGATCACGCAGTTTGCGTGATTGCCGCTGCAAGTCGTCTTACTGATCGAGCGGCGAGTCTCTTCGCGGAGCGCGCTGCGCCTTCGGGTGCGACAGCCAATAGCGCACCGACAAGGCCCACGACACCAGCATGTAGTAGGCCGGGTAGAAAAGCGAAAGCAGCGTCAGTTGCTGTGCGCTCGACCCGCTGAAGGGCGTGTCTTTCCAGCGCCACAGGATGGCGACCATGAATGCGCCCCACACGCCGCCGAGAATGATCGAGATGCGGTTCAGTGCGCCGGGCTGCGTCGGATAAAGATATCGCGCCGGCACGAACGTCAGCGCTGACAGGCTCAAGAGCAACGTCACCGTGGCCCACACCGGCAATTGCAGCGCGTAAAGGTAGAACGCCACCAGGTTCCAGTACGACGGAAAGCCGAGGAAGAATCCATCCTCGGTCTTGGCCGAGACCTGGCAAAAGCCGTAAGCGCTCGCTAAGAGCGGCACCAGCAGCCAGCCGCTCTGGCGCTCGGGCAGCAGATCGGCCTGATAAATCAGCAACAGCGGTAGACAGGTGTAATTCAGAAAGTCGACCAAATCGTCCAGGCGCCGCCCGTCAAAGCCGGGCAGAACTTCTTTCACGCGCACCCGGCGGGCGAACCAGCCGTCGGTGCCGTCGATGATCAGCCCGACCGCCATCAGCAGGAAGGCGTCACGGAAACGCATCGGGTCGTCGCTCACGAGCACGTAGGCGATCGCTCCCGCCACGACCAGACCCATGGCCGTGTAGAGATGAACTCCCCACGCATAGATGTGCGAAACCGTGATCCGGGGACGCTCGGCATTGGTCAACATAGTGGCACTCGCAAGGACAGTGCGTTTCGAACCGCTGATGAAGGAGCAAAGGAGTGGGGCCCGAGGTGAGTTAACTCTCTGGCCCTCGTCAGGTTTCGACTTTACCAAGAACGCGTGGTGAGTCCCAGCCGCCGGTCAGTCGACTGACGATGGGGAGAATCACTAGGCCAACCCCGGCTGCCAGCACGCGGACCGGAAAAACCGACTCGCCGGTGGCCGGATCGTACCAATCGCTTGGGTTCTGACCGCTCGCGCGTGACCAGATTTCGGCATACGGAATGAAGGCCGGCAGGCCCAATAGCGTAATGCCACCTCCTAAGCGTAGCACGAGCGAAACGACGAATGCCACGATCGATCCCGTGCGATTGGCCCGGGGGTCAAAGAGTGCCCACAGAAGCTGCGGGAAAAGGAGCACGAACACCAGGTCGGCGGTAAAGAACCAAAGTTCTGCCACGCTCCGCACGCCCAGGGCCATGACCGTCGCCGCCGCGCCCAGGACGATAATCGAACCACGGATCATGCGTCGCAATTCGGTGGTGGTTCCCTGCGGCGCGAACAAGCGATGAAAAACGTTCCAACTGAACATCGAGCCGGCGGAAAGAATCGATGCACTGAAGCTCGAAGTCACGGCTCCGACAATCGCCCCTAAGCCCAGCACGGCCACCACAGTAGGCGCCGTATCGCGCAAAAGCATCGGCAGGGCCATCGTCGGGCTATCACTTAAGATCGCGCGCTGTGCGTCGTCCCAACCGTCGAAGGAATAGGCCGCGATTCCCAAGAGCACGGGCGGAACGGTCAGAGCAATGGTCAGTATGCCCGCGATCACGGAATGCCAGCGCGCCTTGGCCACGGTTTGGCAGGAAAGGACGCGCTGGAAATAACAGTTCCAGGGGATGCCCCCCAGGACGAGCATGATCGTCATCTCCCACCAACTCACTCGGTGGGCCAATGGCCAGGCGGGATCGCTTCCGGCGATCGGAACAAGAAGCGAAGCGTGCGCTCCCATCGCTTGCGCGTAATCGTTCCAGGCCTCGGACAATCCGCCGACTTGCGCGAGAGCAAAGGGCAACGCCACGAGCATGCCGATCGGAACCAAGGCGATTTGAAATACATCGGTGTAGGCCACGCTCCACATACCGCCGATGACCGTGTAGCACGTCACCACGGCGGCCGAGGCAATGATCGACGTCGTGAGGTCGATGTTCAGCACGACGCCGCATGTCGCGCCGATGGCGACCAACAGCTCGGCGCTCCAGAATACTTCGCCGAGCATGGCCGGGATGAAGAGGACGGCCGCCCAGCCGCGCCCGAAGCGAGATTCGAAAGGATCAACGAGCGTGGTGAACTCGAAACGCCGCATCGGTCCGGCGAACACGATGCCTGCCAGGATCAGGCTGAGTCCGAAACAAAGTCCTCCCTGAATTCCGGCGGCGAGCCCTGATTGCGTTTTTTCGACCGTGCCGAGCAAATATCCGCCATCAACCCAGGTGGCGGTCGTGGTCAGCACCGCGATCCATAGCGGCATGCTGCGGCCGGCCAGAAGCAACTCGCCCGGCGAGTGATGAACCTTGCGCCCGGCCCAAGCGCCGATCGCGAGAAAGATGGCGAACATCGCCGTGATGGCCAGGACGCCGCTCCACAGAATCTCCTGCATCGGGGGAACTTCCTCGGAGCCAGGGGAATATCGCTCAAAGGCCGAGCGGAATCGACTCGGCGCGTGTTGACGGTCTCGGGGGGTGACTCGAACAAAGATAATCGCTCGGTCAGCGACCAGCGGGATGCTGTCGCAGGCATGCCGCTGGCTGCAACGACTTTTCTAAGCATAGCGGGCTGAAAATGCGTGCGCCCTCGGAAAAGGGGAAAAAGCTGTCCGATGTCGCTGTTCTGGCACGCATATTGCAAAAAATTGTTCCGGCTGAAGTGCGGCCATAGAATTTAGGTTGTGGGCCTCAGGGGTCATCTGAGAACAGAAAGAATTGCGATGAAGACACAAGCACAGCTCGAGCAGCCGATTCGGGTCGGCGTGTTTTCCACCATTCGCGACGCTGACCGCGCAGTGCATGGATTGTTGAACCTGGGCTATACCAAGGAGCAGATCACGGTCGTCTGCTCCGAGGAGTGGAAGGCCGCGCATTTCCGTGATTACCATCACGAAGATCCGTCCGGCGCGCACACTCCGGCGGCCGCTGCCGTGGGGGGCGCGATCGGCGCGGTGCTGGGCGGGATGACCGCGGTGATCGGCACCGTGGCCACCGGTGGCATTGGCCTGTTGGCAGCCGGAGGAGCCTCGGCTTGGGCCGGCGGCATTGTCGGTGGGTTGATCGGCGCCATGATGACGCGTGGCGTCGAGAGAGAACTCGCGGACTACTACGATCAGGCCGTGGTGCGCGGAAGAATCCTGGTCGCGGCCGAGGATCGCAATCCGGCCGGCGCCGCGCGCCTGGCTCAGGCAGCCCGAGTGCTCGAAGAGGCCGGGGCTGAGCCCCTCGCGCTCCGCGAGAGTTGAGAGACGCTGCCGCGAGGAGGTCGTCGATCTCTGGACTCCCGCCTCCTGCAAGCGGGCGGCTCATCTGCTAGACTTGGGCGCGACCCGGCGCGAGCGCTGGGATCCTATTGAGTCCTAGGCAGCCAATGGGCGAAGGGCGCCCCGCGGAAGCCCTGGAGAACAAGGCGTTTTTCCACTACGCGCCTGGTTCATTTTCCAGCTAGACATCAATAATACCTTCGCGCGGAGTTCTGCCGATGAAACTCGACTTTCTCCTGGTTATCGGGGCCATCGCACTGACGGCCATCTGCTGGGGCGCTTACGGACCCGTGCTGCATCGCGGTCAAACGGGCATGGAGGGGAGCCGGTTGCGGCCGCTGTTGTGCGTAGGCATGGCTTACTTCGTAATTGCCGTCGTCGTGCCATCCATTTGGCTGTACACGCGCGGTGAGAAGGGGGATTGGACTTTCTCGGGCGCGGTTTGGAGTGCCGGGGGTGGCGTGGCCGGCGCTATTGGCGCGCTGGGGATCATCCTGGCCTTCAATTTCGGCGGGAAGCCGAACTACGTGATGCCGCTGGTCTTCGGCTGTGCCCCCGTGGTCAACGCCTTTCTGACGATCTATATGGCCGGAACGTGGAAGGACGTAAATCCGATGTTCCTCGCCGGCCTCGTGATCGTGGCGATGGGGGCCGTGATGGTGCTGGTCTTTGCTCCCAAGGGGCATGCGCCCGGTCCAAGTGGTTCGCATGCGCCTGCGGCGGCCGTTGAGACGGTTGAAGGGCACTAGCGCGTTGTGATTCGCGCGCTGGCGATTGTTATCGCACGGAAACTCGCGCCGTGTCGGCCCTAGTCGTCTGCCAGTCCGACCATGTCCAATAGCGCCAGGGCATTGGCCGTACTGGCGATGCCGGGCCTGAGATGGTAGTCGAACTTCATTTGCCGGTTCGCCCCTTCTCCTTCGAAGCACTCGCGGAAATGGACGGGCCGCGCCGCGTCGCTTAGGGGGCCCGCCGCGGCCAATTCCAGGTCATGCGTCGAAACGGCGCCGATCGCATGTCGCGCGAGTAGCCGCTCGACCACGCGGCGAACCGCGATTTGCCGATCGCGCGAATTGGTGCCGTGTAGGATTTCGTCGAGCAGAAAGACCAGCACCCGCTCGCCAGGTTGATCGCAGCGTCGGGCCTGCTCGACGATCGCTTTCAGGCGTTTGAGTTCGGCCAGAAATAACGACACGCCGTCGGCCAGCGAGTCATCGATCCGCATGCTGGTTTCGACCAGCACCAGTGGCAGCGAAAGCCGCGCAGCGCAGACCGGCGCGCCGGCCTGGGCCAGGACCAGGTTCATGCCGATCGCGCGCAATAGCGTGCTCTTGCCCGACATGTTCGAGCCCGTGACAAGCAAGAACGTTCCATCAGGCCCCAACTCGACATCGTTGCCGATGCGCCGCGCGTCCGGAATCAAGGGATGCGCGAGGTCCGTGGCCGCGATCAAACGCGGGGCCTGCGGATCGACCTTGGGATAAGTCCATGCGGGATGGTCGAAGGCCAGCGTGCCGAGCGACGATAGCGCCTCGAACTCCGCCAGCACGTCGAGCCAGGTCCGCAAGTGTGGTCCGACCTGCTGCTGCCAGTGCTCGAGCGCCGCCAGGATGTGAAAATCCCAGAGCGAGAGCGCCTGCAGGACGCCATAAACGACTTGCGAGAAACGGAGGTCGGCAAGGTCCAGTCGGCGACGCAACCGGGTCAGTTGCTCATGCGCCCGATGGCCGCTGGCCGAGAGCTTTTGCTGTAGCGTATCAAGCTGCGGCGCCGTGACAGGCCATGACTCGACCAGCTCGAGCATCGCGGCAAAGCGATGCAACTGCTGTTCGCCGGTGTCGATGCGTTGGAAGATTTCATGGACATGCCGCACGAATAAATAACTCACGGCGACTTGCGCGCCGATGACCAGTTGCCATGCAATAGGCGACAGCAGACCCAGCCCGTGACACACGATGAAGGCGATCAACAGAAGCGGCGAGAGTCGCGCGTACCAGATCAACCAGGGGCGCTGAGCCAGCCAGCCGCGGCCTTCGGCCCAGTGCACAAGGGGGGTGACGTCGGCGCTCGTTCGCGCGAGGCCCACCAACTGTCCGCGCCAGGCCAGTTCTTGTCGCAGGTCGAGCTGCGCGGCCAACTCGGCGACGCTTTGCTGCCGCGCTTGAATCGCTTCGGCCTCGGCCGGCGACAGCAGCCAACGCGCCAGCCGCGAGCGTCCGCCACCCGTCGTGGCCTGGCAGGAGAGCCGGTACAGCGATGCCGGACCAAAAAGGTCGAGATCGCGCGCCGTGGCCGTTAATTCCACGTCCGCCGGCAAAGCGGCCGCCGGCAAGCGATCCCAAACGCGATCAAGCCGCGCCAGGCCGTGACGGTTCAATAGAACCAGACCATGCGCGTGGGCCTGCTGCCTGCGGACCCAACGGTGGCGGGCAACGACCAGCAGGAAGGCAACGACGCCCGCGAAGGCCGCCAAGAGCCAGGGCACGAAATGGGCAGCCCCCTGCCACCAGCCGACGGCCAGCATAAGAAGAACGAAGCCCGCCGCGACGAAGCGCAGGTTCACCAGCCTGTCGGAGCGGCTCTGCCACGCGCGCTCCTCGGCGGTGAACCGTTCGATGCGCTCTCGATAAATGGCGGTCGGATCCGTGGGCATGCGGACTGCGGACGCGGGGGCTTCAGGCACTCGCGTTACCGCCCGCCACCAGCGGCGCCGGGATTACCACTCCAAGCCGGGAGCTTGGCCGGGAAGCTCTTGTCGGTCGACTCGCTCCAGCCGTTGCCGACCCCCTTGCCGCTCCAGAACAGGTCGCCGCCGGGCGCGCCAACACTCTTGATCCGCTTCGACGGGTTCTGACCGTTTTCGGCCAGGGCGTTGTCGTGGATATAGTTGCCGTCGGGATTCGGTTCGACGTTCAATTTATGCTCAGGGGGAAAGACATCGGTCAGCGCGTACATCGCGATGCCGTACGACCCGTGTCCACGCACTTCGTTCTTCGTAACTTCGGTGTTGTCGGCGGCGTTGACCGCGATGCCGATGCCCGGCTCGACCAGGTTCACGGTGTTTCCCGGCGGAGAGAGATTCGCGTAGTTGTTGTTCAGCACGCGATTGTTGATGACCCGCGCGTTCGAGGCCACGGTCGTGGGGAGGTCCGGAAGCAGCACGACCAACAGGCCCAACGAATTCTCATGGGCCGAATTGTTGGCCATCAGAACGTTCACGCAGTTTTCGGTTTCCATGCCGATCGTGCAGCGATACGACTCGCAGTTCTGGATCGTGACGTCGTTGCACTGCCCCGCGTAAACGCCAGCGTCCCACACGTCACTGACGACGCAGCCATCGACGAGCACTCCCTGGCACAGGACGGGATAGACGCCGTACTTGCCGGTATTGTGGCAGACAAGATTCTTGAACGTGGCGTTCTTGGCCTTGTTCACGACGACGCCGTTCCCTTTGTAGTCGCGAATCTCGAAGCCCGAGATCACGAAGTTATTGCCCGAGGCCAGCACGGCGTCGTTGAGCTTGCCTTTGCCGTCGAACACGGGGCGCTCGCCATTCTGCACCGCGCCGACGAGCTCGATATCGTCGAAGTCGACGGTGACCGACTCGCTGTAGGTGCCGGGCAGAACGTTGATCCGATCCCCCGGACGCGCCCGATCGACGGCCGCCTGGATCGACTGCCCGGGGCTGACGGTGAACGTGCCACGGATCGTCGCCGCGCTAACAGCAGGCGCCGATGCGTTGCGCTCGGGATACTTGTCCTCCTCCGCCGCGACACGGCTGGTGAGTGACAGCAGCCCAAAGCACGCGACCAGGGCGAACCATTCCAGCGAGGATTTCATGGCAAACCTCCTGTTGACGGGAAAAGCTTGATTTGTGCGATTGAGGATATCGGTTTGGCCACACAGGGCACAGAGGAAAGACGGCGACGAGGGATTCTTACGATTCGTGCGATTCGTTTTATTCGTGGTCATCTGGTGATCCGAGATGCGATTCAACCACGAATCAGCCGAATGACACGAATAGAAGCTTGTATTTCATGACTCGGTGTTCTCTGTGTCCTCGGTGGCTAGAAGCGTCTGTCGCTAGTTATTCGTCGACGTGGCGTCCTTGGGTGGTTTGGCCTGGGGCGCTGGGCCGCGTAGCAAATCGCTCGGGAAGGTAACGAGCGTGCCTGCCTCGTGCCACTGGTTACCGGTGCCGGTGCCGTCCCAATAGAGATCGCCGCCGGGCGCCTTGCGCTTTTCGCTATAGAGCGGATCCGGATGGCGACCGTTGTCACGGTAGTCGTTGGCCGCGATCGTGGTGTAGTCGGAGTTCGGTTCGACATCCAGCTTGTGTCCCTCGGCCGATTGCGTCAGCGCGCCGACGACGATGCCATACGAGTCGTTCTCAGCCACCAGGTTCTGCGTGACTTCGGTCCGATCGGCGGCCATGACCAGAATGCCGATGCCCGGCGGCAGGTTGGCGATCAGCGTGCCAGGCTTGCCGAAGTTCTTATGATTGTTGGCCCACGACCGGTTGTTGATGACGCGCGTGTCGAGGCCCACCTTCGACGGATTGTTCGGCAGGACGAAGACCAGAATCCCGGCTGTGTTGTGGTGCGCGCTATTGTTCGTGACGAGGGCCGTCGTGCAGTTCTCGATCTCGATGCCGGCCACGTTGTTGAAGACTTCGTTGTTTCGCACCACGATGTCGCGGCTGCTGCCGACATAGATCGCGGCGTCGCTGATGCCGCTCACGGTGCAACCTTCGACCAGCACCCCAGAGCATTCCACCGGATAGACCCCGTACAGGCCGGCGTCGTCGACGATCAGATCGCGAAAGACGACACGCTGTGATTTGCTGGCCAGGATGCCGTTCCCTTTGTAATGGCGAATCACGAAACCTTCGATCACCAGGTCATTGGCCGAGCTTTGCACGGCATCGGCCAGAATGCCGCCGCCGTCGAGCATGGCTCGCTGGCCGTCCCGGTTCAGGCCGACGAGCGTCACGCCATCGCGATCGACGGTAACGGTCTGTCGATAGACGCCGGGTTCGACTTCGACCCGGTCACCCGGAGCGCAGCGATCGATGGCCGACTGAATCGATTGGCCCGGCCGCACCGTGAATGTGGCCGGGGCACGATGATTTGCAGCCTGGGCATGGCCAAGCGCCGCGACCCATTCCAGCCCAGTGCCAGGCGCGCGAGGCGCGGTTTCGCCGGCGCGATCGAGATTCGCGGCCACGGTTTCCAATCCGGGAACGCGATGCATGTTGCCGCTGGAATAGCCCGTCAGCGGGGCACCTTTCGTAACGGGAGCCGGGTTGGATTGCGCCACCGGGTCGGATGAAGCGGAGCCGATTGCCGCGATCGGCCGACTGCGCTGGGTTACGCTTACTCCCTCACCCTGCCTTCTCCCAGAGGAAGAGGGATCGATGACAGCGCCGCCGTTGACCTGCGAGCGCCCACGATTGGCGCGCGCGAGTGCCGGCATAGCCTTGGTCTTCACTACGACCACGGGCAGGCCGCTGGGGACCTCTTGTGGTGGATCAGGCTGCAGCGAGGTATCGCTCAAGGCGTTCAGAAACGCCACCAGGTCCGCGATCTCGGCGTCGGTGATGTCGAACTTTCCGATCTTGTCGTCGATGCTGGGAGACGAATTTGGTTCAGCCCGACCGGCCCCCTTGGCGTAGAACTTGATCACTTCCTCGAGCGTGGCGAAGGCGCCGTTGTGCATGTAGGGAGCAGTGAGGGCAATGTTGCGCAGTGACGTTGTCTTGAAGGCTCCGTCAGGCCCTTCGCCGGGCACCGCGGCGCGGCCGCGATCGTGCTCGCCTGTCTCCGGAACACCGATCACGCGGAATGTATCGTCGGCAAACGTGGGAAAGTTATGGCACTCGAAGCAGCGCGTTTTGAGCGAGCGGAAGACCTTCATGCCGCTTCGCTCTTGTTCGGTAAGGGCATTGGGATCGCCGGCCGCGTAGCGGTCGAATTTCGAATTGAACGACAAGAGCGTTCGCTCGAAGGCGGCCACGGCCTTGGCCACGTGGTCAAACGTCACGGCCTCTTGCGGCGTGCCGCCGAATACGTCCTGGAACGCCGTTACGTATTCGGGAATGGCCTGCAATTCTTTGACGAGCACCTCGGGGTTTTCCCCCATTTCGTGCTCGTTGGTCATCGGCCCCTTGGCCTGGGCTTCAAGATCGTCGGCTCGCCCATCCCAAAATTGCCATTTGTGATAGGCGGCGTTCCACAGCGTGGGGGCGTGGCGCCCCAGTTCATGGCCGCCGGTCCGATCGGGGCCGATGCCGCTGCCGCCGTAGCCCATGCTCAGCTTGCGGCCATCGGCGAAGCCATGATCAGGATGATGGCAATGCGCGCACGAGATGTTGTTCTGCCCGCTAAGGATGGGGTCGAAGAACAAGAGCTTGCCGAGCTCGACCTTTTCGGGGGTCATGGGGTTCTTGTCGAGCGAGCGCATCGGCGGGAACGGCGCTTGCAAACCCGTGGCCCGCGGCTGGCCAACGACGTAAGGCTCGTCGGGCGCCCAGGCGCCACCGCGCTCGACCCACCCGGGGATTGCGAGAGGGGCCGCGGCAGGTTGGGCTGCGGCCTTGCCGGCTGCTGCGTTTTCCTGGGCGCGGGCGGTCGGAATGAACGAAGGGGTAAAGCATGCCGTCAAGGCGATGCAAACCGAGAAGCGCGTCATGGCAGAAACTCTCCCGGTCGCGAGAACGACCGGTTCGCTGGCATCAGGGAAAGGACAACCGTTGCGCGCCGCCACGCAGCTCCGCGGATGCCGCCCACAAGCGCGCAATCCCGGGGCGCGTTCAAATCTAGTTGATACCGCGGGGCCGAGCAAGCGCGCCCTGAGCCCTCTTTTTCAGCACTACATTTGCCGCGTGCGGGATACCCCTGTTCTTCCGGCAGAAGCGTTTGAAGTACCGCGCGGGCCAGATGATAATGTGCCCAATTCTGCGGCGAACGGTTGCGGCCAGATCACTCCCGCGCATCGTGATGGAGGGACCTTTGGCAGCCGTTTCGCCCGCGCCATTTTTCTCGCACCACCCAAGCTCAGGACCCGCCCCTATGAAGCCCCTTTCAGCATGCGTTGCCGCTCAGTTCGTCTTGCTTCTACTCGCTTCGGTGTGCGCCGCCGAGAAAGCGCAGCCGGTGCGGATGGGGTGTGGAGCGATGACCTTCGACACGGTGCCGGGTTGGGGGCTGCTGCCGGACGGACGATCCGCCCTGGGGCCAACGCATGGCTCGGTCGTGATCGACAAGGAAGGGAACATCTATACCAGTGCCAACAAAGGGGTGGTGGTCTTCTCGCCTGACGGAAAGGTCGTTCGATCGTTCGTGGATGACAAACACTCGAATCTCCACGACATGAAAATTCGCGAGGAAGACGGCGTCGAGTATATCTACGGCGCTCGCAACAACGACGCCGAGGGGATCAAGTTCAAAGCAAGCGACGGCGAGATCGTATTGCGGCTGGGATTTCCGAAGGAGTCCGGCTTGAATCTAACGAAGTTCAATCCGACGGCGATCACCGTGGCTCCCAACGGCGATATCTTCCTGTCGGATGGCTACGCGAGCAACCATATCTTCAAATTCGACAAGACAGGGAAGTACTTGTCGTACTTTGGCGAGAAAGGAAACGACCTGAAGCAGTTCAACACCGCGCACGGCATGACGCTCGACACGCGTTACGATCCACCACGATTGTTGATCTGCGACCGCAATCACGAACCGAAGGGGCGACTGTTGCACTATGACCTCGACGGAAATTTCATCGCCGAGGTCGTGACGGGTCTCGGCATGCCGACTTCGGCCGTGGTGCAGGGGGATTATGTCTCTGTGCCTGACCTGCATGGACGGCTGGTGATCCTGGACAAGAGCAACACGATCATCGCCGTGCTTGGCCACAATCCGGATCCGGCCACGCGCATGAATTTCAACGTGCCGCAGGAGCAGTGGATCGAGGGCATTTTCTCGGGCACGCACGGCTCGAGCTGGGACAAGGAGGGCAACCTGTACGTGCAGGATTGGAACGTCTCGGGAAGAATCATGAAGCTGGTGCGCGTCCGTTAGGCGCACCGCCCATCGGCATGATTGCGGCAGGACGAGGCCAAACGGATAATCAAAGCGTCGATGACGCACCGTGATTGGGAGATCGAAATCGCGTCCACCCCATTCTTCGCTCGCCAAGGAGAAGATCATGAGCCACACGAATTTGTTCGCTTCGACACTGGCCCTGATTTCGTTGTCGGCATGGTGCGTGGGCGCCGATAATGTGAAGCCCGAAAGCAGCACCTCGAAGAGTCCGCAATCGGTTGTCTACGACGCCGGCTCGGCCTTCGAGTTTCTGAAGACCTTGACCGGCGAATGGGAACGCTCGGGCGACGATCACGATCACGGCGGCCAATCGCACTCGGTCAAGTTCCGGCCCACGGCTGCCGGGAGCGCCGTGATGGAGACGATCTTCGAGGGGGAGCCGATGGAAATGATCTCGATCTATCACATGGACGGCGACGATCTGCTGTTGACGCACTATTGCGCGCTGCAGAACGCGCCGATCATGAAGTTCGTCAAAAGCGACAAGCCGGGCGAGATCAAGTTCGCGTTTCACGGCGGGACGAATTTCGATCCCAAATCGGATGCACACGTTCACGAAGGGGCGATGCAGATCAAGGATGCCAACACTTTGGAATCGTCCTTCGTTGGCTACTCCGGAGGCAAGCCTGACCAGCGGCCGCATGGCATCCTGAAGCGGAAGCCGGCGAAAGCGGCAAACTGAGAGCGAACGTGACGTCGATTTGACCGTTCCCGCGCCGAGGCGAGAGGCCGGCCCAACATTTCTCGCGCGCAAACCTTGACGGCGCGCGAGACTTTGCCGGTCGCGAAAAGCGTGACAAGCGTGCCGTGCAAGCCCAGCGCGACGGTTTGCAAACCGATCCGCTCTCGATCCGACCGCCCCGCGTCCGTGAAATGCCCGGGGTATAGTTGCCGGGATATCTTTTTTGTCCAAAGCTCGTTTGGGCATGCGCGTGGGCGAATCGATGGATCGAGTCTGGTCAGGGCCTGCGCCTTCAGCAAGGTCGCACCGAGTGTGGCCCTGCGCGCTTTTGTGTGCCCTCTTCGCAGTGTCTGCCGTGGGCTGCCACGAATACCGCCCCTGCGTGCCGACCAATTTGCTCGCTCCCGAGACGACGGTCGACCTTGGCGCGACCTCTGACGGCGATCACACGCGCGAGCAAGAAGCACTCACCGCGGCCCTGGGGCGATTGAAATCGGAACAGGCCGCCGCTCTCGATCCCAGCGCGCGGCGGTATAACGTTTTGGCCCTTTCCGGTGGCGGCAGTTATGGCGCCTTTTCAGCCGGCCTGCTCAATGGTTGGACGGCCAGCGGCCAGCGGCCCCAGTTCGACATTGTCAGCGGTGTGAGCACCGGCGCCTTGATCGCGACTTATGCCTTCTTGGGCCCGCAGTACGACGGCGAGCTCAAGCGTTTCTACACCACGACCACGACCGACGACATCTATCACAAACGCTTTAAGCCGGCGGTGCTGTGGTCGGAATCGTTCGTCTCCTCGGCGCCCCTGGAGCAGAGAATCGAGGCCAGCGTCACCCCGCAGCTTCTGGCCGAAGTCGCGCAGGCGCACGCCCTGGGGCGCAAACTGTTCATCGGGACGACCAACCTGGACACCGGTCGTTTGGTGATTTGGGATATGGGAGCGATTGCTTCGCGCGGCGATGTCGAAGCGCTTGTGCTCTATCGGAAGGTCGTTCTGGCCTCGGCCTCGCCACCTGGGTTCTTCCCGCCGGTGCGCATCGACGTGACGGTCAATGGCCAGACGTACTCCGAGATGCACGCCGACGGGGGCACAACGGCACAGGTCTTCTTTCGCTCGTCGATGATCGACGTCGATCGCAGCGAGTTCATCGAGGGGCGACGACCGCTTGCTGGCTCGACGGTGTACGTGCTCGTGGCAGGCAAGTCGTTCCCCGATCCGAAGTGCGTGGAAGCCAGCGCCCTGAAAGTCGCCGGCCGTTCGCTTCATGCCCTGACTTATGCTCAAACGCGCAACGACCTGGTTCGCATCTACACGCTGACGTTGGTGACGGGGATGGACTTTAAGCTCGCGGCCATTCCTCAGGACTGGCCCGTTCACGAAGACGGGATGGTCTTCGATCCTCCTACGATGTGCGGCCTGTACGAGCGCGGATATCAATGGGCTTTGTCGGGCCACGAATGGGTGGACCATCCGCCGGTGCTCGACGCCTCGCAGCAGAGCATCCCTCGGGCTGGGACAAAGTTTGCCACGCCCGTGGCGGTGCCTGCGCCCGTTGGGCCTTGATCGCGTTCACTTGTGCCCTGCGGCCGAAAGCGGTAGCGCGATCTCTTCGAGCGATTTCTGCTCCGAGGCGGGGGCGAGCAGCAGTTCGGTCACCGCGGCGGCCAGCATCAACGCCGCGCCAACGACGTATCCACACACCAGCAGATCGCGTCGCTCGGTCGCGATCAGGCTTCCGAAGAGTGCTGGGGCACCCAGCCCGCCCACGGCGGTTCCCAGCGCGAAGAAGAGCGCAATTGCCAATGCTCGCATCTCCAGCGGGAAGACCTCGCTGATCGTCAGATAGCCGCCGCTGGCCCCGGCCGAGGCGAAAAAGAATGTCACGCCCCACAGTGCGACCTGAGATCGAAGATCGAGCGAATCGTTCAGGAACAAAAGCTCGGCGACGAGAATTACGATCGCCGAAAGCGCATAGCAACTGCTGATCATGAAGCGCCGCCCCAAAGTGTCGAAAAAACGCCCCAGCAGCAACGGGCCGGCCATGTTCGCGAGCGCCATGTAAAAGACATAATGTCCGACACTTTCGGCCGGGACGGCGAAGAACAGGGTGAGGACCAGCGGGAAGCTGGCGATGATCCCGTTGTAGAAGAACGCTTGCGAGGCAATGAGCACCAGGCCCAGGACAGAGCGGCCCGGATACTCCTTGATCAATGTTCGCAAGATCAAGCCGAAGCCGATGCGACCGGTGGGCTGTATCACGATCTGTTTGTCGATCCTCCGCGAGTTCACCGGCGAGGCGCATGCTTCGATATCACGCGTGATCGTTTCCGCCTCAGCGGCGCGGCCATGCGTCAACAGCCAGCGTGGGCTTTCGGGCACGAATTGTCGCGCGACGATCATTCCCGATCCTAGAATCGCGCCCAGCGCGAACGCGATTCGCCACCCGAGCCATTCAGGCAAGATGAGCGGATCGAGTAACCAAACGCTTGCCACCGATCCGAAGATCGCCCCGAGCCAGTATGTCGCGTTCACCGCGAGGTCCACCCGTCCGCGAACGCGCGCCGGGGCCAACTCGTCGATGGCGGAATTGATGGCAGAGTATTCGCCGCCAATGGCGGCCCCCGTAACCGCCCGAAACAGAGCGAACCACCAGAAGCTCTGGCTCACCGCGGTGAACGTCGCTCCCACCAGGTAGATCAGCAGCGTCACGGTGAACAGACGCTTGCGACCAAGCTGATCCGCCAGGTATCCAAAGACGAGGGCCCCCAGAATCGCGCCCGCCAGGTAGAGCGATTGCGAAAACCCAACTTGGTCTGGTCCCAAATGGAGAGTCGTTTCTTTCAGAAGCGTTGGCGCTAGCGCAGCCACTAGCGTCGCCTCCAGACCATCGAGAAGCCAGGTGACACCGAGCGCCGACACCAACAGCCAATGGAACCGTGTCCACGGCAAACGGTCGAGCCGGGCTGGAATATTGGTCGAGACGACTTCCATCAGAGATGCATCCTCGACGTAGGGAGGAATGCGAAGCTCGATTTGCAAATCGGATGCCGGGGCTGCGAACTTCGCGATCGGTTTGCCTGTCCGATTCACCGTCGGGACTTCGCAATCTTGTAGTTCGCTAGCGGTGCGCGATCGGCACCAATTGCCGGGCTTCCGTCAAATGCGGGGGGTAGCTATGAATAACGATCACGGCCCGCACCAGGTCGGGCTGCTGGAATCCCGGGAGGTTGTGTTGAGCCAGACCGCGGAAATCGACGAGATCGACGCTGCGACCCGCACGCGCGAGCGAATTATTTTGCTTACGTTAGCGGCCGTGCAATTCATCACGATCGTCGATTTCATGGTGATCATGCCGCTGGGACCGCAATTGATGCGCAGTCTCGAGATCGGTCCCGCACAGTTAGGCCTGGTCGTTTCCAGCTATACGCTGGCGGGCGGGATCGCCGGCCTGGTCGCCTCGTCATTGGTCGACCGTTTGGAGCGCAAGGTGGCCTTTCTGGTGATCGACGCCGGATTTCTGGTCGGAACGCTCTTGTGTGGGCTCGCGCCGACGTACTACACGCTGGTCGCGGCCCGGCTGGCCACGGGCGCCTTTGGCGGGATCCTGGGTGGCATGGCGATGGCCATCATCGGCGACGTCTTTCCCGAAGAGCGGCGCGGACGGGCGACCGGGGCGCTCATGTCGGGGTTCGCTCTGGCTTCGGTCCTGGGCGTGCCCTTTGGCCTTTTCTTGGGAACGCGGTTGGGATGGCAAGTCCCCTTTCTGCTCTTAGCCGCGCTCGGGATTCCGATTCTGGCAATCGCGGCACTGACTCTCCCCCGACTGCGAGGCCACCTGGGACCGCACGCGTCGAGCGAACATCCAATCATGGTCGTTGTCGACACCTTCACGCAGCCCAATCACGTTCGAGCATTCGCGCTGGTGGTGTCCCTGATGTTCGCAGGGTTTGTCGTCTTCCCTTACGTCAGCCCTTACCTGGTCACCAATGTCGGAATGTCCGTAGATGAACTCCCCTTCGTCTTCGTCGCGGGAGGGGTCGTCACGCTTTTTTCGGCGCCTTTGATCGGCCGGCTGGCGGATCGATACGGCAAGCTGCGCGTATTTCGCATTGTGGCCCCGGTGTCGGCCGTGATGACCATCGCGGCTACCAATCTAGGCGAGGTGCCGGCGGCGCTGGCCATCGCCGTCGTCGCTAGCTTGATGGTCAGCAACTCGGGTCGCATGGTGGCCGCGATGGCGATGATCACAAGTAGCGTTGCGCCCAATCGTCGCGGCGGCTTCTTGAGCGCCAACTCCTCGGTGCAGCACCTGGCGCTCGGCTTTGGCGCCTACGTCGGGGGCCTGATCGTCAGCGAGGCGGAGGACCACCGGCTGCTGAACTTTCCGATCGTCGGACTGCTCTCGGCCGTGGCCACGATCATGAGCCTGTGGCTGGCCGGGCGCATTCGTCCGATTGCCGTCGAAGCGGAAATGTCGACCACGCAAGCCGTGGCCGCAGCGGCCGAAGGAATGTACGACGCGCCGGAACCGCTGATGTGAGCCGCTTTGACGCGCTCGATCCTGCTCGGTCGCTCTTCTCAATCGGTAAAGCGCGACAAAAGCACGATCGACGCGATGGCCAGCAGGATGCCGAGGACCTCCTGCCATTTCAGTTGCTCTTGCAGGACGAAGACGCCGATGCCCGCCATCAGCACGACCATCGTCGAGGCATAGACGACCCCCAACGTCGCGAATTGCAAATACCGCATCACGTATACCCAGCCAAAGGCCGTGCAGGCATACATGCCGAAGCCGAGGGCGAACCACGGCGTGTACATGGGCGTGGCCTGCGCGCTGGCACGTTTCAGGAAGTAATCGGCCGTCGCCGAAAAGATGCAAATGCCGATGGTTGTCAGGATAGGGCCCATTCGTCCTCTGCGGCTAGCCGTGAGTTGGGATCGTTGGTGTGGAGAAGCGCAGATGATCGCGATCGTCGATTTTGAAAGTATTCAGCTCCAACCGAGCAACATATCCAGAGCCCAGCAGCCGCGCGGATGATCGCGGAGCTCGAAGTGCTCAGCAAGCTCTTTGTGGCCCGCTGCCAATAAGGCTTCCGCGAGATCGCTCGCAACAGCCTCGCCGGCATACAGTCGCTCAGCTAGCTTCACTATTGCCGGGTCCCGGACCTCTGGAATGTGCAGCGGGTGAAAAGGGTTCCCAAAGATGTGCCGCGCTAGATCTGCATGCGCGAGTCTTTCATCTTCGTAATCGATCCCATCGAAATGCTCTGTGATGTCGTAGGATATGAACCAATGCGCGTCGATGATGCCGTATCCGAGATGTTGCATCCGCCCTTCGCGACGTTGGAACGCTGCAACTTTGGCCGAGGCGTCGACGAGTTCAGCGCCGAAGGCAATAACGCGTCCTCTGCTTTCTTCGTTGTCATTTCGAATCGAATTGGTGATGTCGTTGGTGATTGCTGGACTGACTTCCGGCCACTCGACACCCGCCCAGCGCGTCACGTGCAGCTTGTAATTCGATGTCCGTGGCTTTGCCATCGGCGTACGCCTCAGAGATTTCAACGGCGTGTTGGCCGGTGCGGCCTAAGTCATTCCAGACTCGCCGACTACACGCACAGCAGTAGAGCCTTGACTTGCGGATATTCTGCATTCCGCTGGCGGTCGCCCATTTCGCCAATCGATTCGGCTCCTTGCAATCGAACCACTCTTGCTCAGAACTGAACAAAGGCGGAGCCTTAAGGCCCTGCTGAACCCGCCCTCGAAATAGCGCATCGAGGGCACCCCATTTGACGGGAAAGTCGGAAACGGACAATAGGTCGTCGTTCACCCGACAAAAGTTGACAACAAAATCAATTCCTAAAAGCCAGATACGTTCCCACTCCTCAAGAAACGAACTCAAATTCGGGGAGATGAGATGGCTGCCACCGCAGGATTCGTGGCAGAGGTAGGCGACGGGCGGGTCGAGAACGTCGTCACGTACATAGAGGCCGAGAAAGTCACCATTACCAACCGGTATCAGAGGAAAGGAGTGCCCCCAAAGACGGGCGTCGCGAGGAAACTCTGGATCCGCCTCCCCCAGCCACTCGGTAGCCTGATTCGCAAGTAAAACGCTCTCATCGAGCGGAATGAATTCTGGTCCGCCCCATACGCGGTCGTGAAATCGACCTTCCGAGATTAGGGCTAGCTGTTCGGAAAAGGCTCCGGGAATCGTCCAATGAAACGTGCGGTCGCAGCCCGATGTCGCGGTGGTCCAAAATTCTCGCAGCGATTGCGGAATAGGCAATCGGCACGTCGCCCCAATACGGGAGAGATCGTCCACGGTAACCGGCGGTTGGGCGCCCCCATCAAGCGCTAGCCCATTCAACTTGCCGATCTGTTCGGTAAGCTGCATTGCACGCTTCAGCCATGCGGCGTAATCATACATGTTTCAAATGTCGCCAGACTCGGATGGTATGACCTATTACTTCGCGCCGTCCATCTCATAGCCTTGCCAGAGCCAAGTGAGCGCGGCCGGCAGAGTTTGCTGCTTGACGTCGCGGTCGCAATGCACGGCGTTGCGAGCGAAAACAAACTGATAAGGATATCCCTTAACGGCCAGCGCCTTGGCCATGTTTTCGTTGGCCACGACCCAGTCGTGCATGCCGTCGCGCATGGCGTTGGGATTCAACAAGTCGCTGTCGCTGATCTCGAGCCAGAGGCGCAGCGGCTTCTTCGGGCTGTTGGGAATGATCGTCTCGTGAAATCCCCAAGCGCCGTGCGGTGTCTCAGGATTGTGCGGCCACTGTTGATTGACATACGTCCCCGAGTAAGTCAGCACGCGGTGGTACAAGTCGGGACGATACCAGGCCATGGCCAGCGCGCATGACCCGCCCGAGCTGCACCCCATCGTCGCTCGCCCTTCGGGATCCTTGGTGAGCTTTACGTTGCACTGTTTTTCGACCAGCGGCAGCACTTCGGTCTCGACGAACTCGGCGTACAGGCCGGACATCGTGTCGTATTCCAAGCCGCGCTGGCTTCCTTGCGCGTCGCCACTGCCGTTACCGATCGAGATGCCGATCATCACGGGTATCTTTTTCTCGGCGATCAAGTTGTCGAGCGCCGTGAACAAGAGCTTGTCGGGGCCATCCGCTCCCACGATAAAGGGAGCCGCCGTGCCGGGAGTGTATTGCCGCGGAACATAAACCGCGACACGGCGTGTATACGGCGCGGGATGGCTGTTCGTCACGATCAGCTTGGCGGGATTCTCGGGGTCGGGCGTGCCGCGCGTGTCGGGCTCGCGCGCGATGCCCGGATAGATCTTGCTATCGGTCGACTGCATCGTGAGCTCGTGTACCGTTCCCTGCGGAACATCGGGCTTGGCGATCATCTCAGGGGCGGGCTTGTGCGTCGGCCCAATGATGAAATTCCCCTCGGCATCTGTTGGAGGAACTTCACCGTCAGGGAGTTCCCTGGCCTCGACGAAGCCCGGCGTGTGCGGATCGCGCGCGGGAGGCCGGGGCCGCTCCGCTGCATTGGACCAAGTGACAAGAGCAGTGCTCGACCACAGAGCCACGAGGATGAATTTCCGCTGCATGAAAGTCTCGCTGCTTGTAATGAAGAGGGAACGGTTCCGGCAGGTTCGCAAACAATTGCTCGTCGTGCTGTTATGGCGTGGCGCATCGTCCGACGCAAGAACACAGGACAGCTCAGCCTGGATAGCCGGCGCGAGAAATTATGTTGCGAACCGCCAAGGCAACCATTCCAATGGCGTCGTGACCGAGATTTGCGACGTGAGTCAGCTCGTTCATTCGAACACCCTGTCGTCGCGCTGCCGGTCGCCCGGCCAATCGTCCTGGTGTCGAGTTCATCGATAGGGGGACTTCCATGCGTGCCAGTATGAACTTGTTGGCGTTCGCGGTGGTGCTGATTTGCGGGCAATCACCTCCTTGGCTCACGACGCCAGCTCTGGCCGAAGCCGGCTCTGCGGCGGGTGCGGATCTCGATCGTACCGTGCTCCCCATCGTTGAGCCGGGATTTCGCGGAATCAGCGAGCGGACGCTCGGAAGTTCCAAGCCTGATTACCCGACGCATGTCAAAGCGCCGCAAAATGCACCGAATGTCGTTTTGATCCTCTTGGACGATGCCGGCTTTGGGAATCCTTCGACGTTCGGCGGACCGGTGCAGACGCCGGCGCTCGAAAAGCTGGCCTCGGGTGGTTTGCGCTACAACCAGTTTCACGTCACGGGGCTCTGCTCGCCGACGCGCGCTGCCCTGCTGTCGGGCCGCAACCATCACACCATGGGGTTCGGATCGGTCGCTGAATTGGTGGGAGGCTATCCAGGTTATTCGGGGCGTTGGCCCAAGAGCGCCGCATCGATCGCGCGCGTGCTGCGCGACAATGGCTACGCGACCAGCGCCTTCGGCAAATGGCATCTCACGCCGGATCATCAATCGGGGCCGGCCGGACCATTCGATCGTTGGCCGAACGCACTGGGCTTCGAGTACTTCTGGGGTTTTCTAGGAGCCGAGTCGAGCCAATACGACACACTGCTGACCGAGAACAATACGATCCTGGGCGTGCCGAACGACGACAGCTTTTACTTTCCCGATCGCATGGCGGAACAGGCTGTCCATTGGCTGCAAAGCCAGCAGTCGCAGTCGCCCGAAAAGCCGTTCTTCTTGTATTTCGCGCCGGGCGCCACGCACGCGCCGCATCATGTGCCGAAGTCTTGGGCCGACAAATACCAAGGCAAATTCGACCAGGGTTGGGACAAACTGCGCCAAGAGACCTTTGCCCGGCAGAAGCAGTTGGGAGTGATTCCCGCCAACGCCAAGTTGACGCCGCGCGATCCCGCGTTTCCCGCCTGGGATTCCGTGCCTGCGGAGCAAAAGAAGATCTTTGCACGGCAGATGGAAGTCTTTGCCGGCTTCCTGGAGAACGCCGACTATCAGGTCGGTCGTGTGCTCGGCGCAATCGAAGAGTTGGGCGAGATGGAGAACACGCTGGTCCTCTACATCTTCGGCGACAATGGCGCCAGCATGGAGGGAACACCGACCGGAACGTTCAACGAGATTATTTCGCTGCTGGGCGTTCCCCTTACCCCCGAGCAGCAGTTGCGGCTAATTGCCTTGCATGGTGGATTGAAGGAAATGGGCGGACCCAAGACCGATCCGCATTACGCGTCGGCGTGGGCTTGGGCCGGCAATACTCCATTTCCTTGGGGGAAACAAATCGCGAGTCATCTGGGTGGCATTCGGTCGCCGTTGGTCGTCTCTTGGCCGAAGCGGATCAAGGACAAAGGAAAGGTGCGCGGCCAGTTCACGCACGTCATCGACGTGCTGCCGACGATTCTGGACGTGGCCGGCTTGCCGGCGCCGCGGGAAGTCGACGGCGTCAAGCAGATTCCGGTTCAAGGGGCGAGCTTTGCCGATTCGTTCCTGGATGCCGAAGCCAAGTCGCGGCACACGGCGCAATACTTTTCGATTCTAGGGAATCGCTCGATGTACAAGGACGGATGGTTGCTCAGCGCGCGACTGCCGAAGCTGCCGTGGGATATGTCCCCCGGAACAATGGCGAGGTTTGCCCCAGGTGCATGGGATCCCGACAAGGATCCTGTCGAGCTATTCAACCTGAACGAAGATTTTTCACAGTCGAACAACGTTGCCGCCGCCCATCCTGAAAAAGTCAACGAGCTGCGAGATTTGTTCTGGGAAGAGGCGGCGAAGAACAACGTCTTGCCATTGCTCGCCGAGTATTCGTTCTACTACGGTCTGCTTCCGCCGGAAATCAACCGGTCGCACTACGTCTACCGCGCGGGGATGGAGAATCTTCCACCTGGGACTGTGCCCAGCATGAATGCACGCTCTTACACGCTCAGCGCCGAATTTCAGGTGCCCGAGTCGGGCGCCGAGGGGGTGATCGTGGCCAACGGTAGCTTTCTCGGGGGCTTCGCGCTGTACGTCGAGGATGGAAAGTTGAAGCATACCTATAATTTCTACGGCCTGGCGGCGACCACGCTGACGGCGCCCGAACGATTGCCCTCCGGCAAGGTCAACGCGCGCTTCGAGTTCATCGCCGACGAGCCCGGCAAGCGTGCCACGGGCGGAAAGATCGCTTTATACATCAACGGCCAGAAGGTCAGCGAAGGTAAATTGCCGCACACCGTGGCGTTTCGCTTCTCGCTCTATGAAGGGATGGATATCGGCAAGGATAACGGGTTGCCCGTGAACTCGAGTTACGCCAAGAAGACCCCCTTTGCCTTCACAGGCGAAATCGATCGCGTCGAGTTTGATTTCAAATAATCGCGCCGCTGCGGGGCCCCACGGGGCCTGCCGGCGCGCAAGGAGCAGCGATGGAGTACGTCCGGCTTGGGACAAGCGGCCTGAAAGTCTCGCGACTCTGCCTGGGAACAATGACCTACGGCGCGAAGAGCTGGCGTCCGTGGGTGCTCGAAGAAGAGGAAGGGCGCCCCTTCATTCGCCGCGCGCTCGAACTGGGCATCAACTTCTTCGATACAGCCGACATGTACTCCTTGGGCGCGAGCGAGGAGATCCTGGGGCGCGCCTTGCGTGACTTCGGTCCTGCGCGCGATCGGGTTGTCGTGGCGACGAAAGTCTTCAACGCCATGAGCGACGCCCCCAATGATCGAGGTCTGTCGCGCAAGCACATCATGCGCTCGATCGACGAAAGCCTGCGGCGCTTGGGAACGGATTATGTCGACCTGTATCAAATCCATCGCTTCGACTACGAAACGCCCATCGAAGAGACGCTGCACGCGCTGAATGACGTTGTCCGCGCGGGCAAGGCCCTGTACATCGGCGCTTCGTCGATGTTCGCCTGGCAGTTCGCCAAGATGCTTTACATGGCAGGCGAGCAGGGATTGACGCGGTTTGTCGCGATGCAGAACCATTACAACCTTATCTATCGCGAAGAGGAGCGGGAGATGATCCCGCTCTGCCGCGATCAAGGGGTGGGCATCATTCCCTGGAGCCCGCTCGCGCGTGGTTTTCTCGCCGGCAATCGTCGTGCGGAGGATTTTGGCGAGACGCTACGGGCCAAGACCGACGATTACGGCCATAAGCTGTACTACCGCCCCTCGGATTTCGAAGTCGTCAAGCGCGTCAGCGAAGTGGCCGCCCGGCACGGTGTCCCGAATGCGCAAATCGCACTGGCGTGGTTGCTGGCGCAGCCCGGGGTGACGGCTCCGATCATCGGGGCCAGCAAGATGCAACACCTGGAGGACGCCGTAGCTGCACTCAATGTGCGGCTAGAAACCGACGAGCTTGCCGCTCTTGCCGAGCCGTATCAGCCTCATCCGGTTCTGGGGCATTCGTAGGCGCATCTGGTCGGCCTGGCGGCTGGCCGGCGCGCATCAGTCGTTCACGAGCGTTGTCGGATCGAAGTCCGGCAATAGTCGGGGCTGCCGGCTCAGCCGGAAGATCTGCAACCCGTAATGCCCGTCATGCTCGATTCCCAACACGATAAGCTTGCCCGCAGGGTGGAGCGTCATCGTCAATATCCGATGCTCGGCTGAGCCGAGTTTCAAGAGCTCGGCGCGTGTGGGAATGTGCCAGAATCGCAGCGTGTTGTCGATGCTGAGCGTGAGCAAGGTGCGCGCGTTCGGCGCAAATGCAATCTCCATGATTTCGCGCTCATGGCCTACGAACTTGGCCGGCGGACCAGGGTTCTCCAAGTCGAATAGATAAACGAGCGGCGTGGCTCCGGCCATCGCCAGGTATCGGCCGTCCGCCGACGTCGCGGCCAGGTTGACGCGATCGGGCAATGCTTCGAGCGTTAGCGTTGCCGATTCGTTCTTAAGGCCATGGAAAACTGGACGGTGTTCCGGCGTCAGCTCGAGCCACAGATCGCCGAACTTCGTATGGAAGATTCCCAAATGGCCGACCGGGACACGGGTCGAAGACTTCGAACGGCTGCTAAGCACGATTCCGTCCTCGTACGCGCGGCGCAACAGGAACGATGTTCCATCTGAGGACATCCGCAAGCCCATCGCGCCGTTGCCGAAGTCCTCGGAGATCACGCGCGTCACACGGCCGCTTGCCGAGTCGTACATATGTACCGCGTGCCGAGATTCGAGGGCGACAAATTCGCTTCCCCTGGCGTCGAAGGCGCAATACCGCGCCAGTTCATTGGTCGTCAGAACATCGCCCAGGGGAAGGTCGTCCGTATGCCAGAGCCTGCGCCCCGAGTTCGCGTCGAGCATGTCCAGACGCGCCTTCTCTCCCTCGCCCTCCTGCGCGATCGCCAGCCAGCGGCCACAGGGCGAAAAGAGGGTCAGCAGCGGCCGACCCGACAACGCTGCGTCGCAAGCGTCGAAGGCGAGTGGGTCGCTCCAGATCTTGAGATCGCCATCCATACCTCCAGAGCACAGCCAATGGCCATCCGGCGAGATATCGACGTCGACCGTCTGCCCGACGTGCCCCAGGAGTCTCCGGGTCGCGACCGGCTGATCCTGCAGCAGGTCGGCCAGCCGATACAAATAGGCGGCCCCATCGCGGCCGCAGCCGAGAATCGCGCCCTTTGCCGCAAAACGCAGCGAGCGAATTCCGGTGGGGAGCGTGGCATCGCCTCGCATCGATCCGTCGACGACGCTGCGCAGCCGAAGATGGTGGACGGAATTGATCGTGCAAACGTAGCCCGCGTCGACAGGTACGTAGCAAAGACTGCGGATCGTCGGCTCGTTCTCGGTCCAAACCGTGCGGGCTTCGAGGGTCAAAGGATCGACGAAATACGCGGTCGGAGGATCAAGAAAGACGGCCAGCGTTTTCTCATCCGCCAGGTAGGCCAAATCCGTGATCTCGACCGGATGCCCGGGCGCCGCGATTTCTCCCTGGGGCGAGGCTGTAAGCGGCTTTCGACGCGACTCCTTGGTGTCGATATCGACGATCGTCAGAATTGCAGTGTCACCGCCGGCCGCGATTTCGCGCGTGTCTCCAAGCCACGTAAGCGCGAAGATACGTCCTTCGTTGACGGGGGAATCGAAGATGAATTCGTGTCGGCGACTCGATAGACAGCGAGTCGGCCGGATTCGCCCGCCACGGCCAGTAGCGCGCCGTCGGCGGAGAACTCGAGCGAAGAAACCTCGTCGTCGCGCGCAAAGAGTATCTCGGCGCGCTTCGACCAGTCGCTCGGGTTCCAAAGGCAGACGCGGCCGTCTTTCCCGCCCGAGGCCAGTACGTCGCCGGCCGGAGAAAAGCGGATCGCGTGAACGCCCGTCGGGTGGGCGTGCAAGGTTATGCCCGAACGGTCCGCTTCAGCCTGAAGAAAATCCCATTCGATACCGCAACAGAGGGGCGGTCGGGCGATTGCCCGGCACTCGTCCAGCAGGGCCACGACTTCACGCTTGCCCGAGCGGCGCAAGGCGCTTGCCGCCTGTTGAATATTGGCGGCATATTCATGTTCGCGCTCCATCGTATCCGCAACGGCCGCGGCGGCTTCGCTGGCCGCCAGGCGCTTGCCGGCGTCAATGCGGTCCATCGTCCAGGCCGTGATCACGGTGGCCAAGGAGATGCCGCCGAGCAACAGCGAGACGAGCAGCGCCACGGCCTGAGGCTTTCGTTGCGCATATTTGACGCTTCGCCGCGCCAGCGACGCGCGCGCGGCAGCGATCGGCTCATTGCGCAAGTACCGGCCAAGATCCTCCGCCAGGGCCTGCGCCGTTGGATATCGAGCGTCCGGTGATTTTTCCAGACATTTGAGCACGATCGTTTCCAAGTCACCGGGAACGTCGGAACGCAGACGTCTCGGGGCCGGGGGTTCCTCGTCGAGGATCAACTTACGGGTTTGATCCGAGGTCTCGCCTTCGAAGGGGCGCCGGCCGGCGATCAATTCGTAGAGAATCACCCCCAACGAAAAGACATCCGACGTTTCCTGGATCTGGTCGACATTGCCGGCCGCCTGCTCGGGGGACATATAGTAGTCCGTCCCGAAGACGGCGCCCGTGTTGGTCGCAAACGAAAGTTCGATATTCTGCGGACCACGAGCGAGGCCGAAATCCGTGACCACCGGCTCGTATCCGAATTCAGGATCGCCATCGCGCGGCCGCAGCAGGATATTGCTGGGCTTCAAATCTCGGTGCAACACCCCATGATCGTGCGCCGCCTGCACGCTCTCGGCGACCCGGCGCATGATGCTCGCGGCCAGCGGGCACGTGGCGCGGCCGTGTCCGTGCAACCATTGCGCCAGCGTCGGTCCCTGAATCAATTCCAAGGCGATGAAGCAACCCACGTCGAAGTCGCCCGAATCGTAGATTTCGACGATGCCGGGATGATTGAGGGCGGCCATGGTGCGCGGCTCGTCGACGAAGCGCCGGCTGGCCTCGGGATCCATGAGAATGCTGGGCCAGGCCAGTTTCAGAGCGACGACGCGGCCGAGATGAGTGTCGACGGCGCGGAACACGGCGCCGAAGCCCCCCGTGCCCAACAGCGCCTCGAGCCGATAACGGCCGATGGAACGCGTCGGTTCGATCGCTTCGGGAACGCCACAGGCGACCGAGTCGCGCCGCCGCGCATCACGGGCCAACTGACTCAGCCAAATCAGAATACGCAGCGCTTCCGCGGCGTCGCCCTCTTCCGGACTGGGATCGTCAGGCGGATGCGTCACCATGGAAAGAGAACTGATCCGCAAGCCGGGAAATGGCGCGATCGTACGCCTTCCGCGCGGCATCCGGAGTACATCCTGTCATGTGGGCGATATGGGGGTACGAGCAACCTTTGAAGAGCCGGAGATTGATGATGAACTGCTCGTCGACGCGCAGTCCCTCGAACAACTCGGCGACGCGCGCGGCATTTTGCCTCCATTCCAGAGCCTCGTCAGGGCGCGAACCGTGGGGCTGCGTTTCCACGCGCTGCCGGATCGAGTGCCAGATCTTCTCGTAAAGCTGCCGATTGTTTCGGTTGCGATGATTGCGAGCGCATTCAAGCTGGCGCTTGCGCAGAATCCCGCCAGCCCAACGCCGAAAATCCGCGAACGATCGCTGTTCGAATCGACCGAAGCACTCCCGCGCGCGGATCAGGGTGTCTTGGATCAAATCCGAGCGGCCCCGCGACGGTCCAACCGGCAATGCATGGCGCTGCGCGCGAAACTCTCGCCACAGCGTCGCGGAGAGAGCCTCGATCAGGGCGTCCAGCGCTTGCCTGGAACCGGCCTGGGCGGACACGACGAGCTCGTCGAGAGGCGAGCGCGAGCTTGCCGGTACGGAAGAAGGAACACCCATTGCGAGCCGCCCCCTCGAATCTCGAACTTCGGGCTGGAGGAACAACCTTCAGGAAAGAATGGACGCCGCGTCGCCCGTCTAACATGGCGAACACGCCTGCTCCTGTCAACGATCCGGTCGAAGAGCGCCTTCGTAAGTGCACAGGATAAAAGGTACTATCGACTTCGTATTTACAATGCGCAGCAGCATCTAGCTTCGACCGAAGTTATTTACCGTCCTGTGTATGGATGATTACTTATATGTAATCAATGCGAAGGCAGGCAGGAGCACATCCCTGATCGTCACGCGAATAGCCCAGATTACTTCGAGACCGCAAGGTCAACGGCCTGAAAATCGCAGGCCCGGTGTGAGCCATCACAGAAGGGCTTATTGGCCGAGTGGCCGCAGCGGCAGAGCGCGATATTGGGCTTCTCGCTCGAAACCGAAAAAGCATTCCCTTCGTGGTCGACGATCGTCACGGGGCCTTCGACCACTAGTGGGCCGTTAGCGCGGCAGCGGATGCGGACCTCGGCCATGGGAATTCCTCCTGCTAGGGGCGAGCCGCTGGTTGGTCGGGAGGGGCGGAATCGGGCGCGACGTGCATGATAATGAGCGCCCTGCTTGCCCCGCCCAGGTCCTGTTGAGCCTGGGTTATTGCCCTTTGCTGGTAAGGCGTCCTTTGCTGAGAACGCATGCTGACCCCACGGCGTTGCGAGTCAGCGGGCCCCGCGCCGTCGGCCAGTTCGGGCACACCGAAGTTCGTTTGCGCCTCGGCGACCGGCAATTGCAAAGCGCCGCCCAATTGTGCTTGCCCCGCTTTTCGCAACCGTACCTGTTGTTGCTTGTCGACGTTGTCCTTGGCATCGTTGCCGGCGGTCATGGCCTTGGGCGATGTCGGCAGTGGTTTCACGACGGATTCCGTCTTCGATGGAGCGGCCGGTGAGAGATTGGTCTCTGCCGCTGGCTTCGGGGATTCTGGTGCGCTGCCGACGCGATCCGTAACGTCGGCTGGTTCAGCCACGGCGTTTGCTCGCTGGTCGAAAGCCGCCAGGGTATCGGCTGGCGCCGCAACCTGACTCAAGCGGACGTTGCGAAACTCTGAATTCTGCGTCATCGATTGAACAGCGGTCTGCAATTGCGTCCGGTCAGCAACGATATAAAGCGCGTCGGCCGCCGCGGGCAAGTCACGGCCGCCAGACCGTGCGACGGGCTTTTTCGCAGTATCGGCGACGCCCGCCACAGCTTCCTTCGATGCCACGATCGACGGGAGCCGGAGATTGGGCTGCCATTGAATCTGGTTCGTCGTGAGCAGGCTCTGCAAGGTCGCCTCGGCCGCTGGCAAGGTTGCCACGTCACATTCCACGACCAGCAATCGATCGGCGCCGGTGTCGAACAGTTGCAGCGACACCTCCTCATCAGCATCGTGACCCGCGACGTCGCTCGCCGGTTCGAGCTGCTTCGTGAGAGCCGGCGCTGCCGACATGGGCGCTTGACCTCCGCCACCCGCAGGTGCGCTCGATTCGTGCCGGGCCAGGGCCTCGGGGGCGCGCGGCGCGTGGAGTTCCCCCTCGGGCAGGGCCGGAGCCACGGCGATCTCTTGTTGTTCGGGGGAGAAGGCCATGATCAGCAAGCCAGCGGCGATGGCCAACGCCGACCAGGCCAGCGGTCTTTGCCAACGCCGCCACGACCGCAACGGCAACGGGAATTCATCGCGCCTATCGCTCGCAGGCGCCGATGTGGTCGCGCGTGGTTGCAGCATCTCGCGTTCGGCGCGCCGCAACACGCGATCAGGGAAGCTCGCGCCCAGCGACGACTTCGGCAGCCCCTGCAGGCTCGCCCGCAGGGCCGACAGCTCTTCGAGCAGTTGCCGACTTTCCGGCCGCTTGGCGAGCAACTGCTCGGCGCGCGAAAGATCCTCGCCCGACAGTTCACCATCGAGGTAGGCGCTGATCAGTTCGTCGTCAGGAACGTTGGTCATGAATCGAGTTTGCGATCGCGATGGGCAGGAAGTTCGTTTTCGATCTCGCGGGCAGGTGTCAGCAGTTCACGCATTCTCTCGCGAGCACGATGCAACCGGCTGCGGACGGTGCCGATGGGCAAATCGAGGACGTCCGAAATCGTCTCGTAGTCGCAGCCGTCCATTTCGCGCATGACGAGCACCGTACGATATTCCTCGGGGAGCGATCTCAATGCCGCTTGGACTCCCGCGGCAGTTTCCTGCTGCTCGATCTGCGCCTCGGGACGGGACGTGCGGGCAGGCAGGTTGCCGATTCGCCCGGCCGCATGCCCGTCGAGCGATTCGACAGGCTTGGCACGACGCCGCCGGCCAGCGGCGACGTTGAAGGCGATGCGATAAAGCCAGGTGTAAAAAGCGCTCGTCCGACGAAAGTCCTCCAGCTTGAGAAAGGCTTGGACAAACGCGTCTTGCACGACATCGAGGGCGTCGTCGCTCGAGCCCGAAATGTGGGTCATGGCGTGAAACAAGCGGTCCTGATAACGCAGGACGAGCTGGCCGAACGAATCGGCTTGCCCGGTCAACGCCTCGTCGATCAAGCGATCATCGTCGACATCAAGAGCCACGTTTTTGACGCCCCTCGCCGGGCCAAAGTTCCCCGCCCCGGAGTGAAACAAGACGATTCGCGGGCCCAGTCCTCTCGGCCCCGCAGCCGGCTGTCCTATCCCCCGCGTCTCAATCATCGGGAAGGGGTGCTTGGAAGTCAAACCAGCCGTCAGCGTCGTTCCCCAGGGTTGGGCGTGTGCTCGCCATGAAAACAGTCTTTGAGACGCAGCTTGCGGCGTTAAGATAGAGTTGTACTGTTCGGGTCCCGTACGCCCCGGGAAATGCTGGGCGAAATCCGGATGTGAAGCCCCTCGTGCCAGCCCTCGTTCGAGGAGCTGCGCGTCGAAGCGGAATGACGAGGACCTGGGGACGCCGAATGCCGCGATTTAGGGTGGGAAGCATTGTAAGTTTGCGGGACGGGCGGCAGCCGATGAAGGTGGTGCGCGTCGGCGCGAACGCGCAGGGGCAGACGATTGTCAGTTGCCGCTGGTACGTCGCGGGAGCGCAGCAAGAAGCAGACTTTCGACCCGGGCAACTGCGCGCCTACACTCCCGAGGAACCGGACGTGGCGAATCCGCCGCTGGGGAGTTGATGCGCCAGTGGGCGCAGGTGGATGAATCTCGCTCGCGGGCGGCTGCTTCCCAAGAGAAGCGCGCGGTTCCGGTGCATTGTCCACAGCAGCACCGCTCCCAGGAAGCACGACGTCAAAAGCATATGCCCCGCGGCGCGCGCGAGAGGCACTGTGAACAGCGCCACTCCCACGATCCAGAACAAGGTGACGACGCGCTTCGACCTTTCGAATCGCGGCTGAGACATGATCAAGGCCAGCGCAGGGACGACGGCCGTCGGGTGGTAGCTCCAGACGACCGGCGAGAACCACACGGTGCAGAGGAGCAGCAAAGCAATCTCGCCGCCCCATTCGGCCGGCGTCAGCTCGTGGCCGGGGCGTCTGAGCGCCAGCGCAATTGCCGCGGCGAGGGAAAGAAGCATCGTCGCGCTGACGACCGTCAGCTCACGCGACCCCAAGTCTGCGATGGCCAGCTCGGGAAATCCTCCGCGTAGCGTCAATAGCCGCCGCAGGATGACCATCGTCGATTGATTGGTGATCCGATCCTCGTCGACCCAGGTCGTGCCGTCCATCTGATCGTGCACGGTGCCGACGGCTCCGGCTTCGACAAACGCCACGTGTTCGCGCCAGGCCCCAGTCGGACCATAGGCCGGTAGCGACAGAGCGACGTCGAGAGCGAAAACGACCGCGATCGCCACGAGCGCGGCGCGCCACTTTCGTTTCAAGAGCAGGTAGGCAATGCCGATCGCCGGCAGCAATTTCAGCCAGGTAGCAAGTCCCAGCAGCAGCCCGCCACGGCCGTTGCGGCCTTGGCTTACCTGCACGAGTCCGGCAACCATCAACCAAACCATGAGCACGTGAAAAGCGCCGACCAGAAAGCCATCGGCCGCGATGACCAGTGCCATCAGCGCGGCCGCCATCGTGCCACGGTCAGCCTCATCCGCATTACTCCCCGATAGCAAACCGCGGCGAACCGTCGACAACAGGCCGAACCAACTGCCGACGTTCAGCAGGTAGTAAAGCGTGGCGCCAAGCGCGGCGGGCAAGATCGTGAATGGCATGAACGCGACGTCGACCGAAGGCAGATACCGATTCAGCGCGGTGCACGGGTGGCGCAGGCCATGTTCGAGAATGAATGCCGCGCTGTTGACGAAGTCGAGATAGTCCGACCCCTGGTCAGTGATGGCGCGCACGATCGCCCAAGGGAGCATCGCCAGCACCACCGCCAGCATAATCAGACGGGCCACCGTGGGTCGGCAAAGCCGCGTGAGAATGTCAGAACTCGGGCGCGCGTCGGACGAAGCATCCGCGCTTATGTGCGGCGCAGAGCCAAAGTCCCGCTGAGAGGAATGTGAAGTTCGGGCGATGGCTGAAGGTGCCATGTTGTCTTCCGCAATTACGGGGCACGACGAACGTCAGACTGCCTGAAAGCGCAGCCAGTTCGCGCGACAATTTAGGATTTACGAAAAGACCTGCCCCGCAAGGCGGTGGGAACGTCTTGCCGCCTGGAGAATCCCGAACGCACGCTACGCTGAAATGAAGTCCGCTTTGAATGCCCTGCTATCACCGCCCGTGCTGGCACTGCGCCGGGACGAGCCTGCAGGGGGAAGATATGTTCGACGTGGCTAGTACCAGAATTCGAGCGACGAGGTCAAGAGCAAGAACAAGAACAGGATGAGCAATCTAAGTGGTCGTTCCACGGTTGCGTAGCGAATTTACGTCGCGCCGAACTCGATGCGCGTTCTTTGCACCCATTGTCCGGCGATCTGCAGATGACTGCGCTCGACCTTGCCGTGCAACATCTTAAGGGCGCGCGCGTGGCGGTCTTCATCTGGTAGCGGGACGTGGACGAGTTCGATTGTGGCCCCGGGGGCAATCACGCGCGCGATTTCGGCCAGGGCCCGCTGGGAAAGTGGCGTGCGCTCGACGATGACATGACTGATGCTGCGATCAGCCATGGGGATACGCTCGGCGTGGCCGACGATCAGGTTCGGGATCGGCTCCCCGCGCTTCGGTCCCAAGGTCTTGTGCCGGTAGCGATTTAGGTTCACCGCCCGTGGATGTCGTCCCTCGCCCCCGATGTCGAGTGTAATCGTCATGGAAATCACGAGATGCGGCAGATTGAGAAAAATTCAGGAGGCTGAATTTGAATCGGCGGGCGGTTTGATTATAGACTTGAATAGCGGGGGAGAGAGCGCGAGGTCCGGACGCATTGGTCGCTATCCAAAGGAGCCGATGCCGTGCAGCATTCCCATCTCAAGTCGAATCGTCTCGATGTCTTTGGGGATTCGATGCTCAACAAGCTGGCCGCTCGCAGTCGTCGACAGCGCAAGCGTCAGGCGAGTAAGAAGCGGCGGGCCACGTGGCACCTTCGCGGTTACGACACGCTCGACGAGTAGCCCGTCACTTTGAGTCAGACTTAGCGCCTGAAACCGCGCGCCGAGGACGAGGCGCCGTGGGTTCATTCGCCGCGCAGCGTTGCCAGAACCGGCGCGCGCACCGCCGCGCGAACGGCAAGCAGGCCAGCGAGCAGCCCAACCGCGAGAACCAGCGCCAGCGTGCCGGCGATCGACAACCAAGGCAAATGCGCGCCCCCGGGGGCAAGATGCGGCAGAATTGCCACGAGCGCGGCCGTCGTACCGATCGCAAGTCCGGCCACGAGCAGAAGCGCATTCTCCCACAGCACCAGCCGCGCGATGAGGCCGCGACGAAACCCGGCGGCGCGCAGCAAAGCCAACTCCGTGCGGCGCTCGACGACGTTGCGCAATTGCACGGCGGCCAGACCGAACGTGCCCAAGAGCAGGCCCAAGCCGCCGAGGCTTTGAAACGTCGACAGATAGGTGTTCTGCACGGAGTAATACTCGGCCAATTTCTCGGCGGCGGGCTCGGCATCGAATCCGAAATCGCCGAGGGTTTTTTCGAGCACCCCCTGCACCTTTGCTTCTTCCGTGACCGGCACGTCGATCAAGAAAAGGCGGTAACCGCTGGCGTCCGGGAAGTGCTCCAAGAAGTCCTTCTGGTTCATCAGGACCGAGCCCTGCAGGACGCTGCCGGCCAATAGGCCCACGACTTTGGTCTTGAGGGGTTCGCCGCGGCCATCTTTGATCTCATACTGGCTGCCAACCCCGCTCAGGTGCAGGCTGTACATGGCCGTTGCCTCGTCGAGCACGATCGGCACGACAGGCTCTTCGGCACCCGTCTCGGAAGGCGGCCTGTCGAGCAGTAACCAAGGATTATCGGCTTCTTCGGGCGTTGCTGCCGACGATTTGCTCCACGCGAAGCCGCCGCGTTGGATGAACGCTTCCGGCAGTCCGAGCACGCGCGGTTGCTCGGCCTGATACAGGTTCAAGCAACTGGCATCGTCGCCGCTGGCCACGCGCAGGGCGAAGGCCGTGGTGCCGGCGAGAGCCTTCTGGTCAGCCGATGAAAAGCCGAGTTCGATTTGACCATCGTCCGTGGTGAAATCCTGAAAAATCGGCTGGTCCGACTCCGCCACGAGCGTGAAGCCGCCGGTGCCACTATGGAATCCCGTGCGCGGCTCGAGTCGAAAGGCGCTAATCGCCACGATCAGAAAGCTGGCCGCCGCGATGAGTCCGATCGACAGCGTGCTGCGTCCGGGATTGCGGCCGGCATTGCTATAGGCCAGTCGCAACAATGGCGCGCCGCCGGTGTGAATGAACGACGCGCCAGCCGCCGAGCGCAACTGGGCCGAGACCAGTGCCAGGAGGGAGACGAGAAGCATCGCGCCTGACCCCATGAAGGCCAACGCTTGCGACATGTCACCCAAGCGGCTGCCGGCCGCGCCCGCCGCTAGCGCTGCAACAAACGCAAGCGCGGCGATCAGCCGCGCTCGATGCGGCTTCCGGACGCTTGAACCCACAGGTTCACTCGCGCGATCGGCCAATAGCGCGCGGACATTCGTCCGCCGCAATCGTCCCAGCGACCAATAGATCACGGCCAACGAAATCAGTACTCCGGAAATCGCGCCGACGGCGAGCGTGACAGGATTCACCGACAGAACGAGGAACGGAGTGCGAATTGCCGCCAGCCACCAGGTGCGCAAGGCCAGGATCATCAACCACGCGTAGCCCACGCCAATGGCCGTGCCGAGCAGGGCTCCCGCCACCGCGACGACGCCCCCTTCGCCGAGCAAAAGCGAGCGGACGCGGCGCATAGGCCAGCCCACGGCGAGCAGCAATCCGACCTCGCTGGCCCGTTCTTCAACTCCCAGGCGATACAGGATCGCGATCAGCATCAAGGCCGAAACGATGATGAAGAAGCTGAAGCCGAGAAACAGATACTGAAATGGCGTCGTGCCGGTGGCCGCCTCGATCGTACGCAGCTTGACGGGCTGAAAGGCAAAACCCAGATCCGCAGGCGCTGGGTGCAGCCGCTCGGCAAGCTTTTCCACCGAGCGACCATCGCCCGCGGGGATGCGGACCGACGTCGTATTGCCGAACCGGCTTCCCCACAACCGCTGGGCGGTCGCTAGTGCTACGAATGCCTTCGGCGTCGCCTTATGATCGTTCCAATATTCCTCGTCGCGCGGCCGCACGCGTTGACTGTCGAAGGGAAAAGGGGGATTCCAATCCGCAATCGACAATTGATCGGTCACCCCGGGAAGCGTTGGGGTGAGATTCGCGTCGTCCGCGGCCCCTGCCAAGGGAAGAATGGCCGTTAAGCGCAACTCGGCCGTGCGCTCGCGAACTTTACCGTGCGTGCTCTCCGGCTCGAAGTAAATCAGACGGATCGTGTCGCCGATCTTGGCCTGCAGATCGTCGGCGGCCCAGCTATTGAGCGCGATCTCGTCCGGTGCGAGGGCGCGCATGGGTTTGCCGTCGGTATCCAAGAAGCCGCCGGCCGGCGCGGCCTTGTCGAAATCGATGCCAGTCACCGTGGAATACGGGATCTCGCGGTCCCCATCCGCCAGCGTATTCGCCAAATAGGTGAACATGCTTTGCGCATCGAGCGGACCAAAGGCTTCTTCAGCCGCTTGGACCATGGCCGGTTCGAGCAGCATGCGATCGCTTTCCAGCAGATAGTAACCCAGCGGTGCCTCGCGGATCGTTAGCCCATAGTCATCCGTCAGACGTGGCTGCAAAATGGCCTGCAGAGCCGCGTGTGCGCTCTTTAGTTCAGACACGGACGCGTTGTGAAACTCGCCCCCCACGAACAGCGCGTTCACCTTGCCAGGCTGCTTGAGCGTTCTTTGAATATCGGCCAGATTGACGAACGCGTCGCGCGGAATGGATTGATTCGGCCGCAGCGCGAAACGTCCTAGCCCCTCGGCCGGCACGATGTGCCGTACGGTGAGACGCAGGTTGGTGACCGTTTCGGTCTTTCGCCCCAGGGCGCTATCGGCCGGCACCTCGCGCGCGACGGGTAGGCGCACGATGACATCGGCGCCGATCTTCAGGCCTAGCTCGTCGGCCAAAGCGTCATTGATCGTGATCGCACCTTGGGGTGGCGCCGCGAAATCCTGGCGATCCTCGTTGGAAAGTTGTGCGAAGCGATCGTCGATGCCCAGGATGTTGACATGCGTGGCGCGGCGCTGCGAACCAGGATTCTCGACCGTCCCTTCGAGCATTGCGACCGGCACGGCCGCGGAGAAATACTCCTTGAACTCCGGTTCGTCGCTCAGTTCGTCGGCCAGTTCCGAGCGAAAGAAGCGCGGCACGGCCAGAACCTCGTCGATCCGCTGCAAGCGATCGAGGGCCAGTTGCCGCAGGCTATCACGCACCGAATCTCCGACCACCAGCGCGCCGGCCAGAACGGCGGTGGCCGCGGCCACGCCCATAGCGACCGCAAAATGAATGCGTCGATGTTGGGCTAGGCCGGCGAGCAACAGTTGGACGAGAGACATAGGCAATGTTGGTCGAGTTACCCGATCCCCGGGCGGAAATGGCATGATCGATTCGTGACCGGTCACCGAATTATGGGCACAAAAGCGAATCACGGTAAGCCCCGCGCCAGCGGCATGGGCTCGCAGCGAACTCGCGACCGGTTTGTCGGCTTAACGCGCGATCTGCTCCAGCCCCGTTTTTCTGGTCGAGCCAGCAGGCTACTCTGAGGGCATTCGACACCTTGGATTCTCGTTTCACGATTGGCCGCACTCGAGATACTGCACGATGCTCGACATTCTTTTCTCCACGTTCGTGTTGCTGCCGACGACACTGTTTCTGGCTGACGAAGGAACGCTCGACATTGGGAACCGCAAGCAGTTGTTCTTTGACCGTCGGTTCATCGCCCAGAGTGAGGGGGTGACCCTGCGGACCAACCCTGCACAGAAGCTGGGGCAGATTTCGGATGCCGAGGGAAAACCGCTCTCCGGACACGTCAGCCGGGTCATTGAGGACAACGGCAAGGTGCGCATGTACGTAGGGCACGAAGGGGTCGCGATCTACGAGAGCGACGACGCCGTACACTTCCGGCCGACGGGGCACTCGATCGGCGGAGGAAGCTTTTCGACAATTTTTCTGGACGGGCACGATCCGGACCCGGCCCGGCGCTACAAGCTGTTTCTGCTCAAAAGCCACGCGACCTTCGACCGGGCAACCGACGGCGTTTACGCGTTCACTTCCGCCGACGGACTGCATTTCACGGAACAGGGACGCGTGCTGCCGTGGTTCACCGATAACCCGACGATCGTGCTCTGGGATGAACGCATCGGGAAATACATTATCTACCTGCGAGCCTTGGCCTACGACTCGCCGAATCAGCGTCGCATTGCCCGGATCGAGGTCGATGATCCAGTGAAGCCGTGGCCATTTCGGGAGTCGAATGATTCGCGCCCCTTCCTGAGCACGGCCAACGTGCCGGTCGTGCTCGAGGCCGATGACGAGGACGACCCGGACTCAGACATCTATTACAACGCGGCCACGATCTATGGCGAAGCGCAGGATGCGTACTTGATGTTCACGACGCAGTTCCGCCATTTCTCGCCGCGGCGGCATCCGTTTATCCTCCCACCACGCCCCGGGCAGTGGGAAGATTTCGGCCCGCTCGAAGTGCAATTGGCCACCAGCCGGGACGGTATCCATTGGCAACGGCCCAGCCGGGACGCCTATTTTCCCACCGGCCTACCCGATGAATGGGATCGCTGGTACGCGGTGATGGGGCCAGGCGTGATCCGGCGTGGCAGCTATCTGTACCAATACTACAACTCGAGCGGGCGGTTGCACGACGGCGCGATTCTGCGGGCCGAGTACGCGAATTCAGCGCCGCAGCCAGGCGGGATCGGCATCGTGCGTCAGCGGTTGGACGGCTTTGTCTCGGCCGACGTCGATCACCGCGGCGGCTGGCTGCAAACGCCCTTGCTGAGATTTCATGGGAATCGCCTGCGGCTCAATATCGACACCGGCGCCATGGGAACCGCCTTCGTCGAGCTACGCGATGCGGATGGCACGCCGATTCCGGGCTTCACGCTCTCGGATTGCGAAGAGATCGGCGGCAATTTCCTTGATCAGCGCGTCTATTGGAAGGGAAGCTCCGACGTCGGCTCGCTCGCCGGCCGCCCGGTGAGCATCTATTTGAAACTGAAGCGTGCGAAGCTGTACGCGTTTCAGTTCGTCATTGAGTGACGGCAAATCTCGACAACAGCCGAACGTGCGCGATCCTCGACGGAAGCTGGAAGCGAACAGGCGACCACCGGATCGGCAGTCCAGTGGTCGCCCGTTGGGATTGTCGGCATGTCTACACGTTGCCGGCGACTTTGGCTTCGCTCATTTTGCCTTCGCGTTCGAGTTGAGCGGCCACGCGATTGACGGCGTTCAAGAATGCCTGCACGCTGGCCTCGACGCTGTCGGTCGAGACGCCGCGGCCGCGATAGATCTGGCGCTGATGCTCGACTTCGACCGTGACCTCGGCCTGCGCGTCCTTGCCGACCGTGACGCTGTGGACGTTGAAGTCGCGGCAGACAACTTCCACGCCCGTGATTCGCTCGACGGCGTGAAACAGGGCATCGAAGGGACCGTCGCCGACCGTGACCTCCTCGGCGACTTCGTCGTTGCCGCGCTTCAGCGTCAGCGTGACGGTCGGAGCGCGGCCGGATTCGGCCACCAGGCGGTAGCCGGCGATGGTCCAGGTCTCGGGAATCTCGCGGATTTCCTGCTCGATCAGGGCCGCGATGTCGGCGTCGTAGACTTCCTTCTTCTTGTCGGCCAGCACCTTGAACTGTTCGAAGACGGTTTGCAGTTGCTCGGCGCTCAGGTGGTAGCCCAACGCTTTGGCGCGATCGGCCAGGGCGGCGCGGCCGCTATGCTTGCCCAGGACCAGGTCGGTCTTGGCCAGGCCCACATCCTCGGGACGCATGATCTCGTAGGTGCGACGCTCTTTCAGCATGCCGTCCTGGTGGATGCCGGCTTCGTGGGCAAAAGCATTCCGGCCGACGATGGCCTTGTTGCGCTGCACCTGAATGCCCGTGATGTTCGAAACCAGCCGGCTGGTCGGGACCAATCGCTCGGTGACGATGCCGGTGCGAGCGTGGTAATGGTCGCTGCGAGTTCGCAGCGCCATGACAACCTCTTCCAGGGCACAGTTCCCGGCCCGCTCGCCGATGCCGTTGATCGTGCATTCGATCTGGCCGGCGCCGTTTTCGATCGCGGCCAGGCTATTGGCCACGGCCAGCCCCAGGTCGTTGTGACAATGGATACTGATCACGGCCTGATCGATATTGGGAACCCGCTCGCGCAGCGTGCGAATCACGCCGCCGATGTGCGCCGGCGTGGCATAGCCGACCGTATCGGGAATGTTGACGGTCGTGGCGCCGGCGCCGATCGCGGCCTCGACGACCTGGCAGAGAAAGTCGACCTCGGTGCGCGAAGCGTCCTCGGGCGAGAACTCGATATCGGGACAGTAGCCTTTCGCGCGACCGACCGAAGCCACGGCGCGGCGGATGATCTCGTCCTTATCCATCTTCAGCTTGAACTCGCGATGGATGGCGCTGGTGGCCAGGAAGACGTGGATCCGCGAGCGCTCGGCCCCTTTCAGAGCTTCCCACGCGCGATCGATGTCATCGTTGGCCGAGCGCGCCAGCCCACAGATCACGGCGCCGCGAATATTGTCGGCGATGGCCCGCACCGCTTCGAAGTCGCCGGGCGAGGCGATCGGAAAGCCGGCTTCGATAATGTCGACCCCCAGGTCGACCAGGGCCTGCGCCACTTCCAGCTTCTCGGTGATGTTCATGCTGGCGCCGGGCGATTGTTCGCCGTCGCGCAGCGTGGTGTCGAAGATTTGGATCGTTCGTTCAGCGGGGCGTTTGGCGGTGTGTTCGGCAGTCATAGGAAGGTCCTTTGGCGATTCGTTGTATTTGGCAAGACAAACCGGTGCGGTGCGTGGTGCCGACCCTAGGCCGGCCCGGTAAGCACCAACCATGCCCTCGTGGGCGTTTGCGTTCGCCTGGCTCTTGAATCGCCGCAGTTGCACATTTTCTGTCACCGGTCGCGATCCGTGCGACCGTTTCCTTGGAGGAAGATTATAAAGGACCCGCGGGGTAATAAAAAAACCCTAAGGCTTTATTAGCCTTAGGGTTCGTATGCTTGGCTACTGGATCGGAGGCTATCCGAGCGTACGAACCCTACCGCTTGCCTAGGGCAAGCAACCGCAATTCGAGCGGTAGCAGGTTCAAATACGCCATGAAAGTCTCTCCGATTCTTGGGCGAATTGCTTTGCCCATCGCTCTGAACTCTAGCTAACGGGAGAGGGGCGGTCAAGCAGAATGGTTCGGGGCTTGTTGACGGAAAATCGACTAGAATCGGGCTATGGATCCCCAACCACCCGAAGCAAAAAAGCGACCCATTGCTCGACCGCTCCTGCTGGCGGGCCTGCTCTTCCTGCTGGTGCGCGCGGGGAGCGAGATCGGGATGATATGCGAGTTCGGGAGCGATCCTCAGATGTCGATTTGGGTGGCATTTTTCGTCTTCAAGATCATGTTTTGGCTGGCCACCGGAGGCGTGGTGCTGGGCCTGACGATCGCGCTATGGAAGCGGTCCAAAATCAGATTCCTGGGAATCGCACTGGCCGGCATTTGGTTCATCGCCATCGGCAACGCGACCTACCGGTACGCCATGGGCCGGCAGGCGCTGGCCGATGCGAGCAATCCCGGCACATCCCCCACGCGATTGCAAGAGCTCACACAGTTCCACGGCATTCAGTCGGGCTACGAACTCGACAATCGGCTCGCGTCGAACCCAGCGACTCCTGCCAACGCGCTGCGCGAGCTGTCGCACCGCCGCGAGCAGACGGGAACACTCGCGTGCTTACGGCGGAATCACAACACGCCGAACGATGTTCTTCAGGCAATCGGCAGCGGGACGCCCTAGATTCGCTTCTTCCCGCTCCAGGCCGGACGCAATTGCTCATCCGCCGCCGCGTGTTGACATGCTGCAACGCGGGCAGTCAATTGGCGGCCTGACGCTGCTTACGCTGCCGGGCACGTGCGCCGCGGACCGGGTTCCCACCGATACTCTCAGCAGATCGGGCTGAATGGCCGACAGACCACTTACCGCTGAGGTCGAGTCGCAGCCACGATCGTTCATCGCGGTGCGATACGTAGTGCTCACTTGGCTCTGTCTGGCCGCAGCGCTCGCCTATGGCCAGCGCATGCTATTGGCGCTGTGTACGACGCTCGTGCAGGACGATCTTGGGCTATCGGACAAGGCGATGGGATGGGCGCTCGGCGCTTTCTTCATCACCTATGCGATCTTCCAGATTCCTGGTGGCTGGCTGGCAGGCCGGTGGGGAAGCCGCGCGGCCTTGGCTGCTTGCGTTATCGGCTGCTCGCTGTCGGCCACGATCACGGGGGCGGCAGTGGGCGTGGCTTCGCTGATCGTCTTGCGTCTTGCTGCCGGCATCGGACAGGCGGGGATCTTTCCCGCCTCGACCGTCTCTATCGCGCGCTGGTTTCCCCGCACCGAGCGCGCCATGGCCAGCGGCATGCTCACCGGTTTTATGTCGGCAGGCGGAGCCGCGGCCCTGGCCTGCGGCGGATGGATGCTGAGCAACAAGTATGTCAGTTGGCGTGGCGCGTTCCTGCTCGTCGGCTTGCCGGGCATCGCTTGGGCGCTTGGGTTCTACGCCTGGTTTCGCAATCGGCCGGAAGACCATCCGAGCGTTCGTCCCGAGGAGCTGGCGAAGATCTACGACGGCAATCCAAGCCCGCCCGAAGAGGAAGCGATCGTCGAGCCGACGCCGTGGCTGGCGCTGGTGATGAGCGTGCCCATGTGGATGATCGCGCTACAGCAGTTTTTTCGCGCGGCGGGCTATTCGCTTTTTTCGAGCTGGTTTCCCAAGTACTTGCACGAGATTTATGGCTCGTCGATCGAAGTGGCCGGCGTTTTGACCAGCATCGCCGTCGTGGCCGTGGCCATCGGGTCACCCTTGGGAGGGGCGTTCTCGGATTGGCTGTTGGCGCGCACCGGCAGTCGCGCCGTGAGCCGTAAAGGGATGGCGATCGCCACGATGCTGGCTTGCGCGGCCTTGTTCCTCGCGGCCGGATTTGCGCGTGACGCCACCACGGCCATTGTGCTGATTACGGCGGCAAACTTTTGCGGCGCGATCGCTGGACCCGTTGCCTATGCGATCACGATCGACATGGGAGGGCGTCATATTCCTACCGTGTTTGCCATCATGAACATGTCGGGAAACATCGGCGCCGCGGCGTTTCCGGTCGTGGTGGGATTCCTGGTCGATCGGAGCCATCGCTGGGATTGGATCCCGGCGTTCATGGCGGGGATTTATGTCGTTGGCTCTGTGTTCTGGATCGTGCTCGATACCCGGGGAACCGTGTTCGACCAAACGGGGAATGCAGTCCGTGGTTGAGCGAGGCTACCGGGTGGGAAACGGCGGTTGTCAAAGGAGGCCCGGTGACAACAATAGCGTGATGGTCAAACGCAAGCCCAACCCCAAGAATCCGCCGCCGCGCGATCCGAACCCGACGGTCGAGTTCGTGACCGTGGCCTGGATGCTCTCGGTGATGACGGCGCTGGTTTGCGAGTTGGGTTTCGTGGCGGCGCGGGCCTATCTGTTTTTCGTAAACGCCGAGACCGTCCCGATTCAGGTGCTGGCCACGATGTTGCTCTTCGCGGCCTTGGTCATCGGGCTGATTGCCTTGGGGCTGATGATGATCGTGGTGCGCATGCGGCGGGTGACGCCGCCGCGCGGCATTTTGACGTTCGCCGCGGTGGTCAGCATCGCGCCGGTGGCGGCGATGATTTTGAAGCTTTTCTCCGGCAGCATGCCGGCCACGCCGTAGCCTGTCGGGGAAGCAAGCTGTGAAGACGACGACCACGACCGATTATGCCCGGCACGAACACCACGAGTTCCTGGCGGCCAGCCAGGCGGCTCTGACCGATGAGAGTCTGCAATCTTCGCTGTCGCTCTTGGGCTCGACCCTGGGGCATCGCAATGCCGAGGCGTTCGCCGCGTTCCCTGCCTCGGCCCAATTGCGCGAGAAAGCGCGAGCGATCAAGGATGCGACACTGGCCGAGTTGGACAAGCATCTCGAGACGCTCGAAGCGAGCGTAACGTCGCGCGGTGGGTCCGTTTCTTTCGCGGCCGACGGCGCCGAGGCCTGCTCGATCATCATCGACATCTTGAAGAAAGCCGGCGTCCGCCGGGCCGTCAAAAGCAAGTCGATGACAACCGAGGAGATTCACCTCAATCCGGCCCTGGAAGCGGCCGGGATCGAACCGGTCGAGACCGATTTCGGCGAATACATCATCCAGGTGGCGGGACAGAGACCTTCGCACATCGTGGCGCCGGCGATTCACTTGCGCGCTTCGCACGTGGCGAAAATCTTGAGTCCGGTGGCGGGCGAGCCGCTGCCCCCAGACGCGACGGAGTTGGCCGCGTTCGCTCGCAAACGGCTGCGCGAGGCATTTGCGACGGCGGAGGCCGGGATCACCGGCGCGAACTTTGTCGTGGCCGAAACCGGCACCATCGTACTACTGGAGAACGAAGGGAACATTCGTCTCTCGACCGGCATGCCGCGCGTGCACGTGGCAGTGGTGGGCATCGAGAAGGTGATCCCGCGGATGGCCGATCTGCCGGTCTTCTTGAAGATTCTCGCCCGCGGCGCGACCGGTCAGAAAATGTCGGTCTACACCTCCTTGATCACGGGCGCCCGGCGTCCCGGCGAGCTCGATGGCCCGGAGGAATTCCATCTTGTGCTGTTGGATAACGGGCGGACGCGCATCCTGGGTGGCCCACTGCGCGAGAGTTTGTTCTGTATTCGCTGCGGCGCGTGTTTGAACGCGTGTCCGATTTTTCGCAATATCGGCGGTCATGCCTATGGGGGCATTTACTCCGGGCCCATCGGCGCAGTGCTGACGCCCCTTTATGACGGGCTGGCGGCGAATCATCACTTGCCGCATGCCTCGAGCCTGTGCGGAGCGTGCCAGGCGGCTTGCCCCGTGAAAATCGCGATCCCCGAGATGCTGATCAAGCTGCGCGAGCAATTGCACCACGAGCCGGGGGAGCTGGGGCGAATTGAATCGATGGCGTACCGCGTGTGGGCCTGGATGATGCGGAGTCCATTCATGTATCGCCTGGGGACCTGGTTCGCCACGCGCACCGCAGGGCGCATCTGGTCCGAGCGCTGGATGCGAAAACTCCCCGGTGGATTGCACGGCTGGACCGGCAGCCGCGATTTTCCCGCTCCCGCGTCGGAGCGCTTTCGCGATTGGTGGGAGCGCGAGGGAAAGGAAGGCCCGACATGAAACGCGACGAATTTCTGGCGCGCGTTCGGTCGGCCGCGAGCGCCGGGCGTGCCTACCGCGTGAATGCCGACGAGACGATCCCCGAAGGCGTCGGCTATGTCGGTGGCGGCGAGGATCTACCCGGTCGATTGGCGACCGAGATCAATGCCGTGGGTGGGCGAGCGATCGTCGTCGAGAACCATGCGGCGGCGCGAGATGCGCTCGATGCGTTGATCAACCAGTACAAACCGCGGACCGCTTTCTGCTGGCAACACCCGGTGCTTGATGCAATCGGACTCGACGGGTTTCTGGCCGAGCGCGCGGTCGCCAAATCCTCGCACGATGCACTGGCCGGTCTCTCGCCGGCCGAACAGCGCGAGCGAATCCTGGCCGCGGACATCGGAATCACGAGCGTCACTTATGCGATTGCCGAGACGGGGAGCCTGGTGATGATGTCGCAGCCGGGGCGTGAGCGCCTGGCCAGCCTGCTCCCCCCCGTGCACGTGGCGATTGTCGAGCGGGGGCAGATCCTGCCCGATCTTTTCGACGTGTTCACCGGACTGCAGGGTGCCGGCTATGAGAACATGCCGAGCAACCTGGCCTTCATCACCGGTCCAAGCAAAACCGGCGACATCGAGTTCACGCTCACGACCGGCGTGCACGGGCCGGGAAAGTGGCACGTGATCGTCGTGCGGGCATAGTACGCTCCGTGCGTCCGTCCGATCACTCGGTCAGACGAAACAGCTTTCGTGCGTTGGCCGTCGTCTGCTCCGCGAACGCCTCGACATCGATCTCGCGCACCGCGGCCAGGCATTCCGCGGTGTGTCGCACATGGGCCGGCTCGTTGCGCTTGCCGCGCAAGGGATGGGGCGACAGGTAGGGAGAATCGGTCTCGATCAGGATGCGATCCGCAGGCACCGTGGCTGCCACGGCGCGCAGAACGTCGGACTTCTTGAAGGTCACCATGCCCGCAAAGCTGATGTAGAGTCCCAGCTCGACGCACTCCGCCGCCGTTTCGGCGGTGCCGGTGAACGAGTGCATCACCCCCGCCAGCTCGCCGCGCTGACGCGCCGCGCGCAGCATTTCCAGAACTTCGGCGTCGCTTTCGCGCGTGTGAACGATGAACGGCAGGCCGGTTTTCTGAGAGAGCCGTAGATGGCGCTTTCCAGCACAGTGGGATCCGAAGCTTGGAATTCACGTGACTTGAAGTCGCGGC